>ENA-UONT01001906-UONT01001906.1-human-gut-metagenome-genome-assembly--contig:-CS20-NODE-1906-length-16146-cov-12.811261_pt1 | contig 16146 bp, 22 predicted proteins | sample MGYA00242459_ERZ724006 | MGnify/ENA metagenome assembly ERZ724006 | reverse complement strand
CCCCGTAACCATTGCGGTTACAGGGTTTTGTTGGAGCTGCTGGGCAGATTCGAACCGCCGACCTCATCCTTACCAATTCTTCTCCGGTTGTTTTGTCTTATCCTCTCTTGTTTTGTCTTAAAGCCTGAAACCCTTGCGGCACAAGGGTTTCAGGCTTTTCTCTTTTGTGTCCTTGTCTCTCTTATTTTATTCTTGCGTATGGGCTTTTTTGATGCCCGTATGGGTTTTGTATGGGTTTTGCAGCGTTCGATCCGCGGCAGCTCTCTAACGCATCTAACGCATTTATTCTAACGCAGCCCGTCGCGTTAGAATGCGTTAAAATTGCATTAGGCATTTTCTTTTATCTTATACTTGGCATAACGTCCCTTATTCACCGGCTGCAATGTCCCGCTTTCTGCCAGCGATTTCAGCAGGGCATACGCCTTCGCTTCTTTCACATGGAGCAACTTCACCACATCCGCTCTGGAAATGTATTCGCTGTTTCTTGCCATGCTCACAACTAATTCCCGATACCTTGTCTCATCAATATCGCACTGGCGCACATAGCCCGCGGTCCTCTGACCGTCCTGATAAAGCTTATGCGAAAGGATATAGTTTCGTCCTCGCCCTGCTCCAAAGCCTTCCACAAGCCCCGCCTCGATTGCCCGGTCAAGGACAGATTTTATCACTATTTCTGACCGATTCAATGCATCCGAGAGCTGTTTGACATCGCTGCGTGGCATCCCTTTGAGCACATTCAGCACCAGCAAGGTATTGATCGGCAGAGGGTGTCCGATTCGATTCTGTTCCTCCGCTATCATCCTCGCAAGTTGTACATCTGGCTTGCTTCTCGGTATAAATAGTGACACCGCAGCCGTCGTTGTCTGAGAATAGTCTGGAAGGCTCCGACCATAAATCAAAGAGCCCTCGTAAATCCGGTCAATTCCGCGTCCGGTTCTCTCTGCCAGCCCCACTCTCTTGAGCGCATCAGCCAAAAGCTGATTCCTGCCGTGCGGCTCAGCGGTCAACAGATTTTGGACCGTAACGCCTTCAATCAAGCCACCTGGATTCGCGATTGTCAGCCCTTCTTCCGTGACCGCAACACGAACTCGCCCCATCTTTGAGTAGTCTCGATGGCTGAACGCATTGATGACCGCTTCCCTGAACGCACGCCTGTCAAATTCCGGTGCTGGCATCCGAAACAATCCCATCTCAATCTCCGTCTCCGGGTTTCAAGCTTCCATGTGAGCAGCGATCTTCTCAACGCACGCCAATATTGGTAGCACATAATCTTCATTAACGCGAACTCGAGTCCCCTCCAACACTTGGAAAGATGCCTGCGCCGTTGGCACAAACCGCTTGATGCTCAAAACACGTCCAGCCATCAAAAGTCCCGCAACCGTGGGGTATAATACACCATTCTGCTCCCTGACAAAGCCAAGGGCCTTTAGCAGCTCTTCCTCTTCCAACTCCAAAAGTGTCTTATCGCCGTCATAGGACAATATAATCTTTTTCAATCGCTCGATCTCCAACGGATCAATATCGGATAGCGTACCGTCGAACACCATCATCGCTGAATAATCCAAAAGGCGCAAATCAAAAGTCTCGTCGCAATCTCGTTTGGATACATGGGAACATTTTCCGGCGTATTGTCGCTTTTCATACGCCTGCGCAGCATTTTCCCCGCGCGTGTTGCAACGATCCCTCCATAAGATTTCGGCACTGATATTTTCAGCACAGGGTGTTCCTCGTCTATAATCTCTGTCCGAGCCGAAATAGGCGGAACCGTGTTATTTGCAATATATGCGCCTAATGTAATGGGATTGGAGTGATCCTTATGAACACCCGTAATCGTCCCGTCATCCTCAACTCCCAAATATAGGTCCCCGCCATCTGTATTTGCAAATGCAACCACATCCTCAAACAAATCGGCATCTCCGTACTTTTTGGTATCGCTCTTAAACTCTACGGTTAATGTTTCCCTCAGCGGTATCATTCTGGGCATATGCAACACCTCCAATACAATTTTAACACATAAATGCGTTGGAGTAAACCTCTAACGCATTTATGTGTTAAAATTAAAATAGGCTTCATCATCAAAGAATATATGTGAATTATTTTCTTTGCGGCAGTTGCGTGACAGCTTGATAGTTTAGACGGGCAGCAAGTATTTCCTGCTGCCCGTCTTTCCTCCAGCGATTGCTTATTCAGCACTATACGGCGTTATTATTCAATTCTTGCACCATATCCAAACTTCAGCTGGTTAGCCTTTAATGCCCCATGCATCGCAGGCTTCTTTGCCGTATTTGTCAATAAAGTAGCTGCGTACCTCTGCCGTTGCGTCAATGAATGCCTGGCGCTCCGTGTCGGTCAGTTCGGTAATAATCACACCACTATCAATGAAGTCCTGCTTGATATTGGCCTCTTCCTCTTCCTGATAGGTACGTCCCCACTCGCAAGCCTCAAGAGCCTTTTCCTTTACGAGATTCTGTGTCGCCTCATTCTAGGTGTTGAACACGTTAGAGTCAGCAATAAGCGTATAGAATTCATATTGCCAATTCACTTCTGTGATATACTTGTTGACCTCTTGAATGCTGCCGGAAGCAATGGTCATATAGCTGTTGTCCTGACCGTCGACTGTTTTCTGCTGCAAGGCGGTATAAACCTCGCCCCATGTCATAGCGATGGGGTCAGCGCCAAAAGCCTTATAGGTCTTCATAGCAACTTCTCCGCTGGGAATACGGATTTTCATGCCTGCATAATCAGAGGGGAGATGGCATTCCTTCTTGCTGTTGCTGATCTGCTTGAGACCATTGTGGAACAGGCCGAGCATAGTCATGCCCTTGCTGGCCGCCAGTTGCTCATAATACGCTCCACCGGTGCCGATGAGGTACTGGTCGGCTTCTTCATAGGTGGAGAAGATAAAGGGGAGTTGGCTAGTGAGAAACTTTTCATCGACCGCACTAAGAACTGTGCCGGAAACAACGCACATCTCAAACGTACCGCCGGCGAGCAACGTTTCAATAGACTTGGACATATCGCCGCCCTGAAGCTGCCCGTTACCATAAACGGTAGCCTGGATCACACCGTCAGAGGCTTCTTTAACCAAATCAGCAAATTTCTGCGCTGTCATAAAGTCAATGCCTGCCTCGCCGGTATTAACAGAAATCTTAAGGTTGAGCTTATTATAAGGGCTGTCGGAGGGCGTATCCGCATTCGTCTGATTGCCGCAAGCAACAAGAGAGAGCAGCATTACAGCAGAAAGTATCAATGCAAAAAACTTTTTCATGTGTCAAGCTCCTTTCCTGCGCCCCCTGCTCGTGGGGGCCCGTCATCAGATGTGATAGACCTCCGGGCGGCGGTTGCGCCACACGCCGAGGTTCTCCTGCATCGTCTCCTGATAATCGAGATCGATCTCACCATAGCTGATGCACTCGCGGCCGCTGGCCAATGTGACCTGAAGACCCTTGGGATCAACAAGGCAGGAACGACCGAAAGAGTTTTCGCCATGGCAGGTGCCGTACTGATTGGTAGCAACAACGTAGGTCATGTTGGTCAGCGCAGTACTCTTGACCAGAATATCCCAGTCATCCACGCGAGTCGGCAGAGGAACGCCGCTGGGGAACATGGAGGACACGAAAATCACCTTTGCTCCGTCAAGGCACATAGAGCGAGCCAGCTCAGGGAAACGCAGGTCATAGCAGACCATCATGCCGATACGTCCGAGATCGCTGTCGAACACGCACATTTCATCACCGGGAGAAACATAGGAGGATTCATCGTAGGATGCCGCGACCATCAGATGGATCTTATCGTACTTGGCGATGATCTCACCCTCGCGATTGATGAATACGATCGTGTTCTTCACGCGGCCATCCGGTGCATTTGTAACGAAGCTGCCCGGGATCAGGTTGACATGATATTCCTTGGCAAGCTCCTTCATGGTGTCAAGGAATACATGGGGCTTGTCAAGGTCGATGGCAACCTTGTGGGACTCCTCATTGTCCACCGGAGAGCAATAGCAATACTCCGGGAAAGTAACAATGTCAACGTTTTTCGCATTTTCGACGGCCTTTTTAAACAGGCGCACCATATTGGCCATGTTCTCTTCGGGCGTACCGAGACTGCCGCACTGGCAAATCGCAACTTTGATCATTGCAGATTCTCCTCCTCTTAGCTTATTTGTTATATTGTGTCAGCTTGTAGATGCTATGTTAATCGTGATTGCGCAGGTAACGCTCAATGAAATCAACAAACTCATCGACCGCACGGTCAACAACGATCTTGCCCTTAGCGGGATCGCCCTTGGTGGCGTCGCCCATCGTGCCGGTAACAGAGTACTTGTCGTAATGACGATAGATGCTGAAACTGGGCCACTCGTTTTTCCAGAGTGCCGGAGAGTTGGGAGCCTTGCTCATATCCACATATTCCGGATACAGATAGCTCAGGACAGAGGTGCCAGCCTCACTAGCGTGACCATGCGGATTGGGCGTTTCGAACACGTCAGTATACTTCCAGATGAACTGCCAGAAACCAACAACACCGCACTTCACTCCAGGATGCTCATCCTCGATATCCGCGAGCAGTTCATTAAGGCAGAAGGTGTTGTGCAGATGCAGATTGAGGACAAAAATCTCAGTAAAGCCCCACTTGATCATGCTCTCAACAATGTCGCGGTAAACAGCCTTCAGGCTTTCAGGGCGAACATAGATCGTACCGGGGAACCCATAGAGATTCTGCGAGATACCCGCCTCAACGCAGGGACCAACAACAGCATTGGCCTTTTCAGCGACCATTTTGCATAAAGCCTCGGAAACCAGCGTGTCAGAGCCAAGCGGCATATGAGGACCGTAAACCTCAAATGCACCGCTGGGAAGGATAACGGTTTTTGTGCTCTTTCTGAGCTCGTCAAACTGAGTCCAGCTCATGTACTTCATGCGTCTTTCCATAGTGATAAATTTCCTTTCATTATATAATTTGTTTCCGCCACGGCGGAGAATGACATAGTTGGATTATGAAGGATCACTTGATCATTAGACTGGGCAGGAACGTAGAGAAAATCGGGAAATAAGAGATAATGAGCAGAGTGGTAATCGAGGCGATAATAAATGGCCATACGCCCTTGCAGATTTCCTTGATTGACACACCTCCGAGCGAGCAAGCGACATAAAGGTTAACGCCAACCGGAGGCGTGACCATGCCGATTGCAAGGTTCATAACCATCAGAACGCCAAAAGCGACACCGTCGATGCCGAGCCGCTGCGCAACTGGGTAGAGAATAGGGGTGAAGATATAGAATGCGCTGTTTCCATCCAGGAAGCAGCCAACGATCAGCAAGAGAATGTTGACAATAATCAGGAAGATGTACTTGTTTCCGCCCGAGATTGCAATAAGCGCATTGGTCGCTGCGGAAGCAATGCCATTGATCGTGATCAGATAGCCAAAGATGCTTGAGGCGCAGACTATAAACATGACAACGGCTGTCTGCTTAGTTGAGTCGATAAGAATCCGGTAAAATTCCTTAATACGGACGGTCTTATAAACAAAGATGCCGACTACCAGGCCATAAACACAGGCGACCGCAGCTGCCTCAGTCGGTGTGAAAATTCCACCGTAGATACCGCCAAGAATAATAACGGGCATTAGTAGTGCCCAAATCGCGTCCTTGAACGCAAGCCAGCGTTCGTGTGCCGTCGCCTTGGGCATGACCTTCAACTCGCGCTTACGGGACGAGAAGCGCATTGCAATGACCAAAGAAATACCCATCATGATACCAGGAATGACACCGGCCATAAACAGCTCGCCAATGGAGATATTGGTAATCGAGCCGTAGAGCACAAAGCTAATACTGGGCGGGATAATTACGCCGATTGCACCAGCTGTTGCCATTAGGGCGGAAGACGAGTTTGGCGCATAGCCGTTGTCGACCATGGCAGGAATAATAATCATGCCAAGTGCCGCGACTGTCGCCGGACCAGAGCCGGAGATTGCAGCAAAGAAGCAGGCCACAATAACGCACACAGAGGCCATACCGCCTCTGCGGTGACCGACAAACGCCTTTGCAAAGTCGATCAGTTTGGTGGATATCTGTGCCTTTTCCATAATATTGCCAGCCAAAATGAAGAATGGAATAGCTAACAGAACAAATTTGCAGTTGGCGCCAAAATACTGAATAGGGATTGCGTTAAAGCTCATGCCGGTAGCAATTGTACGGGGACAACGTATTTGAGAAATGCGGGATAAACCGGGACAGGGCGAGAAGGGGCGGGAAAAGGCGGTATTTTCAAGGGAAAACGGGACTTTTCACCCGGGACAGGACAGGACGGGGGCCCGGTTTTCTCGGATATTTTGAGACGGGGGCGTCGACGCGGTCGGCGCTCTTTTTTTATGCCCTTCTCTCTCTTAGGAGAGGATAGGAAAGCCCAGGAGGGCCGCCACGGGACCGGGGCATCTCTACACGCCCGAGGGCCGCAAACGGGCGGAAAACGGGCCCAGGAGGCCGCCACGGGCACAAGAAGGGCCGCTCGGCCCGTCCCGGAAGTCACAGCAGCAGACCCAAGAGGACGGGCTTCGCAGCCCTTGAGGAGAGTATAGCAGAACGGGCCCCGGAAAGCAAGGGCCGAGGCCGTGCAAACGGGGCGTTAAATCGTGCAGGAATTAACGGCGAGGGGCCGAAAAACGGCGCGGCGAGGCCGTCATCACCGGCGATCGGCGGGGCGCGGGGCGTTAAAACCGTTACTTTTCGCCGTGCAGGACCGGGCCGGGCCGGGGGCGCTGGGCCCCGATTTTCGCGGCGGCGGCGCGGTTCGCAAAGGGACATCTCCCCCATTTTCTCGGGGGCGTGTCCCTTTGCTTGATTTTCCGGGCTTTTCGGGCGTTTTGGGCCGCGACGGGCCCCTCCCATCAAAGGGACAGAAAAAGATTAAAAACTTAATCAAACAGGCGCAAAAAATCAAGCGATTCCGCCCTGGGCTTCACCGCCCTCGGCGGGGTCGCTTTTTTCGCTCGCGCTCCCGGCGCGATACTCCGAGAACAAAGACTCTTTTTTCTGCTCGACGTGGCGCTTGTACTTGAAGTAGACGAGGTCGAAGACCTCCTCTTGATGGGACGGCGGGAGCAGCCGGAACATGGCGACGAGGTCGATCTCGAGGTCGTCGAGCGGGATGCCGTCGCAAGTGAGGCCCTGCTCCTCCTTGAGGGCGTCCAGGTCGAGCAGCTTGCCGCCCTGGGCGTCCTCTGTAGTGTTATCACGACGCCCGAGGGCGAGGTAGTCGATGCTCACTTGCAGATAATTCGCTACAGCGACCACGCTCTCAAGGCGCGGACTCTGCTCCGCCCATCTTCGGATTGAAGCGTTCGCGAGGCCACATTCTCGCTCTACTTTGCGGACTGTTAGACCTTTTTCCGAGATTATTGAACAAAGGCGCTCATAAAAAGACATGATAATCCTCCCTCAAAAAAATTTAGCTTTTTCACTACTTTCCCCTTGACTTCTGTAGTGAAATCACTATAATAGAAGATGGTTAAATCCTTAATCACTAAACAGCATAACACGACAAACCCCAAAAGACAAGAAGGAGGCGCAAATCTTGAGAAACGGCAAGAAGCCCACGCGGAAGCAGAAGATCAGGCTCGGACAAGCGGGCCTCTCCCCGGAGAACTGGCTCGTCGTGAAGCAGAAGCCGAACGGAGAGCTCATCATTCTCCACAAGTTCACCGACACCATCCGGGTCGTCCCCGCCGTGGGACAGTGACCCCCGATAAACAGGAAGGAGCAGCAGACAATGAACGAATACAAGATCACCTACCGCACCGTCGAGGGCAACGCCCAGCGGTTCATCGTGGAGCGCACCGAGGCGGCGGCCCGGAAGCAGCTCAAGGCCGACGTCGAGGGCGCGGAGATCACCGACGTCGAGCTCGTGGACGACAACGCGAACGCCACGAAGGCCCAGGAGCGGGCGACCCTGGCAAAGATCAAGGCGATGGTCGCGGAGCTGGGCCCGCAATCCTACATCGCGACGGCCTTCGAGGGGTGCTTCGAGATCGCCGAGGAGAACATCGACGACGACGCGGCCTACTCCGGGCAATCTTCGATCAGAGCGACGTCGGCGTCGTCATCGCGGGAGAGCCGAAGCTCGAGGCGGCAATCAAGACCTACCTCGTCCGCATGGCGAACCGGGTCGACTTCTACGTCTCCCTCAAGGGGCTCGAGCCCTCCGAGGTCGAGGGCTACCTCTCCGGGTTCGAGGTCGCGCCGGACGCGATGGTCGAGCTCAAGGCCCGGGCCTGCAACGTGGCGACGGGGTGCTTCCGTCTCCTGGACCGCACCCTCTCCAACGTCAAGCGCATCCTGGACGAGCGCGGCGAGAGCCTCATCACGGTCAAGATCATCGAGGAGGCGTCGAGCCTCATGATGCTCTAAGCGGGGAGGGCCGGACAATGAAAATGAGAAAGCAGCGGCTCATGGGGCTCGTCCTCCTCGTCCTCACCGGCTTCATGGTCTGGATGGCCTCGCAGGGGACGACCATCGAGGACAGGGACGCGACGGCGACCCTCATCACCGGGCCCCTCGGTCTGTATATGCTCCTCACGAAGAACTACGTCCTCTACGACGGGGAGCCGGAGGAGGAGCACGACCGGGAGCGGCGCTCCCGGAGAGAGAACCCATACACCCCGGGCAGGAGCCCGAAAACCTACACAGACACAAGGAGGATGTCACACTATGGCAAGGAAAAGAATCATCGAGGCCCCGGCCCTCAAGAGCTGGGAGGACGTGAACGACGCGCTCCGGCAGATCGCGGAGGCGCAGATCGCGCTCGGCGACATCGAGAGCGAGATGCAGAAGCAGATCGTCGGCGCGAAGAAGGCCGCCGAGCAGCAGAGCAAGCCCTACAATGACCGGGTCGCGAAGCTCGAGCGCGAGATCAAGGACTTCGTCGAGGACCACCGCGAGGACATGGGGAAGGCGAAGTCGAAGGTCCTCACCTTCGGCGAGGTCGGCTTCCGGCTCTCGACCTCGGTGAGTCTCCCCAAGGCGAAGGAGAAGCTCGAGGAGATCATCCGCCGCCTCAAGGCCCGGCAGATGATGGACTGCATCGTCGTCGAGGAGAAGGTCAGCAAGGAGGCCCTCAAGAAGTACGGGGAGGACACAGTCGCCGCCGTGGGCGCGACCTACAAGCAGAAGGACGTCTTCGGCTACGACGTCTACCTGGATAAGCTCCAGACAATCAAGGCCGGGGAGTAACGGGGGGCGAGGACGTGCGGGTCGACATAGCCGAGACGGGCAACAAATACCGGGTCGTCTATGCCGACCCGCCGTGGCGGTTCGGCAGCAAAGAACCGACCGGGAAAACGCGGGGGGGGGGGTACTCAATACCAACCCCTCGAGGCGGTCTATCCGACGATGACGACGGAGGAGCTCAAGGAGCTCGACGTCGGGCGCATCGCCGCCGAGGACGCCGCCCTCTTTATGTGGGCCACAGACGCCCACATCCCGGACGCCCTTGAGCTCTTTCGGGCCTGGGGCTTCCGCTATGTGACGGTCGCCTTCGTATGGGCGAAGAAGTCCGTCAACGGGAAGACCGTCTCGAACCTGGGCCCCTGGACGCTCAAAAACTGCGAGCTTTGCCTCCTGGGGACCCGGGGGCGGATGGTCCAGCACAAACAGAAGAACAACATCCCGCAGCTCGTGGAGGCCGTGAGGACGCGGCACAGCGAGAAGCCGGAGGAAGTGAGGCGGCGCATCGAGGCCCTGTTCGGGGACGTCCCCCGCATCGAGCTCTTTGCCCGGCGTCACTCCCCGGGGTGGGATTGTTGGGGGAATGAGGTGTAACTATGACAGCAGCAGCGACACGCAGCGGGCGGAAGCCCGCCTCTCTCCGCACTCTTTGGGCGATCGCGAAGTCGCCGGAGCTGGGCCTCTCGGACGACGACCTCCACGCGGTCGTCTACCGGGAGACCGGCAAGGAGTCCATGCGGAAACTGACGCAGGGCGAGATCAACGCCCTCGCCCGCGTCTTGCAGAACATGAAGGACGGGGCCTCCCGGAACGCCTACACGAAGCGCACCGACACCGGGGGCGACCCCCGGACGGAGAAGCAGCGGCGCAAAATCTACGCCCTCACCGGCATCCTGGGATGGAACAATGACTCCCGGCGCGTGAACGGGTTCGTCAAGCGCATCACCGGCGTCGACCGGCTCGAGTGGCTGACGCCCGGACAGTGTGAGAAGGTCATCGAGGCCCTCAAGGCGATGGTCGCCCGGCAGGAGGCGAAGAAGGGGGCGGGCGTGTGAAGACCTACGGGGAGACCTTGAAGGAGTTCCGGGCCCGGGAGGGCCTGACACAGCGGCAGATGGCGGCGCGGATGGGCGTGAAGCCCAGCACCTACAGCGCCGTCGAGACCGGGCGGCTCAAGGCGAGCGAGACCTTCAAGGCCGCCGCCGCCCGAGCCCAGGCCACGGGGAGCCCCCCCTCGGAGCCGAGGGCCGCCGCCCCGCCCCCGGGCATCGACCTCCTCCTCGACGAGATGGAGGCGGCCCGGGCGGAGCTCGGGAAGCCCATGAGCCGGGAGGAACGGGCGGCCCTGGAAGCCTCGCCGCCCGAGGACGTCTTCGCCCGGTCGGTCATCCTCCGGGAGACGATGGAGGTCCGCTCGACGCGGGAGCTCCTCAAGGGGGCCGAGGCGTTCAAGCGGAAGCGCGAGGCGCGAGGAAGGGGGCCGGGTCATGGGTGAGACATTGAACCGCGAGCTCGCCGACCGGCTCACCGCCCTCGCCCGGCAGCAGAGGGAGGCCCGGGAGGCCGTGGCCCGTGGCGCGTTCGACGCGGCGGTCAAGACGAGCCTCATCTTCATCGAGGTCTACTACACGAACCTCCCGGAGAACATCGCCCGCCGCCTCACGCATATCGACGGCGACGCGGCGCGGGAGCTCGTCTCCCGCTTGAACACCCTCGAGGGGGAGATGCTCCGGGCCTACGTCGAGAAGGTCGCGAGCGCCGAGGCCCTCGCCCAGGGCATCCGGGCGGCGAACGCATACCGGGCCCGCCTGGGCCTCCCGCTGCTCGACGAGAACGGGAAGCTCCCCGGGGAGGAGGCGGTCTCGTGGGAGTGAAGGAACGGAGCCCCGGGGCGAAGCTGCTCACCGTGGAGATCGAGGCGGCCCGGGTCTTCCTGGGCGGCGCGTTCACCGACAAGGAGGTCGAGGAGCTCGGCAGCATGACCCCGGCGCAGCTCATGCAGGAGGCGCAGCTCCTCGGGAGTGCCCTCGCCCTCCGGCAGCAGAGGGAGACCGCCGACCACGTCCGCGAGCTCATAAGCCTCGAGAGGGCGTCCAGGAGCCCCAAGAAGGGGCCCTTCGCGTCATAGGGGGGGCGGAGCATGGCAGAGAAGAAGAAACGCCTCACACAGCGGCAGAAGGCCGAGAGAGCGGCAATCAAGAAGAAGCTCCAAGGCGAGGGCCTCATCCCACCCGACAAGCCCCGCCTCAATCGGAAGAAGTTCGCCCGGGAGACCTGGGCGGAGTGGCGGGCCCTCTACGAGGGGGACCCCATCCGGGGCGAGGTCATGCTCATCCACGCGGTCGGCGCTATGGTCGGCCCGGAGATGAGGGAGGTCACGCCGGAGGACGTCGGCGTTCTCAAGCTGCTCAAGCTCGCGGTCGAGACCGACCGTTTTCTCAAAAAACTTGAGAGCGAAGGCCGGAAGGAATACAAGCTCGGCGAGTATTTCAGCGAGGTCTATGACCCCGTGAAGAAACTATAGGAGGTAACAATTCCATGAAGTACACCAACAGCAACCCGCCCCTCGTGTGCATGATGACGCAGAGCACTTGCTACCAGGGGACAAGCGAGATGAAGGTCCTCGGCGTCCTCTGGCACAGCACCGGGGCGAACAATCCGACCTTGCGCCGCTATGTGCAGCCGGACGACAAGGCCACCAACCGCGCCGATCTCCTCGAGAAGCTGGGGACGAACAAGAACAGGAACGACTGGAATCACGTCACCGTCGAGGCGGGCCTCAATGCGTGGGTCGGCAAGCTCGCGGACGGGACCGTCGCCGCCGTCCAGACGATGCCGTGGTACTTCCGCCCCTGGGGATGTGGGAGCGGCAAGAAGGGGTCCTGCAACTCGGGATGGATTCAGTTCGAGATTTGCGAGGACGACCTCACCGACGCCGCCTACTTCGCCGCCGCGTACCAGGAGGCCGTCGAGCTCACGGCCTACCTTTGCACCGTCTACGACATCGACCCGAAGGGGACGGCGACCTTGAACGGCGTGAAGGTCCCGACCATCCTCTGCCACGCGGACAGCTACAAGCTGGGCCTCGGGTCCAATCACGGCGATGTGCTTCACTGGTTCCCCAAGTTCGGGAAGAACATGGACACCGTGAGGGACGACGTCGCCGCCCTCATGCAGAGCGGCAGCACACAGGCCCCGAGCTACGCCGAGGGGAAGACCGCGATCATGGGCGAGGCCGTGGCGACCGCCGCACAGATGGCCCTGTTTTGCCGGAGCAAGAACGCGGAGCCGAAGCTCACGAGCTGCTCCCTCGAACAGCTCGCGGAGATGTTCCTCGAGGAGGGCAAGGCCGAGGGCGTCCGGGGCGACGTGGCCTTCGCGCAGAGCCTCCACGAGACCGGCTACGCTGCTTCATGAGTTTGGCCAGCGATTCCTCTGTGCGGGACTGAACGGCATCCATATCCGCCTGCGTGACGATGTTATTTTCCCGCAGGAAGACAAACTGTACCTGATACTGTTCGAAGCGCATGACCTCTTGGCGAAGATGGGGTGTCATGCGAGGTGGATACTGCCGCTGCCCGATCTTGCCCAACAGGTAGAGGTAATGGATATAGAGTGCGAGAAAGCCGGTGTACTTGGGATGCTTTCGGTAGGGTCGATACTTCGGCCGCTGAATGACAGCAGGGCGATGGCCTGCCTCGATCTCTGCCAGATTCCCTTGAATGGCGGCACGGATACCATCTTCGGTGAACAAAGGGTCCCGTCTGCCGGGATACATGAAACGCTCCTGCCCGCGCAGGCGAAAACCCAAACGATCCCCGTGGCGTATCTCATAGCCCATATGCTCCATGAGCAGGAAAAAATGTCCGAGATCGTTTGCGTCCTGGATGGCCGTCCGCAGATCCGCTTCCAGCATGGAGCGAAAGGTCGGCTGTCCTTTGGACTGCCGAAGCCACTCGATATAACTGACTGCTTTAGACGGCTCTCCTGTCATGATAACGGACAGTCCATGCTCCCGGCACAGCCTATCCGAGATGCCCCGGATCTGCTGATAGTAGCTCCGGGCATTGCTGTGATATTTCTCGCCGGTAAGCTGGTTGACGGAATTGAATACGATATGGGCGTGGATGTGATCCCGATCTGTATGGATGCCGATCACCGCTTGATATCCCGGCAGATGCTCCTGCGTAAATTCCTGCGCGATCTCCAGTGCCAGTTCCGGTGAGATCTCGCCGGGGCGGAAGGACTGGATGATGTGATAGATCTGCACTCCATCCGTTTTATTCCAGCGGATCTTGGCATCCTGCATCTCAAAGCAGGCGCTTCTGATCGAGCACCCCTGCGCGGCAGTCAGCACCTGTTCCTCCGTCTTGTCTCCGTTGACCACATAGGCAATGGCCTGAGCCAAACCGCCTCTGCGGGCAAGGATCTTTGTGACTGCCATTACCGCTTCACCAGTTCTGCCATTTTTGCCTCTATCGTCCGCATTAGGAATTTCAGTTCCCGGACATCCTCTTTCGTAGCAAAGCCGGCATTGGCTTTGCGGGCGATCTGATTGATGTTATTGCCGATGTGGTTGATCTCCACATACAGATCGTGGAGTTCCTGGGGTGGCCGCTGGCGGATGGTAACGCCGCCGATCATTTCCCGGACCGCCGCGCTGACCGGCAAGCCGGAGACGGCGCAGATCTGCGACAGCTTCCTGCGCTCCGCGTCGGTCAGCCGGACGGAGATCATGTGCGTTCTTCCGGGCATATCGCCCTCCTTTCCTGCGGCGCTGCCGCAAAATCTTCCGCCCGCAGGCGGCATTGGGGACTGGGGATGCCCCCAGCAAGCGCGTTTGTCATACAAACGCTATGCTTGCGCCAGCGCCGCCCACGGCGGCGTTGGCTGATCCCCGCCGTCGGCGGGGCGTTTTTTGAGAGGTAGGTTGATTCCAATACAGGCGGACACGGTCCGCACTTTTTCCAGAAAAAAGAAATATCTGGCAGCAGCGCCAGACATCCGGTTTCGCAGGGTCCTTCCGCACAGGGTGTCAATGTAACACCCAAAATAGAAGAGGCAGGGTGTCTTGATGACACCCTGCCTGTCATTATTATCGTTCAAAATCATGGTCGTGCGCTGAACGCTCCCGTTTCTTCAATTTTCGCATTGAGAAATCAAGAATTCGCTCTTTTCTGGCCTGTAGCATTGTCTTATAAAACTGTTTTTGCAAGTCAGACGCAAATGGCGTTTCATCGATGATTGCAAATACTTGCTCCATATTGATTCTCGGAAGGATTCGCTTCAGTGCCGCATTGCAATCCGAATAAGACAACGACGAAATGAAGTTAAAATAATTGATTCTCTGTCCGTTGATTTTTATGCCGGAGAGAGGTAGAGAAAAGGTCCGAAGATCCTGCTCCTTCTGGCTTTCCAGTGTATTTCGCATGATGCTTTCGTCAGCCTGTGGGTAAAGGCTGCTGCCGCAGTCATATACAGGAGCCAAGTGGATCTCATCCGTCATGGTATTATACAGAAATCCCCAGTTGCCATTATGCCGATCCCAGTTGCCGATCAGGGCATCTACGATAAACATATCCCAGAAGTGCTGTTTCAGCAGCGCAGGTGGAAAGGCTGTCTGGTCCTCCATAGCTTGTGTGACATCAGACAGTTCTGTACCATAGCCGCTGTGTCCGGAATTGATCACCGTATTTTTCAGAGATGCGAAGTCCTGCAGCACGATTCCTGGTGAAGTGAAATCCTTGCAGGCAACAACAATTTTTTCTGCACCGTTTTTTCTGTAGATTCCCAGAAGTGTTTCCTGTGCGGCAATACCAACGCTGTTGAAAATATGGCAGCCAATGTATTCTGAAAGGCAGCTATTGGCATAACTTAACTCTTTATTTTTAGGAGCGGGTGCCGGGAATTTCAGCATATACTGTTCACCATCATAAATGACTGCGATCTTTGCGCCATTCGCTCCTGCATAAAACTTATTGCGGGTGGGTAAGGCTGTAAAATCAAGCACTATACTCACTCCTTTCCCATACGAAGATATTTTCCTCTCAGATACCATGCCTGTTCTGATGAGATGACCTGCTCTACTTCATATGAATTGATCAGCGCATTCAGGTCGCACCACCAGAGATCCCAATGGTTATCCTGCCTGCCGCTATCAATGATGTTCCATGATTCCTCCATTCTCAGGATGGATTCGTGGAGGTCTTCCGGCAGTCCACATTCCAAATAGGACTGGTCCAGCGGCTTTCCCGTTTCCGGATCATATTGTGCGTTTCGATCATTCATACCTGCGTCCTCGCTTGTAACACCATTCTATTGTTTTTATTATACCGACTTATCCCTGTTTTAGCAAGTAGTGTTGCCAGACAGCCCAGTAGATCATGCCGCCTTTTCCAGCTCGGCTCGGATACGTTCCCGTGCCAGCTCCGCGTAGGTGTCTGTGACTTCGATGCCGGTGGCGGTATAGCCCTCCTGCACAGCCGCCAGCACCGTGGTACCGCTGCCGGCAAAGGGGTCCAGAATGTGCCCGCCCGGTTCCGTGATCTTCACGATGTCCCGCATCAGCTGCAGCGGCTTCTCCGTCAGATGGATGCGGCTCTGGGGATTGCCGTATTTGAACACGCCCGGCAGACACGGGACCGGGCGGCTGATAGGCATATCGCCGTTGGAGCCCCAGACGATATATTCCGCCTGCTGGCGGAAGCGCCCCTTCTGCGGGCGGCTGTTGCCCTTATCCCAGACAGCGGTGCCCCGCCAGATCCAGCCAGCCCACTGCAGGGCGTCGGTGGCTGCCGGGAGCTGCCGCCAGTCAATGAACATACAAACCGGCGCGCCGCTCTTGCATACCTTTCTTGCCTCATACAGCCACTCTGCCGCCCAGCGGGTCCAGGAGCGCTGGTCCTTGGCGTCCCCATCGAAAGGGGGCG
>ENA-UONT01001898-UONT01001898.1-human-gut-metagenome-genome-assembly--contig:-CS20-NODE-1898-length-16200-cov-4.869433_pt1 | contig 16200 bp, 16 predicted proteins | sample MGYA00242459_ERZ724006 | MGnify/ENA metagenome assembly ERZ724006 | reverse complement strand
TTCTTATTGGATCGTTTTTATTGATTTCGAAATGTCCGAGATACTTGCCCGATGTCATTTCGTATTTATTGATCCGTTGTCTTGGCCCGTCGAGAATGTAGATGATTCTGTTTTTCTGATCCAAGGTGAAATCAGATCGATTTAACACTCTTTCCGTGCAATAGATTGATAAATTGATTTTGGCACGAATAAACAGGGAATAAGGTAATGATTTAGCGACGGTTCTATTTTCCGTTCATCGCTTCGATTTTTACCGCATCAAATAAACTCATACAAAGATAGTTGAATAATCTGGAAAAAAGCAAATAAAGTTTTATTTTTCAGGCCTTCGGGATTGTATCGATTTTCTTTCGCCCCTTTCTTCGATACCGTATCTCAGCGGTCAACATGACCGTTACTCTCAGTACAACTCACCACTCTACCCGGTAGCGATTAGCACAAGGACATAAGGCCGTCCGTCAGGCTGGAAACCCGGTAAATTTGATCCTCTAAAAACGCTTGAAATTGCTCATAGTAAAACGGCTTTCATAAAGTTTCCAGTAATCGGGTTTTGTTAGTTTTTGTATCACAACAAAGACTAAAATACGTGAGATTATGCCTAATATACCGATTACCATGAGTAAATTAAGGACGATTATCCGTTTGTATGAAGACCGTCGGGGTCTTAAGACCATCGCAGAGATGGCCCGCACCAGGAATACGGTCAAGAAGTATGTCAGTCGTTGGAACTCTCTTTCTATGAGTTATGAAGAGTTCGAGCGCCTTGCCGAACATTACGGAGCAGCTGTCTATCCTGCCCGCACCCGCAAGCCGAAAGACAAATCCCACGTAAAGAATACGGTCAAACTGATCTACAAGGATATCTTTACAGCCCTGAATGGGCTTCACTGTCCGGATATGCCTCTTTGAATGTCGCTATCCGGTCAGCCCTTGAACGTCATAATAACAGGAATTTAGACCGCCGCAACTACTCGCGCCGAAGTCACTTCGAAAAGGTGGAGCGTGAGGCCTTACACCCGCTTAACCCTATATTGACTTGAGTACAGTATTCCTTGAGCATCATTCCAACCTTTTTTTTGAACAAACGGCTCATATGATTTGGATATTTGAATCCAAATTTACAGGCAACCTCACTGACGGATTTCTGCCTTTTGGCCAATCGTTTTTTACACGACCGATAACGGCAACTGAATATATTCCTGGGCCGATTTACCAGTTTCCTTTTTTATCAGGTCATCGAAATAGTTAGCCGACAAATGCAATTGGTCTGTGCAGTACTGCATAGCGAGAAGACCGATCACCTGTGTCCTGTCCGAATTGAAATAGGCGTCTTCTGGAGACGATTATCAGTCGGTGCGAGTTTGTCCCGACTTACCCTTTACCGATGCACTTTTTGTATCATTTCTCCCGAAGAGACGGGATTACAAGGATAATCGGCTGGTAAATAAGCATGTAAATTACTTGTGACGTTCGCATTTACTTTGAAATGCATGGAGAGTGCATACATTCCGGGAAAAAACTTCGGTTCGGGTAAGGGCCGTTCTTATTTTAAAATAGAAGGATGCGCAGTCATATACCGGTAGATTCAGCGACGTAATTCGCTGTATTAGTCATACATAAAAAAACGTTCCTATACGATAAATGGGATAAAATATTTGGCCGTCTAACGAATAATTGCAATATTTGCATCGTGGATATCCCGTCTCTTCGGGAGAAACGGTATGCCGTGAGAGGATTTTGCATTCATGGTTCCCTTATAACTATCTGATATTGCTACTCTTGAAGCAGTTTCGGAGTCCATAAGAACAACCTATTCCTAAAAAAGTGGATAAAAAACGAGCATCGGAAGCAACGAGATGGTATGCCCTTCGGAGTATGCGCCGATCCGTACAGAGTTGCCGATCGGTACTGGAGGAGCTGGGGGTCGAGCATTTCATTCCGATGACCAAGGTTAAAAGCCGTACGGTATCCGGCCGTTTCAGATGGAATGAACAGCCCTTGGCATTCAACTATGTGTTTATCCGTTCTTCGGCGGCCGAACTTAGCGACCTCAAACAAACCCGTCTTCCCCACCTGGCATATCTGATGCGCCCGGCAGAAAACGGGCTCGACGCCAAGGTTGTCGTTCCCGACGAACAGATGCGGAATTTCATTGCCATCGCGGGAACGGCGCAGGAACGGATTCTCTATTTGCCGTGTTCGGAAGTCGATCTGGCACACGGTGACCGCGTCCGTATCATAGGCGGCGTATTCGAAGGAGTGGAAGGAATCTACCAGAAAGTGAAAAGGGTGCGGGACAAGCAGGTCGTGGTATGTATCGAGGGCGTCGTGGCGGTAGCTACGACCACCGTACCCTCTTATTTCGTGGAAAAAATATAAAAAAGATCGTTATCGCTGCCGCTATGGATCAAAAAGGCTTACATACGTTTTTCCCATTCCTGTGCAACCATCATACGAACGTCCGAAGCGAAACCCGTATCGATGCGCTTTCGCGGATGTATATTGCCGTCAACGACCTGATTTGCACTCTGGCTATCGATGATTACGAGAACCGCAGTAAGATTACCCGCAAGATCGATTCGCTTTACAAAACGCTCGACCGCTCCTCGGTTAAAAACCTGACGCGGATGTACCGGCTGACCAAAGAGGTGTCGATGGCGGTCTACGGGGATAAGGACCGGGAGTGCAGCGATATTTATTACGATTCGATTACGTCATACCTGAAAGATCCCGATCCGGAGGTGGAGCCGGATGTCATGCGGTGTATCGTCTATGAGTTGGGGGATATACCGGAAGATAATACAGGATTCGATTTTTATCCGTACTTCCGCGAAAGATGCCGGTCGTGGATCGACGAACTGGACGGCGAGGATCGCTGGAAAGGAATCCCGGAAGTAACGGCCTTGGAGCGATTGGGGCTGTTGCAGGACAACAGTTGCGTATTCCGCGACGACAGTTTTAATGATGCACTCATGTGGGTGTACGGCTGTTACAGGAAACACCTCATTCTTCCCCGGCAGGCCGAAGCTGAAGACCTTCCGCTGCTCGGGGCCTGGTACGACCTGCTGCGAATACCGGGGGTGCTGCCTTATGAACCGGCCCTGTCCGAGCGGATCGCCCAGCTGATGGAGGACTTCGCGAACGCCGCAAAACCCCGTTCCGACGAATGGTACTTCGCCACGAGTTATGCCGTGAGGCAAGGTTGTACCGACATCATAAACAAAGCGCAATCTAATCTGAGACAAAGGCAGGATAACAAAAAAGAATTTGCAGAGGATAATTCATGATCCTTTAGATATATGGCGTAGCTAAACAGACCAACGACTTATCATAGAGGCTATGCTAATAGACGTTATTTATTTTGAAATCGTCTTACGGAGATATTGCCCGTAGCAGCGGGATTATCGGGGGCGTCTAGATTATGAAAATAATCTTCGGACTGATCCAGAATAAAGTGTTGGCCCTTGTGGTAGGCCCTCACGGATTCGGCATCTGGGGAATGTACAACACCTATATTGAAATGGTTACGTCGTTCTCGTCCTTGGGATTGGATGCCAGCGGCGTACGACAGATTGCGAAAAATCCGGACGATACGGTATCCATGGCAAAATGTATATGGGTTTTTAAGCGGGCCTTGTTTTGCATCTCGCTGGTCGCTTCCGTGCTTTCGATGATTTTTTCCCGTGCGATCAGCCAATCGCTCTTCGGAACGCCGGATTGTCTACGTGGTGGTATGCCAAAAGTTATGAAGTAATCGTATTGGATAACCTCTCTCCTCAAATTCACGGAGAAAATCTGGAATATACATCTCCTTTATATCGCAGGATCAAAGATTGTGTGCGTTTTATCCAAGGCGGCCTCACCGACCGTAACGATTGGTTGCGCGCCCTTGAAGGCATCGATGCTGTTATCCACCTCGCAGCGGAAACCGGCACAGGACAGTCGATGTACGAGATCGAAAAATACACGGTTGTCAATATCGGCGAAACTTCACTGATGGGTACCCTTGATATACAGGGCGATGGAGCTGCGGTCGGGGCTGGGTCTGTCGGTGGTGAAGGTGGCATCAGCTTTGACCAGGAGTGGGGGAACAGCAGCCACCTTTCACCGCAAGGAACTGCACCTTTTCTACAAACCGTCTCATAGCAATCGAATTTTATACTATTCCTTCCAATAATAACCAACGCGGCAAGTCTGAACTCCAGACTCTGCTTGGCACATTCAGTCCGTTGACTAATGGGAAAATATCGTCGTTTGGGTAAGAACACGCTGCTTATGTTCTTGGGCAACATAGGGAGCAAGTCGCTCTCCTTCCTCATGCTGCCCTTCTACACCTCATTCCTCTCAGTGGCAGACTACGGCACGGTGGATCTCATACAGGTGTACGTGCAGTTGTTGGTAGGCCTATGTACCTGCACGCTCACCGAGGCCATCTTTGTGTTTCCCAAGGGGCAGACGCTTGCCAGACAACAGACTTACTTCACTTCCGGGCTGCTCTTCTCCGCCGGTGCCCTCGCCCTTACCGGCGTATTGTTCGCCGTAGTGGTTCTTGTGCTGCGGACGATCTCCTACGAGGGCATATTCACCGAATACAACCTCTGCATCTTCCTCATGCTGTGCGCCACCTTCTTCCAGAGCTACACCCAGCAGTTCGCCCGCAGCATAGAAAGGGTGAACGTTTACGTCGTTTCAGGAGTGGTACTCACCCTGACCATCGTGCTCACCTCGCTGGTCACTCTGCCCCTGTGGGGGCTTCATGGCTACATCTACTCCATCATTGTCTCCTACTTCGCGGCCGCCCTCTACTCCGTGGCGGCTGCCCGGGAACACACCTATTTCTCCTTTGCCCGGTTGTCGTGGCCAAAGTTGAGAGAGATGCTGCGCTACTCCATCCCAATGATGCCCAACGGTATCATGTGGTGGGTGTCCAGCAGCATGAATCGCCCCATTCTGGAGCACTATTCGGGGATAGAGGCCATAGGCATCTTTGCTGTGGCCAACAAGTTTCCATTGCTCATAAGCATGTTGTACACCGTCTTCACCTACTCATGGCAGATTTCCATCCTCGAAGAGTTCAGAAAGCCGGGCTACCGGGAATTCTATAACAAGGTGTTCCGCGTGCAATTCCTTGTCTTTGTACTGTTCGTGCTGGGCATCACGTTCTTTTGCCACCCCCTCATTAAACTTATGACCACAACGGATTATTACGAGGCGGGGCAATACGTACCGATATTGTCGCTGGCCGTTGTCTTTTCCAATTTAGCGGGCTTCGTCGGCACCAACTTCTCGGCCACGAAAGAGAGCCGTTACTATTTCACTACCAGCTTTTGGAGCGGCCTGCTGTGTCTTGTGTTGAACTTCCTGCTGATTCCTCTTTACGGGATTTGGGGTATCATTGTATCCTTGCTGCTCTCGAACATACTGATGTTCTGTTTAAGGATAAGAAAGACAAAGGCATACAGTCCGATAACTAATGTTGGGCTATGTCTGCAACTTCTACTCGTTGTTGGGGGGTATATAGCACTTTTTTATTGGACAGAGAGCCATTTGGCACACACACTTGGACTACTGGTGGCTTTAGTCGTAGTGATTCTTCTAAATAAGGACTTTCTGTCCGAAGCATATAGCATAGGCAAGAAATTGATCAAAAAATAACCGAATAGAATGATGCTTAAAGAGTTTTTCATGAAATGTAAGGAGGCTTGCCATAAAGCCAAATTGCTCTATTCCGACTGGGCTTTCCTCTGCATGTTTTCCAACGATAAGAAGAAAGCGGAAGTGGAGGTCTGTTTTTCCTTGCTTAGAAAAGACTGCCATATTTTGGACAAAGGACTACACACTGTCCCGTTCGAGAAAGGGCTTGGAAAAGCCTTCTATGCAGAGGCCGTTTCCCTGAAGAAAAAATTGGAAAACACTCCTGTCGCTGTCGACCCGGCTTTCCATTGGTGCAAAGGGGTCATATCTACTTACGAGTGCGCCCAATCCTGCGGGACAGGCAAAAAGAGCATGTCCTACCACGTTTATACCGAGGATGAAAGGCTGGTGATCGATGAGTTTTTCCGTTCCAGAGTGTCTTGCAGAAATTTCAACGCTGAGACGATTGATGATGCTATTTGGAACAAAATCATAGAAATAGCCGCCGACGCTCCCAATGGCTGTTGTCGGCAGACCTCCCGCATATATGTAGTTCACGAAAAAGAGACTATTGCCAAACTGAGAGTGAATATAGGGGGAGCGACAGGGTTCAGCAACGAAATCCCCTATCTATTGTGTATAACGGCAGACACTCGCCCCTACATGTGCATAGACCGCACACTTGCCTACATAGACGCATCCCTATTCGCAGGAAACCTTGTCTTGGCTTGTAGGGCAAACAACATATTCACCACTATATTGAACTTCCAACACGCTTCCCATCGGGAGCGGAAAGCTGTTTCGGCATGTCTAAACATCCCATCTCATGAACAGGTCATCCTGTTCATCGCTGCAGGACATGCAGATGCCGTGCCGGAAAAGCCTACCCGCATGTCTGTCGGACAATTCAGAAAACTGTAAACGATCCAATCACTTTGTGTATGAAGAAAATAGGAATTCTTACGTATCATTCCGTCTATAACTTCGGAGCCAACCTACAGGCTCTTTCCACCCTTTGCTATTTCAGGAACAAAGGGTATGATGCCAAGATTATAAATTGGAGGCCAAGGGATTTGTCCGCCCACTATGAAAAGACAACTCCCGCAATACAGGCAGAAGCGCATGAAGTCTTCTTCCGGCAACATTATGAACTGACGGACATTTGCCATACGGATGAGGAAATCGCCTGCATAGTGGACAAGGAGGGGTTGGATGCTATTGTAATAGGAAGCGATGCCGTATGCCGACACTTCCCCATCCTAATCCGCTGTCGACCTGCCCGGAGCAGGAAACTTTTTCTCAGAAGCCTGCTGTCCACCCCCGACATTTTCCCGAATCCGTTTTGGGGGAGTTTCTATACGAGGCTGAAGAACAAGATGCCGATGGTGCTGATGTCTGTCTCCTCACAAGGGACTTTATACCGTTATACGTTGTCCAACGAACGGAAGAAAATATCGAAAGCACTCAGCGACTTCTCTTACATTTCTGTAAGGGATAGTTGGACACGGCAGGTTTTCGACTATTTCAGCTACAGCAAGAGCGACCCCAAAATAACGCCCGATCCCGTATTCGGGTTCAATGCCAACGTGCCCCCCGAACAGACTTCCCGGGCGGTGGTCAGACGGTTCTCATTGCCGGAGAGATATGTCATCCTGTCGTTCAAACAGCGGTTCTCTCCGTCATCGGAATGGGTCAGGCGGTTTATGGCGTGTTGCAGGGAGAAAGGGACAGCGGTAGTGTCGCTCCCTTATCCGCAGGAAGAGAACAGGATAGAGGTAGACATGAACATCCCTTTGCCCCTGGATCCTATAGAGTGGTATAACATTATAAAACATTCTACAGGATACATCGGCAACAACATGCACCCCGTTGTGGTGTCCATGCACAATGCCGTGCCCTTTTTCTCTTTCGATTACTATGCGGATTATAGTCGATTCTCAGGGAAAGTGAATCTGGAGTTCAGCAAGATATACGACCTACTCAATCATACAGAGTTGCTGGACAATTACGTGAACGTACAGACTCGTGGTTTCCGATTTCCGGAACCTGAACTTGTCTTCGAGAGAGTGCATAACTTTGACAAGGGAAAGGCGAAGCGCATAGCCAATACCCAGTTGGAGGGTTACAGGGAGCTAATGGCAACCATTGAACGGGTAATTTCAAAATAAATATGCAGACCGGGTAAGGGACGGAGGATGACAGTCATACAATAATGTATAAATTAAGTAAAACTCTAATAAAGATAATTGCGATAATGGCATAGACAAGGCAACATCCGCTACCAAAAGTTTAATATCTGACTAAAAGAAAATCACCCCTATCGTATAAAATCATACAGAAGTGAAAAGGAAAATACTGCTGGCCTTCGGTACACGACCCGAAGCCATCAAGATGGCGCCTTTGGTAAAAGAGTTCCAAAGACGACCCGACAAGTTTGAAACCGTCATTTGCATTACGGGGCAGCACCGCCAGATGCTGGACCAAGTGCTGCGCCTGTTTGACATCCGGCCCGATTACGACCTCGACATCATGCGGCAGGGGCAGGATTTGTACGACGTGACCGCCCGCATCCTCACAGGAATGCGCGGCGTGCTGGAAGGAGTGCGCCCCAACGTGGTGTTGGTGCATGGCGACACCTCCTCCTCTACGGCTGCTGCCCTCGCCGCGTTCTACCGGCAAATTCCGGTGGGTCACGTGGAGGCGGGGCTGCGCACGCACGACATCTACAGCCCTTGGCCGGAAGAGATGAACCGCCAGCTCACTGGGCGCATTGCCACCTATCACTTCGCCCCCACGCCATTGAGCAGGCGGAACTTACTGGCCGAAAACGTCAGGCCGGAGCGGATAACGGTGACAGGTAACACGGTGATAGATGCCCTTTACATGATGGAGGATAAAATCAAGGGCGACAAGGCGTTGGATGCGGAGCTGGAGGACATCCTGTCTCAAGCCGGTTATGATGTGGCCCGCCTTGTCGGAGGGCGCAGATTAGTGCTCATCACTGGACACCGCCGCGAGAACTTCGGCGAGGGTTTCCTCTCTATCTGCCGCGCCATACGGACGTTGGCAGAGCGTCACCCAGCGGTGGATTTCGTCTACCCCATGCACTTGAATCCTAATGTGCGCAAACCTATCCATGAAGTGTTTGGCGAGAGCCTTTCCAATTTGGGCAACATGTTTTTCATCGAGCCGCTAGAATATCTCTCGTTTGTATATCTGATGGAAAAATCTACCATTGTATTGACCGACAGTGGAGGTATTCAGGAAGAGGCTCCCGGATTGGGCAAGCCCGTGCTGGTGATGCGCGACACCACCGAGCGTCCCGAAGCGTTGGATGCGGGTACCGTGCGGTTAGTGGGCACGGACTACGGCAAGATTGTCACCGAAGTCTCTGCTCTGCTGAACGACCCCGCCTGCTACGAGGCCATAAGCCACGCCGTGAATCCCTATGGAGACGGGCTTGCTTGCTGCCGCATAGCAGACTTTCTGGAAAAGGAGGTACAGGCATGACTTTCACATCATCATCGCCGAGAGCCGCCTTATCTTACTGACCAAAGTTCTGTCCATGTGCGTCATCGTCACCTGTCATATCTTGCAGGCGCGGGGCAATGATTGGAACTATGTGTGGAATGTCGGAGTGCAAGCGTTCTTCCTACTTGATCCCTTCTTCCTGATGTCACTGTACCCTGCGGCTGGGGGTAGGTTGACTCTGACGGTAGCTTCAGCCTTCGTGTCGAATAAAGTGTCCATGCACATAATTGTCACATCAAGACACAGCTGCCCATTGCTATCGGATTCTTGCACAGCTCTCCTGTGATGGGACGCGAGGCAGCCCATTTTTATAATAAGTTAAAATATTTTCCCAGAAATATGCTAGAAACTCTTTACCTCGTCCTAAAGGACGACTTAGTGTATTATCCGCCGGTGCTCTCCATCCTTCACGTCTGCGCAGAGGCGGGTCGTCCGGTGGTGTTCATAGGCAACTATGCCGACGACGAGGGGCGCCGTCGGCTCGAAGCGGCAGGTGTGACGTTTTGCCCTGTCGTCCGACTCTCAGATCGTGCCCCCCTGTGGCGTAAGTTGGCGGAGAAGCTGCGTTTCCGCCGTCAAGTATATAAGTATCTGCGCATGTCGGGTGCCGGATCACAAAACCGCGTGTGGCTGTTCCACAGCGAGACGTTTTGCCTACTCCATCGCCTGACGGACCACTACCGCGTCATCTTCCATCCGCTGGAGTTCACCCGCCCCGTGGCCGACTGGAAGTACCGCCTGCTCAGTCCCTCGCTCAACCTTGCCCGTGCCGTGCGCAAGGCCCACCGGGTGGTGTGTTGCGAGTACAACCGCGCCCAGCTGACACGTGGCGTGTTCGCCCTCGACCGTCTGCCCGCCGTGCTGCCCAACAAGCTCTATGTGCCCGGCACAGACGATGACATTCCTCTGCCGACAGACGTGCAGCAGACGTTGGACGACCTGCTGCCCCGTCTGGCTGGCAAACGCGTTATACTCTATCAAGGCGTGTTCCTCTGCCGCGAGCGGAGACTCGAAGAGTTTTGCGAGGCCGTCCGCTTCATGCCATCTGAATACGTGCTGGTGGCCATGGGACGCGGGTCAGACTACTACGACGACCTGCGCAGCCGCTACGCTTCGGAGCGCGTGCTCTTCGTCCCTTTTATCCGCCCGCCCCATCATCTGCAGATCACGCGGTTGGCCTCCATCGGCGTACTTTCTTATTTCCCCGACCCATCGAGCCTCGCTGCCGTCATCAATCCCCTCTATTGTGCTCCGAACAAGATATTCGAATATGCTCGATACGGTGTGCCCATGATCTCCAACGACATCCCCGGCCTCTACTATCTCTTTATGCAGTATGGCTGCGGCGAAGTGGTGCCGTCACCCATGACCCCTGCGGCCATCCGTCACACCATAGAACGTATATACGACCGTTACGACTGCTATTCGACCGGCGCAAAAGCCTATTATGACTCGGTGGACATCAAGAAGCTGATTGGCGAAGTGCTAAAGGAAAACCCTGCAGAACGATGAACATCACCATGAGTGGGGCGGTCTGCATCCTGCTGTTCGTTGCCCTCGTATTCCGTTGCAAGTTCAAGCTGTACGCGCTGGTCACCATGCCCCTGTGCATGATTCTACTGCGTCACTTTCAATTCTTCAGTTTCTATGAACGGTTAGACCTCATGCTTGATGTGGATATTCTGCTATTGATTTCCCTCTGTGTATTCCTAATGGGCTATGCTTTCGGCAAGCGGCTGCGGGCCGGGCGGATAGAACGCTTCTATAGTGGTCTGTCACGCTGTGTGCTGACGGACGACCGCGTATTCGTGTCACCCCGTGCTGTAGTAACCTACTTCTGGGTTACGGTGTTCTATTGTGCGTTCGATCTTTGGCTCAACACTCTGCTCTACGGTTCGCTGGAGAGTGCCCTAATACGCTTCTACGCCAAGCCCACTGCCGATGACTTTCCTACCATCCTGCACACCATACAAGGCTTCCTGTTCAAGGCACTGGTGGTCTTTGTCTTCGTGTTCCGTTTCTATTTGAACAAGCTCCACCGCCGCTCTGCGCTGTTCGGCCTCACGGTACTACTGTTGGTGTTGATAGCTGTGCCCAAAGGCAGCCGGGGTGCTGCCGTGGCTCCGTTCATTATGCTGGTTATGGCAGACTTCTTCTCGTTCACCTTCCTGAAAGGGGTGTCCATGCGGGGCAAGGTCAAGGAATATGTGACCATAGGCTGTTTCTCGGCCTTCCTGATTTTGACACTCACTGTCATCAGGAACATTGACTTCGACGAGATAGAGGATGTGTACTCCACCGTTTCTGAATTGAACATGGGCGATGCCTCCGACTCCTACTCGCAGGGTGAGGGAGAAATGCTGTTAGAGGATGTGCAACGCTGTTACACAGAGTTCGGCAATCGGGTCGATTTCCTTTCTCCGTTCTACACGTTGGAGACGCTGGTATTGGCACCCGTCCCACGTGTGCTGATGCCGCAGAAGAAAGTATCTTTCGGCTATGTCTTCAATGAAGTAAAGATGGGAGGCACGAATCTGGACCACCCCGAAAACCTCTTCTATCACGGGGCGGTGGGCTGGGCAGCTGGACTTGCGGGCGAGGGTTGGGCTAACGGAGGCCTGTTCGGGGTGGTGTTCTACGCCCTACTGTTTGGTATCTACTCTGGTTTCTGCGCCAAGATGTATTACCACCTGCTGACCTATGCCACCCCGTTGGCTCTGTTGTTCAGCCTGCTGTTTTTCCAGATGTCATTCAGTTTCATACGGGGCGACCTGCTGGCCGGCTACGTACAGGGGCTGTATCCCTTGCTGATTCTTACCTTCCTTTTTTGGACGGTAAAGTATTTCAAGAAATACAGGATTCGGTTCAAGCTGTTTCCCACAACTTAATATATTCATTTATGAACGAGTATCAAGTATCTCTCATCATCCCGGTATATAACGTGGAAAACTACATCCGGGAGTCGCTGCTGTCAGTTCTAGGACAGACCTTTAGCAGCATAGAGTACATTCTGGTGGACGATTGCGGCACGGATCGCAGTATGGAAATAGCCTGTAGCATTGTCGACGGACACCCCCGCAGGCAAGATGTCCGCATCGTGCGTCATGACAGGAACAGAGGCCTCTCTGCCGCCCGAAACACGGGCATGGCTGCTGCTACAGGTCGTTACGTATTTTTCATGGACAGCGACGATGAGCTTACGCCTGACTGTATTGAACGGCATTATATGGTCATTACTCAGTCATCTGCTGATTTCACAATAGCCAATATAAAATTAATCGGTTCGAAATCCATTCATATCAAAGATATTTCGGACGATTGCATGTCGGATGACTTGCTTTCCTCTTTCCTGAAAAAGAAGTGGAACGTCAGTGCTGGGAACAAATTATATTTAAAGAATTTTTTGACAAGTCATGCACTTTCTTTTCAAGAAGGATTGATATTCGAAGACATTCTATGGTCGTACAACTTATGCCTGCACACGGATAAAGTGGCATGGATAAGAGAGAGAACCTACCTGTATAAGATACGTAAGAACTCCATTACTGCCTCAAGAAACAATTCTCAAAAGATAAAAAGTATGTTCTCCATTTTGAATAAATTGGTGGACGACTGGGAGCAGGGTATAATAAGCCGTAAGTATACAAAAGAGTTTGCGTACATGATAGACTTTAGCAGGTTGAATACCGCATTGCTTCTATTACACTATTCGGGCAATAGAAAAGAAGCTGCCAGTTATTATCGACAGTTATGCGTAGGTCGTTTGGCTTCCCTGCCTGTTTCTTCACGACAAGCAATAGTATTAAAACTTCCGTTTGTGCTGTTCTGTGTCTTTATGCGCCCTCTATACTATTTATACAAGCTCTTAAATAATTAATTAAACAAATACTTAAAAAACATATGACGGTATTCAAAGACAAGACTGATGGGCATGAGCAAGGCCTTGATGAAAAAGGTGGCTATTGCCTATTCTTAATAATTAAAACTACAATGCTCCTTATGTTAAGCAATCCATCTCTTCAAGCGACATTGGCTCAACATGGAAAGCAAACGGCATCACGATTTTCCTGGGAGAAATCCATGCGCCAATTTATCGACGTTATTTCGTAATTATTTAACCCTTTTTCGTATGCTTACCGCTTCTGTTGTTACCTATCATACTTCGCTTCCGGAGATAAGTGCCGTATTGGATTGCGCCCTTCAGAGTCCTGTCGACAAACTCTACATCATCGACAATTCCCGTAACGACGCCCTGCGTATTTTGGAGAGACGATCTCCGAAAATCCGGTACATTCACAACGCCAATATCGGTTACGGCGGAGCCCATAATCTCGCTATCCGGGAAGCGATGGAACTGGGTGCGAAATATCACATCGTTCTGAATCCGGACATCCGGTTTTCACAGGGAACAATCGAATCACTTATGTCTTATATGGAAGCCAATGAGGATGTAGGACAAATCATGCCTAAAGTTTTCTATCCCGATGGAAGGCTTCAGTATTTATGTAAAATGGTGCCGACACCAATGGATTTAATCTTCAAACGTTTTTTACCGGGACGATTGACTCGTAAGCGTCTTCGTAAATTCCAACTTCAGTTTACTGGATATGATAAACCAATGAATGTCCCTTATCTTTCGGGGTGTTTCATGTTTTTCCGGATGTCAGCCTTACAGGAAATCGGTTTATTCGATGAACGTTTTTTTATGTATCCCGAGGACATTGACATTACGCGACGCATACACGAACGGTATAAAACAATTTTTTATCCGAAAGCATCGATTGTTCACGCCCATGCAGCAGCATCGAAAACTGATCTGCGGATGTTGAAAATCCACATGGTCAATATGGTAAGATATTTCAATAAATGGGGATGGTTTTTCGATGTCCGTCGCAGAAAAATCAATAAACAATTATTAAAAGAGTTAAATTGCAATGACTAATATTACTTTAATCGGTGGCAGCGGTTTTGTGGGAACCCGCCTCATCGAATTGCTCAAAGACGAGTATCAAATACGGAATATCGACAAACGAGAAAGTCATTTTCATAATGACATAACTGTAACCGGAGATGTACGGGATCAGACATCCGTGTCGCGTCATTTAGCGGGAGCCGATCTTGTCGTGTTACTGGCTGCCGAGCATCGTGACGATGTATCTCCCGTGTCGCTTTATTACGATGTCAACGTGGGCGGAATGCGTAATGTGCTCGAAGCGATGGAAACCAATGGCGTAAAACGGATCGTTTTTACCAGTTCGGTCGCCGTGTACGGACTCAACAAAAAGAGTCCGGACGAGGATCACCCGGCCGATCCTTTCAACCATTACGGCAAAAGCAAATGGCAGGCGGAGCAGGTCCTTCGGCAATGGTATGAAACGCATCCCGACTGGAATATCAATATTCTGAGACCGACCGTAATTTTCGGAGAACGCAACCGGGGGAATGTCTATAATTTATTGAAACAAATTTCCGGAGGAAAATTCCTTATGGTAGGCAAAGGAAAGAATAAAAAGTCGATGGCTTATGTGGGTAATATCGTCTCTTTTATCCGATTCCTGATAGAACAAAAACCAACCGGGTATAATGTGTACAATTACGTCGACAAGCCGGATTTCGATATGAACGAACTCGTGTCGCATGTCGGCAATGTACTCGGGAAACCTATTCCCTCGACCCATCTCCCGTATTGGCTGGGAATGTGCGGCGGATACGGTTTCGATTTGCTGGCCCGGCTAACGGGAAAGAAACTGTCCGTCAGCAGCGTTCGGGTTAAGAAGTTCTGTGCGACGACCAGGTTCGATGCAGCGAAGGCTCACGCTTCCGGGTTTAAAGCTCCTTACACGTTGGAAGAAGGGCTGGAACGAACCTTGAGATTCGAATTCGTCGATTCCCCCCAGGACGATATAATCTTTAAAAGTGAATAAAGTCGCATAAGACATCTTCAATGAGGGTATGCCATGCTTGTGCTTATATCAAGGTAAGGTACTATATTAGCTTCTGGATTGATACATGAGTCGTTTTTACAGTTACGCCGCTTGCCGATTCTTCTCCAAATCCCGGCTGGATCACAGAAAATCTCAATGGTTTTTATACAAATAAACGTATATCATTACCGAATCGTTAGCCGCCATATACCCCCTGCTGGTATCGAACGTAAGTTCACTTTCGGGGGTTTCCCGTTCGATCTTCAGTTCGTCTATGCTTTTACGATTTTTCAGATCATACTTGTGAACCGTATATTGAGGAAGCATAACCGTTTCATACAAAAGCACCGAATCATCAATCAAATGCATATAGTTAAAAACTTCGTACAACGGAATTTCATAACGTTCGGTCAAATGGACACGAGCCGCCGAGTCCACCTTCAAACTCTTCAAATGTCTGTATGCATATCCAAAAACATAAAGGGTATCCGTACGCGACTCGACCAACATCGGAGGGAAAGGAATCTCGTCGGGTTCTTTCCCTTTATTCCCGGTCGCACAAACAAAATTTAAATCCGGCACTGTAAAGACAAACAATTGTTTTTGTGGCTGTCCGCTCTGAACAAGCAAATAATCCCCTTTTTGAATCATGTAATTAGGATCCATCACGTCACCCACCGGAAATTTAACGGCTTGAACTCTTTTTTCTTGATGGAAAGCCATTTTCTCGGTTATAGTCACCTTCTGACGACAACTAGAAAACAACTGAGAAGCAAACAGCACAGCCCATAGAACTTTTCTCATAACCCACGCTTGTTTTTCATATCGCAACATCCTGCGAAGCTTTCGTGAAGTTACTCTTTTAGAAGCGAAAAGCAAAATTAATGCATCGTTAAAATTGACTTTTAACAATGTTTTAATGAAAAAACGTCGATTCTTGGGCTAGAAACGAAAATCTATAAATCATACCGAAGCAACGTATCCATGCAGGAAGGATGCGTGGCATAGATGCAGTCGTTCTTCTCGTCCGGATAAAAAAACAGCGGCGGCATATCGAACCGGTAACGAACCACCGGATTGCCGTCGTAATCGTACACCTCGATCGTATTGC
>ENA-UONT01001888-UONT01001888.1-human-gut-metagenome-genome-assembly--contig:-CS20-NODE-1888-length-16257-cov-7.977781_pt1 | contig 16257 bp, 10 predicted proteins | sample MGYA00242459_ERZ724006 | MGnify/ENA metagenome assembly ERZ724006 | reverse complement strand
TTAAAGGATTCTGTCGAAATATCCGTGCTGTTTGCCAAATGGTCAGCAACGGCTACCACATACTTCGGCGGATATTTTTTCCCATCCTCGGACACAAGTATATATTTTACGCTTGTATTATGTTCGGGAACTCCGTTCTCGTCGATAAAGTTCAAGGCATCAATAACATCTTGTTTTTTCAGCTTTGGTGTAGCCATGCTGCACCTCCTTGAAAGTGTGTGCACACATTATATCACAAGGATAGAGCTGTTTTCAATATGACACCCGGAATTTATCGCATTAAAATGCACTCTTTCTGCAAATGTAAGCTGATTTTAGTTTTCCAAGTGTCGGATGGGCTCTGCATCGAAATACCCGTCTTTTACTTTACGGTTTTGTTTGTTGCTTTGCACGAACGCAAATATACGCCCCCAGAGAACGGCATTTACTCCGTAGCAATTCGCTGTTTCACAAAGGAGCTGCACATAAGCGACAACTAATTCACCATTGTCCTTGTTTTGCAGCACAAAAGGTGACGTTTTCAATCGATGTACTGTAAATGTCAAACTGCGCCATCTTCCCGTTCTCCTGTCACTCCACACCAAGGGCTTTGAACACTGCATCCTCAGCGCTGCTATATGGAATCAACTGGAACGCACCCATCAAGTCCGCAGGAACCGTTGCAAAATCTATCATTGAAACGGACGGGATCAGTATCTTCTTGGCTCCACTGTCCAGGCAGCATTGCAGCGTGTTGGCCAGCTCATCCACCTTAATCATTGTGCCGCTGATACTGATTTCTCCCAGCACAGCGAGACTTCCCAGTGTGGGTTTGCCGAGGGCAATGGAGCACAACGCAATCAAGCTGGGCAGAGCCAGCTTGCCGGTCATGCCGATGCCCTGCAAATCCTGATAGTTGATGATGTAGTCCTTCGTCGTTGTGCTGATAGAACCGCTGATTCTGTTTCCATTGGCTTTCAGGAAATTAAACGCTGTGCTGCTGCTCTCGCGGGCATCTCGATCGGTGGCAATACCAGTACGATCAAACTTGCCGTTGCCGGGCAGCATTTGACTCTCCAGACGGAATACACCGATCATACCGGATTTGCCACGGCTCACGGTATATACCTGACCTGGGTTGCATAGACCTTCTGGGATTAGCTTGCCACCACCCTGTTCAGGTACGGACACATAATGCTCCTCAAAGGTATCGTTGTCGATGTAGCTGAAATTCACATCATAGAATTCCATGCCACCCAGCTTTTTCAGCTGCTCTTTCACGCGGCGGCGCATTTCCAAGGCGATTTCCAGAATCTCCAATAATTCCTCTTTGGTGAACTCACCGTTCGGATAGACCAGCTTCAGTAGGCCATCAACGGTACGGCGTACAGCAACGGTATCGCGATAATTCAGATTCTTTCCCAACCGAAACCAATGATCCAGCGCGTCGCCGTACTGTTCTTTCCGCAGTTCCCGGATAAATTCAGCCAGATAGTCCGTAATGAATCCGTAGTCGTCTGTGAAGTGCTCCGGGCGGAACTTCTGAATCTCCCAGCCGGGCAGGTAGCAATGGATACGGTCAAGGAAAGCGGTATCCATGCCCATTTCTGGAGGAAACGGGTCAAAGAGGCTACTGGTTTTGAGCAGCACGTCCACACTCTGGTTGATGTTGCCCACGAACACCATGGAGGCAGAGGCGGCCTTTTCCTCCTTGCCACGGGCAAAGGAACCGGATGCCATATAGTCCTTCATGATCTGGATTCCGTCTTTGTCCTTGAAATTGATTCCAGCTACTTCATCAAAAGCTACGCAATCCCAGAGCCCCACGAGTCCGACCGTTTTCCGCGCCATGTTGTAGAACAGATTAGCCACCGTAGTTTGACCACCTGACACCAGGATACTGTTCGGAGAGATTTCCTTGAACAGATGGCTCTTACCAGTGGAACGGGGACCGAGTTCACACAGGTTGAAATTATTTTCCACCAGCGGCACCATGCGCAGAATCAGTAGCCACTTTTCACGCATGGTCAGCGTGTCCGGCTCCATGCCGATAGAACGAAGAAGCACGTCCATCCATTCTTCCTTTGTGAACGCTCTTCTGCCTGCTTTGAGGTCGTCGATGTCGATATGCGGCATTTGGATAGGTGTCAGCTTCCTAATTTGGATGGGGCAACCGTTCTTTTTGTCTTCTTCGACGTATTCGTAATCCAGCTGCACGATGCACCAGATGCCGCCGCAGAGCAGCCGATCATATTTCTCTGGATATTCGTCCTCAATGGGAATCTTCGTCAGACCCAGATTGGAGAACTGCGCAAAGTACCTGTTCTTCTGGATATCCAGCTGTACGGTGATCATGTCGATGACCGTGTGGCTTCCGCGCTTCCGCAGCTGTGACAAAACCTTCTGGTTTTCATCTGGACGCACGAAGTTATCAGCCAGAATGCGTTTGACCTGCTGCACTCCGGATTCGATGATGGCATCATCGTCAGAGGAGCAATATTGGCCCAGGAGAAACTCAAGGACATAGGTGGGTACATTCGCACCTTCCTTGATTTTCTTGGTCAAGTCTTTGCGGACAATCTTTCCATCAAAATGTTCACGGAGTTTCTGCTTGATTGCCTGACGGCTACCCGGCTCATAAACGAACGCTTCCATCGTTGTCCTCCCACCACTCGTCCTTTTTGTAGCAGTCTTCGCGCTTTTGCTTCAATAACTCTTCTGTAAGTGGATAATACCCAATAGCATGCTAATGACGGAGTTCTGCTGACAATAAGGGCATAAATGTTCCAGCGCTTTGTGAATATCAGTAATCCACTCTTTGATGTTTCGCACATAAATGTCTTTAGGCAGTGAACTTTGATTGCCAGGGGCATTGACAACCATTTTGATAAGTATCTCTGCTATAACATTTACCCTTTTTCCATTTGATTTATCGTTGCTCTGTTTAGCTGAAGAAGTCGAATTCATCCAGCGCAAACGCGATGTCAATTTGAAATTCCTCGCGGGATACGATCATCCCGTTTTCATCGGCGATGATGAGGAAGTATTGCTCGGTATTGCTGTATTTCAGCTGCTTTAAATTAAAGCTGCAGCGGGAAGTGCGCTCCTGACCGTTTTCGCTGGTCTTGTCGGCAATAAGCATCACGGTATCACTGACCAACTTTCCGGTGCTGTCCGTAAAGTACAGTTGGTAGGTTGCCTTCTCACGGTTGTAGCTTATCGGCTCCTTTTGATAGAAGCTCAGGGAGAAAATCATATTGGTGATCTTCCGGTTAGCGGAGAGCAGGGCAATCTCTACCGGCTTTGTATCATACTTGCTGCGGTTCTTCCGATATTCACTCGATTGATTCCGCAGAAAGTGATACTCGATAACAGGTACGACCATCTCCTGCAGACTGATACCACCATGTACAAAGTTGAGTCCACCGCCCTTCTTCTTGATGCGAATGTTCTCCCTGGGAGCGAAGGCGTCATACGGCGTTTCACCGCCAAGGAACTGGACAGGCAGCAGATACTGCGGCTGTGCTCCTCGCTGCATAATGGCATAGCGGCGGTCAATTTCTACATCCTGGTCAGACTCAGTTGTCTTGTCCACCTTGTCATCTTCGGTCAGTGGGCTGTAGGTATACAGGAAACCGTGATCGGAGGTGATTAGGATATACGCGCCGCCCCACTCGTTGGCGATGATGCGCACCATGTTCTTCAACTCTTCGATGGTTTCCGCGCAGGCGCCAAAAACGTCTTTCTCGTCATGACCAGCAGCATCAATGGTGTCATGGTAGATGTACACGACATTCATACCCTTGATGAGGCCTTGGCGCTCCGCACGTTTCATGCCGATAATATTCTTGTAGGATAGGGCCACACTGTGAGCGTCCACAGCTTTCAGCAGCTTATCCCGGTTGCTCATTTCGGTAGACTGCCCATCCGCCAGCACGACCAGCCGGTCAACTTTGCCGGTTTTCAGTTCGACGGACAATTTCTTGTGCGGAAGCAGTGCCGCCATGCCGTACTTCGTAACAGTGGGAAAAATGCCTTGCACACCGGACAGGCTGACCTTGGCCTGCGTCTCGCGCCGCAGCTGCTCAGACAGGGACGCAGCGACCTCAAAGCGCATGGCATCAGAGATGATGACATAGACCTTGGCATCGGAAGAAGCTACCTTGGAACGGTAGAACTCTGTTTGCTGAGGTACATCCAGAATCCGACCATACTCGCGCAGGTTGTCCGCACAGGCATCCGACCAGTTGGTGCCCAGCTGTCCAAGAAACCAGTTGATGTACAGACCTTCCACATGATCTTTAACCAGACTGAAGCGGTCGGTTAATTCCATATGATAGCTCTTGAGACTGTCGGCATACCTCATATGGAACTGCCGATAATAGGTGTCCATGTGGTAGTATTCCTTTGTGTATTCCTGCCAAATCTTATGCGGCTCCACAGTATGGAAGCCGGAAGCATGCTCTTTGAAGAACACCTGCATCAAGGCAACCTGCAGAATGCCTTCGTAATAATTCATCACAGCGTCGTACCATACGCAAGTGCGGCGCTTTTCTACTGTCCGTGTAATCAAGTCTACGTCGATGCTATGATTGCCGATGTCGGTCATCAGCTTGACCAGAATCACCTCATTGACGCAGGGGAACATCTCGGTTTCCAGCAGATCGACTACCTGCAGCTTCATGAATCGCTGCGGCAGCTTCAGCTCGGATTCCACATACTCAGCAATTGAATAGAAGTCCTTAGAATTTGCACTGTGAATCCAGTCGGAAACAAAGTCAAAGCAATAGGCCTGATGAGGTGTAGAAATCAGTGATTCCAATCCAGAGAAAGCATCCTGCCGCATCGTGCGAGTGGCAGCAGCGAGGAGCAAGTGCTCCGCCAAGTGGCGCAGATCGGCATCATCATCTTTGTAGCCAGTTCCCTGGTCAACCATGCTCCAGAATGCGCTGGTTATATCGTAGCTGACAAACTCTTGCCAGATGGCGTTATTCTCCATATCCAGCCCAGCTTGCAGAACGGTCTTTATGATCTGATTGGGTTTGGCGTCCTTGATGCCAGCCAGTGCGGTCATGATCGCCATCTGCAATTGTGCCGGTTTGGCAGGCATGGTGCCTTGTGCAGTAATCTTATTCCTGCGCCCCTGCGCCTTGAAGAACTTCCGGTACTGTTTGAAAGCTTTCCGCAGAGCCGGCGTCTCCGGTATCTGCATCTCATCCATCCAGATGGAGATCTGATCCGCGCGGAATTCTTCGCTGTAAAGCTCCACGTCAAGCAGCCAATCATCTTCCTCTGTATCATAGGACAGAGGGCAATAGACCAGGTAATTGCTGGTTGGATCATCCACCGCTAACAGCTTCTTGGCATAGAAATTGTTGGAGCCGGTCAAACGTAGGATTTTGGCATTCAAAAGTGTGAGTCCGTCAATCTGGTCTTCGAACTCCCGATCCTCGTCATACCAGATGACAATCCTGCGTTTGTAGAATTCCGGCAGTGGAGCCGCAAACTTGCGGTTTAGGTCTTGAATAATCTTTTCTGCGTCCATTACTTCCTCCACGTTAATTGAGGCTCAAACGATCTATCACTCCCTTGGACGGTCGTGATGATTGTTTGAAAGCATTCCTTATTGTTTTCGCCTCAGCCTCTCCCTGAGCATTAATCTCCCTGATGATTTCTTGCGCATTTTTAATACGCTTTGATGGAACACGAATCCGGATAGCTGTTCCATGAAAAGACGTTTTCCCTTTTCGTAAACCATGGTTGTCTAAATGAATGAAATCATCATAGCTAATCATGGTGAAGTTTCCATTCAGCCTTCTACATATCTGGCTTACCATATATAGACCAAAGCCAGAGTTAGCCCATTCATCATCGCTTTTCTGCTTGGTGGAGGGAGCTATTGCTTGAGAAATGCCCGCTCGTATTGCCCAATCGAGAGCATTGGCATTGTCTGTAATGTACTCACGATGAGCACGATTCTTTATGATACTCTGAAAAACGCCAATTCCTTCGTCCATGATTGCAATCTCGGCAAGTTCGTATGAAGGCCAGTATTGGCCGCAAACCCATATCTGATCTGTCTCAGCATGCTCTGGTGTGTTCCTCAGTATTTCCCGTATAAGGTACGTGAGAAGAACATGGAGCTCTTTCTCACCCCTGTCTACAATGGTCGCTAAACGTCCAGCTTCTTTCTCAATAACATCGCCGTCCGGGATAAAGAATCCCTGAGCAGCTTGCTCGCTTCGTAGTGAGGAGACTGACAACTGTGTTATTGGAATATAGTTATTGCTGCCTCTGGCCTCACCAGGTTCCTTTCCGAATGGTATAGAGGGAGTGATGTATTTAAAGAACCCCATTGTGCCCGCATATGATTTATCGTCGATTCCCTTTAAGTAAAACTTATTTTCTGGATACTTCGCTCTATAGCGGCGCATGATGGCTCCCATCATGAGCATCGGGAGTGGGTCAAAATTCCTGACGCGACTAAAATCGAAAGAGAATTCCGGATCAGGAGCGTTTGACATCAGATCTGTTTCAAGTGTCAACGCTTCTTCAATGGTAAATTCGGGCACAGTATAAACCAAGCAAATCCCTCACAATCACTTAATCGTTGCCAGCACATCCGCAAACTTGGCATAGTTCACCTTCACGCCATCGTCCAAATCAATGGCAATCATCTGGTCTGCAAGATGGTGAATTTTTTCTTCGTACAGTCGCAGTTCTTCCGCCTGAGCTTGCAGCACGGTGAGGCGCTTGGTCAGCTTCACGCGCTCGGAGGTGGAGGCATCATTCAGACGCTGCTCCACGTCGGCGATGGCGGTGCGGTAGCGGCTCTGCATTTCATGTACATAGTCCGTGCGAACACGGGCGATGGTGTCCGGCTGGTAGCGGTGGATATAGACCAGCGCCTTGAAGCCGTTCTTCTTGCCGCTGTCGAACAGCCAGTAAATGGGGCGCTTCTGGTAGACCTTCAGATGGTCTTTGTAGAAGTCGTTCAGAAAGTAATTGCGGATGACCTCGCGGGGGGAGCCTTTGCCGCCCAGCGCGTCGGAAATGAACTTTAGATTCTCCTCCAACGTTGCTTCACCATAGACGATTCTGACCCAGTTCACAAACAGAGTTACGATGTCGTCATAGAAATATTCATCATCGGTGATGGGAAGAATCCCGTCTTCATCAGGCATCACGACCTTCTGAGGGTTGAGATCCATCATGGGTGTCATGTTCCCTTCTGCTTGTACATACTGCATACCTGCATCGTCCCATAGCGCTTGCAGGAAAGGCTCTTCACTCCAATCGCCGCCTGCAAACATCAGACCTTTTTTATATATCGAGTAGCGCCCCACCATGCAGCCCACGGCGTAGGAAATCAGGCTGCGGATGTCGCGGCTGAGGTCTGCCTTGCGCACGGTCACGTCCTTGTCGTCCACGTCGGGGGTCAGCTCGTCCTGCAAGCCGTAGATGTCGATGAAAATGCGGTTCAGCTCTTCCTCGTTGGTTTTCAGCTGGGCAAAGCGGTCGGCGCAAGCGCGCTCCCAGTCACGCCAGCAGTCGGAAAGGAGCATGTAGTGCTGGTCGATGGCGGGGGTGACGAGGGGGTGGCGCTGGAAGTCCCAGGAAAGTTCATTAGCATCCCAATCATCTTTTGAGCTACATATGTTACTCTGCACAATCTGTTCAACATTTGCTTTGCGTTGTTTATCAACAACGAGAGGAATTCGAACAAGATCGCCATTTGTAAAGCTCATCGTCGGATCGAGTGCTTGTAGGTAATCAAAAGCAACACATGAACAAAGTATTCCAATGTAGTAATACAGCAGTTCAGAATCATGAGGAAATGCTGATCTGCTTGTATCATCGAAAATAAAACCTGCTCTTTTATAGCGAACTGCAAACTTGGATGCACTTAACTTATTCCAAGTGAATCCTTCCTTAAAGTACCAGTGTGTGTTCTGCGGTCTTGCCCCCAATTTACCTGCTGCATTCCGATACGCTTTTATCTCTTGTCCGTCATGATACCAATTAACAACAATAACATCAGTAGGATACCACTTCCTGAATTCACCACCACTATTGCAAGGATACCACTTCTCGCTCCTATATTTGGTTGAAGCAGTTTCCAAACAATCAAAAGCAATATCACTATACTGAATCTCGTACCAATATCTTTGAAACCTGTCGTTATCTCCAGTCGCGAGCCCTGCGCATGGGGCTGCTTCATCACCCAGCAAGGGAACATTCGTTGTATACGGTCGAATGAAAGATTGCCCAACCCAATACGCCACCGGCGCGCCGGGGATTTTGGAGAAGTTAGACTGGTCTGCCGCATACCGATTCTCACCCGCAAGGAACATATCCTCTTTCCCCTGCTGCGTGGTCGGCTCAATCAGGCGGCAATACTCGCCCTTATAGTCCGCAACATGGCTTTTGCGCATGACAAACGAGGTGGTCTGCACCACTTCTCCGCCAATTTCTTCAAACGCTCTCGCCCCAAGATGTGCCATATTGACAATATCAACGGTCAGCAGCTTTGTACGCAGCTTCTCAAAGCTGGACAGGAACATCCAACTATGCTGGGTAATCATTGCCTGAAAACCGTTGTTCACAGCCATCTGGCGGCAACGTTCCATAAACACAGCAAACAGGTCGCTTTTGCTGTCAGGATAATTATTTTTAACAAAATCAGACAGTTCGGCGCTCATGCCAGAACTGCCCATATACGGCGGATTCGTCACCACCGCATGGTACTTCTGCGCCAGCGCCTGCCCCTGCGCAATCATCAGCCGAAGCTGCGCCTGCGTCGCCTCAACGCCGGATTCGTCAAACGTCACCTGCTGTTCCGGCGTGGTGTCCGCCACAAAGCGCGACAACAGCGCCCAGTCGTATTCGCCGGGCTGCAAAATGGAGCCGTATTCCTTCGCGTCAATGAATTCGTCCAGCAGCGCGTTCATCTGATTGAGGGCATTGTTCCGTTCAAGGGCACTCAGACCATGCCCCAGATAATTCAAGTGTTTGCGCTCGATGAGATTGCTCTCCTGGATGGCATAAACGTGAGGCTGCACTTCCTTGGTGAAGAAACGGCGGTCATACTGCCGGGCTTTCATCATCACGGCAAAATACGCTAACTGTGCTGCACGGTCATCAATGTCCAGACCCCACAGGTTGTTCTGCACGATGCTGGCAGCTGCTTCACGAGCGGTATAACTATAGTCCTCGTAAATCTGCACCAGCACATCAAAGAGCACGCAGAGAATGTGACCCGACCCGGCACATGGATCGATAGTCAGAATCTCTGTGGGTTTCAGTGCTGCGTACTGCTTTCTGATTTCTGCCAGCTGTGCCTCTACCGCCGGTTCCTGTTCCGCTTCTTCCAGATAATAATTCCACTTGCCCTCTTTGACGCAGACAGACCCGTCCGTATTGTGGTCAGGCAAATACTTATCACGGGCAGATGGATGCCCTTCCAGCCACAAACGCCCCAAGCTGTTTTCTACCATGTAGTGAACAATCCAGTCCGGCGTGAAAAGCTGGGTGGCGGCAGGGATGTTCTCCTTGCTGATCTTGATGTTCTTTTTCAGATCGGCGAATACCTTGTCTTTCGGCTCGGTGTTATAATACTGGTACAGCCAGCCGATAATCTGCACCTGATCCTTCCAATTTTCCTCTGGAATCAGGTTGATCATCTGCTCGATGACACTGCCTTCGCGCAGCAAATAATCCGGCAACAAAAGCTCGGTATAGTCCTCAATCCTCTGGAACATGCCAGGCAGAATGCTATTCAGGGCGTTGCACTGAACAATGAGCAGGTACTTGAAAAGTTTCTCTTCCTGATTGTCAGCCTTCAACTGGTAGACCTTTGTCATGTCCAGACCATCCAGCTCCATGTGAATCGCCTCGGACAGAATCTGCGGACGGAATCTCCCCTCGTCATCCGTAAACACGCGGATATGAGAGGGCAGATACCCATTGACCTCCATGAAACGCAGGGCAGCAAATCGGTTAAACCATGTATAGGCGACTTCTTCCATAACCGGTTCGTAGCCCTTTTCCTCGATGCGACGGATCAAGGCCTGCCGTTGCCTTTTCTCGATCCCAGAGAGCAGATGACCATTCACACTGTCAGCATTATAGTTATCGCAGTTCTTGTCGGTGATGCCATACATCGCAGCGCGCTTTGTCACGCGGTCGATCAGCTCTCGCCGCGCCCACACCGCATATTTCTTGATAGCATTCTTATCCATGATGCACCTCTTAACTTAGCTTAATGCCATCGCAGCCGTGAAGCAGCTGCTTCATGTTGGCGCGAATCTTCTCCACATAGGCATCGATTTCTTCTTCCGTGGTCAGAGTTTTCGCAGGGAACATGGCCTGACGATGGATGGTCTTGAATATCTTTTTTGCAGGCTGTTCCTTCACTGTCATGCTGCTACTGGATGCCGAACCGGCCTGCGACAGCGTTTCCTGCTTGGGCGGGTTGACGATGACCTCGATCTTTTCCAGCGTGGTATCCTTATACTGCCACATTGGCGGAATCAAGCCATCGAGCAGTGCAAGTTCCTTGGTTTCTGCAATCTGCTGTTTCTTCTGGGCATAGAAGGTATCCGCTGTACCGGAAATGCTCCGGGCAGTCAGGTTTCCACCTGCGACCTGATGGATATCTGCCATGCACTGGCGAACGATTTCCAGCAGCTCCGCACGCTTTTCCTCCAGCATGGCGTCATGGCTGGTCTTTACCTTGGGCATCAGCTCGTTGAGTTCAGGAAGACGGCTGTAGTCAAACTTCACATCCGGCTGCACCATAGTAATCAGGCGGATGCGGTTCAGCGCAGCGTCAGCTTCCGGTTCCTTGGCGATATAGTCCAGATCGTGGCGCAGGCCCTCCTCCAATTGAACGGCAGAATCGAATAACGTCACGCGGGACTTGAAGAACTCCTCTACCTGCTGAAGTTTTTGCTTCATGTCGTACAGGTCATCCTCGCGCTGAATGATACGCTTCAGCAGGGCGATGTTGTCGTTCTGTTGGGAGAGAACATCTTTGATCAGCGCAATGGCCTTATCCACATACAACTGGTCCGGATATTTGTGAGCTTTGTACAGCTTCTTCAATTCTGCGTAATGATCAAGCTCATCACCAAACTTTTCTTTGACGTGACGAATCAGGCCGTCTTCATCCTCCGGCACATCCATCTCGTCAAAAAAGTCACGCAGGAACTCGCGCACCTCACGGATGTCCTGTACCCGGGGCGTCTGGCGCTTGGAGATAGTCGTCTTTCCGATTTCCGTCTTCTTGCGCAGCATATCTACCAGCTTGGGGTTGTCCGGCTGGATAGTCGCGCCCCCGTACTTTATGGTGACCTTCTGCTGCTGAATGAGCATCGCAACCACAGCGGCGATGTCAATCTCGCGCCAGCCATAGGGCTTGGCTTGGTAGCGCTTCTGTACATCATCCATTGTGGTGTTGCGGTTCATGTTAAACTGCACTTCCAGAAATTCTTCCAGCTTGGCAGCGGCCTCACGGTTATGCTCGGTGCCCGAAAGCATGATTTCTGTGCCATGGAGAATCGTGAAAATGTCTTCGTCGGTCTCTGCAAAACGGGTAATCAGCCCAAGAGCGCTGTAGACGCGGGAAACCAGATATTCCAGCGCTTGGTCGATGACACTGCGAGCGCGGGCCTGCTTGACCTTCAAGTCACGCTTGTTGGTATCCGTCTCAGAGACAGAAACGTTACCAGGACGGATTTCGAGGGATTCACCATCCACATAGAATCGGCCTATTGCAATAGCCTCCGCCAGGAAGGCGGCAGCTTTCAGTTCATAGCTTGCAGCTTCATCCTGCTGATTGCGAATGATGTCCTGCACGGATTTGGGCAGCTGGCTGACGTTGCGTCCTTTCACATACTTGCGAATTTTCATGGCGCTTTCCAGAAACTCGTAGTAAGGATTGTCTGCCAGTACGATAACGGCCTTTCCTTTGGAGTCGGTGACCAGACGCATCTCTGATTTCTCCACCGGATCGGAAGCCGCAGTCAGGACACACAGCGTCATGCCGCCGGTTAATACACCGTTAGTCTGTCCGTCTACCACCTGGTCGAAGGTGAAGTCATAACGCCCAAAGCGATATTTCTTGGCAGTGTAAATGTCCGCAAAGATCATCTGAGAGATGCTGCGAATGATGTCAGAGTTGGGCACTGTGGTGTTTTTGATTTCACGTTGGATGTCCTGCTCTTCGTCGGTTAGGAAGTTATAAGTATCGCCGCTACGTCCGATGTAGTTCTGACTGAGCAGGCGATTCAAGCTGCCACGCACCTGTTCGCGCATGGTGATTTTGTCCAGCCGGATGTCGTCCGCCATCAGGATAACGATGTTGTCCAGATTAGCCTTGATGTCATCAATGTAGCGCACCAGGTACAGGAGCTTCAGCACGCTCACGTCCTGTGGCTCAATGCCGTTGCCGTCATCGGCGGCGCGCTGGCAGCGCTCAATCACGCGGCGGATGGAGCTGTCCAGAAAAGTGTGAACTGTATCGTAGAACAGATAGAAGGGAGCCAGTGCGTATTCGTCCCGGTTCTCAATCTTTTGTGCAGCCTCTTGGAAGCCAGAGAGCATGGAACGCTCGCCGCCAGACAGATGTTTACCGGAATTACCGTGTTTGCGGATTTCAGCAAAGACCTTCTGCATCAAAATGAACTGATACGGGACAAAGGGAAAATTTCTGGCGAACTCGCCGGGACCAGTGAAGCCCTTAATGTCCAGCACTGCATCGGTGAAGGAAAACAGATTCCGCAGCACTGAATCGTTGGAGTTGTAAACCTGCTCCAGTTGAGGCACGACCTCTTCCTTTTTTAGCAGGATACGCTTCTGGATGACCTCGTCTGCAGAGGAGGAGGACAGGGATAGGCGAGTCTTAAAGCGAGCCATGATGCGAGAGAACTCATCCTCGCGGGTTCGGATAATCTCGTCCACTGCTTCTTGACCGGTGCAGATTACCCAAACCTTCCCGCCACATACGTTGCCAAGTTGCTCCACCAGTGACTGCAAATTGATTAGAAGGTCAGTATCGCTGCCAACGTACTGGCCAACCTCGTCCACCATAAACAGCAGCCGGAAATCAGAGGGCTTACTGTCCACATACTCTTTGATTTCTGAAACCAGTTGGGCAATGGAAGTTTCAACGTTTTCAGTGCCATTGAACCAGTTGGAGGCCGCGGCTTCGCTCATGCCCAGGACTTCCATGAGGGTAGCAACGATGTCATCTTCAAAGAATGCATAGGCATCGCGCGAGTCAACCCATGCAGCGCCATTATTCTTCTCGAACACACGCCGGAATTCTTCGGTCTTGCCCTTACGATCGATGAATTGCTCCAACTTGGCGACCTTTAGATTCTCACCATAGTAACCAAGGTAGTTATAGAACATCTTGGCGAAGACTCGCAGCACGGCGGTTTTATCCTTGTTGATTGAGCCTTCGATGTCGATATTGAACAGAATGGTGTCTGTATGGTCGGAACGAGTCGCTTGGTCTATCAGCATGAAGGTAGCAGGATCATCCATCAGCTCAGGCTTTTGCCGGAAGCGCTCTACCGTCCGAACACCATTCACTTCACGGTTCTGCAACAGGTAGGACAGCATTTTCAGAAAATGAGATTTACCGCTGCCAAAGAAGCCGGAAATCCAGACACCAATATCAGCGGTCGGAATCTGGAAAGACTCCAGGTAATTGTTGAAGAAGGTGATGATATGCTTCTTCAGTTCCCGCGTAATGACGTACTCGTCCAGTTCCTGCACCAGAATATCGAGTTCGTCCTGGTTGACCTTGACGACACCGTTAATCGGGCGGTCAATGCCTTTTTTGAACATTTCTTGGATTCTCATACGGTGTCTCCTCTTCAAATCACGTTGAACGCCCGGTAGTATGGATTGGGTGTGAGTTTATCAAACAGCTTGATGTAGTGACCGTCGTAGGTGCCGGGGTACATCACCAGCACGGGTACATCGGAGAAATAGGGCTGCATCGCGTCCAGCAGAGCGTGTACCCGAATGAATGGGAACGCTTCACCGACACCAGTAATCAGCAGCACATCTCCCTTCCGGTGCGGCTCATACTGCATCTTGTTCACGAAGGCCATGTTATTGGCCATACGCTTCATTTGATCCAGCAAGAACTGTTTTCCTTTTTTCTCCTCCTGCTGAGCAATTCGGTCTATAATCCGCTTGTCATCACAAATGGAGAGGAATACACGATACAAGTTATATTCGAGCACATGACAGCTCAGGTTCTGATCAGTCACCAGCTTCTCGGTGAAGTGCCGCACTGCCATTTCCATCCTCGAGTCATAGCAAAAAATGCGGATGTTGACCTCGTTGCTGAGTCCTTTACCTTCCAGAAACTCCGGTGTCTGTATCAACGTCCGGAGACTGTCAAGCCGTTCCATTAACTTATTCATGATTCGTGCTTCTCCTTATAACCTTATAAACAGTTGAAAGCAGGCAGCATGTATTCCTGACCGTCAGCACGGATGGCATTTTCCAATAGCGGGCTGATTGAAACAGGGTTCAGCTTGGTTGCCTCGGTGCTGTCCAGATACTCATTGTCCACGAGCAACTTCTGAAGCACCTGTTTCAATTTGGTGATGGTACTCTCGCTCCAGCTGGCTACCCAATCGTCCTGCTCCTGCAGCCGTTGGAAGAATATATTCAGGTCAATCTTGCCAAATGAACTGTCCAGCCTGCGGTACTTTTCGCCGATGACGGTCAGCATAAAGTCATGGACCAAGCGGTACTGGCGCATCATGGCGTAGAGACAAACTTGCCTTGATACGTCGCTGGATTGATCGGCAATGGCCTCTACCAGCGTCTGGTCTTCGAGGGCTTCAAGTCTCCGGAGGCAGGCAAGAGCCATCTTCTTCACGGACTTTTCTGTCGGATATTGAAACAGATTTTCTTTGACGATGCAGTTCACAGCCTCATCATTGCTAAGCCCATCACAGACCAACTTTGCCATGGTTCTAACTTCATAAAACAGAAATTGTTCTCGCGTGATGGCTGCGTTATATGGACTGGCGTCACGCAGAGCGATTTTGTCTTTCTCAAGCATCTATCCTTAGTCTCCTCTGGTGAAAATTCAGCCGTCATCCAATTCGGTCATAGTTCCGGCCTTAATGTGATAGGCGATCCCGCGCTCATCACAGAATTCTATCACACGCCTCGCACAGCGATTATAGAAATCCTTGTGTTCTGGGAAAGAACTAACATCTCTGCTATAATTCGTCCTGCCAAAGATAATCCGATCTACGAAAGCGACTGCCTCCAACAACTTGTCCAGATCCTGGCGAACGAGGTTGGGGGTCGGATAAGGCTCAATGCTGACCCATGTTCTGCAGCCTCGGTCATGAAGGGCGCGGAGAGCTGACAGTCGTTCTTTATACGGCGCAGCATGAGGCTCCATTTGTTTCTGGAAAGTTTCTGCCAGCGAGATAAGTGTTATCCCATACTCGTTTTCTGGGGAGAACTTAGCAAGCTCTATGGGTAACACCCCTTTGGTCAGAGCAGTGCATTTGATGCCGTGCTCGTTCAGTTTTCGTATCGCAGCCATGCTCATTGCACCAACTTCGTCGTAACCATACATGAACGGGTCGGTCGAAAAGCAGAGCTGAACGGAAATAATCTTATCCTTCAGTTTCGGTATCTCGACATCCAACAGCTCCAGAGTGTTCTCGACCAGATACGGTTCCAACCACTCTTCGTAAGAGGATACTTTCCCAAAGCGTTTCTTCATCAAAAAAGCATAGCAAGGGTATTTACAACCATGTGCACATCCCAAGACGTGGTTCATGGTGTAATTCCCGTATTCGACGCCCGTCACATAGAGCATCGATTTCCTTCGGATGTATCCCTTTACCTTTGACATATTGTTCACTCCTACCTAAACAACAAAATCAATAGAGCTCCGGTGCACTTTATAGCCTTGCTTCTTAAGAAGCTCTTTGATCTTGTTTTTGTAAAGGTCCGATGGAAATACCGGATGCTCATCTAAAGCGGCCCAGATGTCGGTTAGTGGTACAGCCATCTTCCCAGAAAAAGTTGCAATAATGAACTTTACAATGTCCTGAACATAGTAGCAACTTTCATCAGTGGCCGTTGTCATAACTGGCTCACTGGTTCCGGCGTTAAAATCGAATGCCAGCTGATTTGGAACAACCTTTGTTGGCTTCTTTCCGGATGACCTGTCACCAAAAGTGGACCAAGCTGTGCTTTTATAGAGCTTGAATCCTTCGATGC
>ENA-UONT01001884-UONT01001884.1-human-gut-metagenome-genome-assembly--contig:-CS20-NODE-1884-length-16310-cov-14.509136_pt1 | contig 16310 bp, 16 predicted proteins | sample MGYA00242459_ERZ724006 | MGnify/ENA metagenome assembly ERZ724006 | reverse complement strand
CTTCGAGCTGGCGGGCGGCACCATCTATGCCTGCGGCGTCCAGAGCGGAGCGAATGTAGCGTTTGGCGGCGGCATCTATGCCGAGGGCGGCTCCGTCACCATGACCGGCGGCGCCATCCGGAACTGCGTCCTCTCCGCCAACAACGGCGCCAACGGCGGCGGCGTATACATTTACTCCGGGGCTTCCTTTACCATGGAGGGCGGCGTCATCAGCGGCTGCTCTGCCATGTCCGGCGGCGGCATCTCGGCATCCGGGGGTACCGTCCGGATCACCGGCGGCCGCATCGAGAACTGCAAGGCAAGCGAACGCGGCGGCGGCCTGTCTGTCAAAGGCCACGCAGACCAGATATCTGTTCTGGACGCTGCGATCTCCGGCTGCGAGGCGAAACGCGGCGGCGGCGTGGCCCTGATCGGCTTTGCCGAGCTGGAGCTGGGGGAGAACGCCCGCATCACGGGCTGCACGGCCACCGAAAAGGACGATACCGAGGCAGGCGCCATCGAATACGGCGCCGCAGTCTATACGGATCTTGACAGCCCCCTTATCGTCAACTATCCCGGCAACTTCCTCTATGCCAACGGCGGCCGGGTGGAGGGAACGGTATATGTGGGAACGAACGGGTACAGTCAACATGTTGAGTTCAAGGCCACCAACGCCATCGACCACACGGACGGGAAGCCTACCACGATCTTCACCGGCGATGTCTACTGCGAGGGCGACATCCGGGGCGGCAGCTTCTATGGCAGCGTCACCGCGGCAATCCCTGATAATTACCTGGATTGGGACATAATTAAAAACTTTTGGAGCAACATCTCCGGCGGCAGCTTTTACAAACCCGTCTGCACGGAGGGCCATGTCTCCGGCGGCACATTCTATGATGGGCTGACTCTGGAAAAGAACGCCAAGCTCAGCGGGAAGCCCGTGAACACCGGCACTGTAATCAATGACAAGACCAACATCCCCAACCCCAACGGCACGCCTGTCACCGTGACCTATGAGTACGGGAAGCTGGACGGGATCTATGCCAAGCAGATCGTCCAGGCGGGCGAGAAAGCTATTGAGCCGGATGTACCCAGCAGACAAGGTTATCAGTTCACGGACTGGTATCTGGACGACACGAAGTATGACTTCAACGCCGATGTGACGGGAGACATGACCCTGACGGCCAAGTGGACGGCGAATTCGTACACCATCACCTTCGACACCGACGGCGGCAGCGCCATCGACCCCATCACCCAGGGTTACGGCACGACAATTAAAGCCCCCACAGCTCCCACCAAAACCGGCTACACCTTTGCAGGCTGGGATAGGGCTATCCCGGCCACCATGCCCGCCGAAAATATGACCATCAAGGCCAACTGGACCGTAAATCAGTATACCATCACCTTTGACACCGACGGCGGCAGTACAGTCGCACCCATTACGCAGGACTACGGTACAGCCATCACCGCACCAGAAGCCCCCACGAAGATCGGCTACACGTTTGCGGGCTGGAATCCGAAAATTCCCGCCACCGTGCCCGCCGATAACCTGACCATCACGGCACAGTGGCGCTACAATGGCGGCAGCTCCGACGGCTCATCGAGTTACCCCATCACCATCCCCGGCAAGACCGAAAACGGCAGCGTGACCGTCAGCCCGAAGAGTGCCTCAGCGGGCAGCACCGTGACGATCACGGTGAAACCCGGCAGCGGCTATGTGCTGGAAACCATTTCCGTCACCGACAAGAACGGCAATGATCTGAAGCTCACCGACAAGGGCAATGGGAAATACACATTCACCATGCCTACGAGCAAGGTGGAGATCAAGGTGACCTTCATGGAGGACAACAGCGTTCTCAACTTCTTCTATGACGTACCCAATGACGCTTATTACTATGAGGCGGTCAAGTGGGCGGCAGAGAACGGCATCACCGGCGGCGTTGGTAACAGTCTCTTTGCACCGAACCAGCCCTGCACCCGCGCCCAGATCGTGACCTTCCTCTGGCGCGCGGCGGGTTCCCCCGTGGTGAATTACCTGATGCCGTTTACCGATGTGGACGAGGGCGCATATTATGCCGAGGCAGTCCGCTGGGCGGCGAGCACCGGCATCGTCACCGGTCTGACGGAGACGACCTTCGGCACAGACAGCGTCTGCACCCGCGCGCAGGCTGCGGCCATGATCTACCGCTGCGCTCAGGCGCAGGGTAAGGGCTTCACGGGCGCGTGGATGTTCCACCTGCCGTTCACCGATGTGCCCGAATGGGCGTATGAATCGGTGGCGTGGTGCTACATGAACGGCGTGACCACGGGCGTGAGCGAGACATCCTTTGCGCCGGGCAATGACTGCACCCGCGCCCAGATCGTCACGTTCCTGTGGAGAGCGTTCAGCAAGTAAATAGGCGAGTTTGTAGTGCCATGCCACTACAAAAGGGAGGAGACGCATCTGATGCGTCTCCTCCTTTTCATGTTTGTCACACATAATTGGGGTTACAGCTTGAATGATTTTATATCAATCATAATTGGAAAGCTCAATTCCTCTGTCATTCGTCGAACACATTCTTCCGTTTCTGCACCCACCTCACTAATTACCATATGCGTATGATCCGCATTCCAGCCACATAGGAGAAAGCTACCCTGCTCCGTCAACTCGGCTGTACGCCATACGGGGCAACTGCCATCGAACTTGACGGAGCAGCCGATCATCTTACAGTGCAATGGCATTGTAGGTTCCGGAAGCCTCATAACCACGCAGACTCGGTCAGCAGAACGGAAATCCGTTACAGCAAAGTCGGCAGAAGAATATTCAATGAAATCTCTTGTGCCTTTCGCATCTGGCTCGATATAGTTATACGCCGTTGACAAAAGCTCGCCTCTCTTTTCAATTGCATACTGGATAAAGCGTTTCGGCTGAGCGTAAAAGGTGTATGGCAAATGCTCATGTTCGTTATAGTACCTCTGCAATGCAGCGCTATACATTTTCTCCCTCCTCACAAGTTTTTCCGATATCATGGGCTCTAAAATAGATCCTTCAACGGCACCTTTCGTTCCACAAACCAACGGCCGATCGTATTGCCCGTTAGATTAGTGGATCGTTCAAAATAGAGATATGTTCTTGCACCATTGACCTGGATGGTGTAACGATCGCCTTGCCCGCCGGCTTTTGCAGCATAGGCAGGACGAATATCAATCACGCGGTCTATTTCATATTTCTGGCCATCTTCCCAGATGATTTCCCTGGGCAGCATTGTCCCATCCGAACGATGCTCTACAAAAACGGTCACATAGACCTTATAAGCCTCACCTGGCAGCATACTTAACTCAACGGCTGCTCCAGATCTCGCTTGAGGAAATCCCCATGCGCGATATACGGAGCTATGATTCTTACACCTTGGCATTGTAGAATCCGGAGCTTGAAGTCCAGTAACTCAGGTGGCACATACAAACACTTCGCTGTCTGGTAAAAGTCCATTCGCATCTCTAGTGATTCTATGACTGCGTCATCGCTGAGCATGAACTCCGCAGCAAACACATTTGCCTCATACTCCATTCGGTTTGTATCCTCAAACATTGCAAACTCATGGAAAGTGTTAATGGCCGAATCGCTGTGGAGAACTGCATGCCCTAGCTCGTGCGCAATGATAATTCGTTGAATGCTGTCGGGCAAATCGCTGTTGATCACAATCAGTTTGCACCGAGAAGAAACTAGGAAAAAGCCCTTGCAGGAACGGGGGCTCTTTCCCATTGGGCGCTCCATCACCTGGATATCCAAGTACTTGCAGATCTCATACGGGTCATCCGTCTGATATTTCTTTTTCAATCGGCTTACTTCCTGCCTAATCGTCATCGTCAGCAATCCACTCACCTCACTTCAGAAAGTAGTTTTCTATGATACAGCCTGACAGTACCACAAGGGTTGTCCAAAAATCCGTACACTCAGAATATTCCTGCTTACTTTTTGTAGTCTTTACGGGTGAACTTCTCGCTGGCTCGCTGCTTATTTGCAAAATACGCCTCAGTGACTACTTGGAAGAAAAGCTCCTTATCCTGCTCAGGGACATCTCCACCAGCAAAGAGAGCACGCGTTTGTGTCAGCAGCTGCTCTACATCAGTTGCTCCTTTACGGCCATAGGCTGCTCTTGCGCTCTCGATGTATGGTGCCTCTTCAAGTCCATAGTTGGGATCTACGATCTCATCGTTGCTTAGATATGCCGTGGAAACACCCAGCACCTCTGCCAACCTCTGAAGATTCACACCGCGAGGCATTACACCTTGTTTTTCGTATTTGGTAATCGTGCGCAGCGTGACACCAATCTTATCGGCCAGTTCTGTTTGCGTAAGGCCCAGATGCGTGCGGCTCTCTCGAATCTTTTCACCAGTCGTCTTCATAACCGTCTCCTCTCGCAGGTTTGGAAAGTTTTTGAAAGTTCTATTGACAAACCTATCTTCGACCTGCTATTTTGTTGTTAGAACTTTTATGGAACTATTTAGAACTTGGTTGGAACTTTAGGCTCATTATATTCTGCGAACTGGAACTTGTCAATAGGAACTTTTAGGAACTTGATGGAACTAATTCTTAAAGGCTATGGGCAGGAGGTATGCCGAATATGGACGGTCGAGTTGTATTGCATAGTGACCTCAACAATTGCTATGCGAGTATTGAATGTATGCTGCATCCGGAATTGCGCGGAAAGTACATTGCGGTTTGCGGCAGCGCAGAGGATCGACATGGGATCGTTCTTGCGAAGAACCAATTGGCAAAGCAGTGTGGGGTGAAGACAGGTGAAGTGATTTGGGAGGCGCGCCAAAAGTGTCCGCAATTAACGATCGTCCCTCCGCACATGGATCAGTACCTGAAGTTTTCCAGGATTGTGCGTGCAATCTATCTGCGGTATTCCCCGGAAGTGGAGTCCTTCGGCATCGATGAGAGTTGGATCGAGCTCACCGGCTCGCCCTTTTTGGCACATAAGACACCGGTCGAGATAGCCAACGAGATCCGAAAGGCAGTAAAGGAAGAAGTAGGGCTTACCGTATCTATCGGGGTCAGCTTCAATAAGATTTTCGCCAAGCTGGGATCCGATATGAAGAAACCGGATGCCGTAACAGAAATCACGGAAGCGTCCTTCAAGGAGCAAATCTGGCCCTTGCCAGCTTCGGAACTTCTCTATGTTGGACGAGCCACCAAAGAAAAGCTGTGGCGCTACGGGATCCACACCATCGGAGATCTGGCCAAAGCAGATCGGGCGATGCTAATTCACCGGCTTGGCGTCAATGGTGAAAAGCTGTGGGTGTTTGCCAATGGACTGGATCAATCGCGCGTTATGCCATGCGACTACGAAATCCCCATCAAAAGCGTTGGTCACGGCATTACCTGCACGGATGACTTGCTCTCGAAAGATGAAGTGCGCCATGTTCTCATGGAGCTTTCTCAGGAAGTTGGGCTGAAGCTCCGGAAGAATAAGCTGGCTGCCACACGGGTCCGCATCAGCGTCCGCGACAACACCATCTCGCAACGGGAATACCAAGGAAAACTGACATTACCAACGCAGAGCTACACGGAAATTGCAGCGGCAGGCTTTGAGCTGTTCTGCAAGAAGCATACCTGGAACAACAATATCCGGTCTCTGACCATCAGCGCAATCGACCTTATCCCGTCTGGCACGCCGATCCAGCTCGATCTCTGGTCAGACTTTACCAAGCACAACAAGCGCCTCATCCTGGAGCGCACCATGGAAGACATCCGTCGCCGCTATGGCCTCCATTCCATCAATTTCGCCGCACTCACCACGGGGCTGAAGATGCCTGCCCATCGGGAGGTTGAATACAAGATGCCCTCTGTTATGTATCACTGAGGAGGTATTGACTATAAACGCAGCAGTTGAAACGACTCAAGCCAGACACCCCATTTTGAGCAATGGCTATGGCTCCATCCAGATCGACGAATTTTCTGGTCTGATTCCCAAAAAGTGTTTTTGCATTATGGCCGATGGACATCGTTATCAGGAGCACGGTATTTCCACCGGCAGCGTGTTGTTCTGTCAGAGGGCAGCCGAGATCAATGACGGTGACCTGATCGTCGTGAAGGAAAATGGAGCCTTCGCACTCTATCTCTACCTGAAAGATCGTAAAGTCAAGGCGGACGGCGAAAAGCGCATCCTCCACAATAAGTCCAAGGCCTATGCCAAAGTTCTTGACTCCTTCAACTTTTACCATTAAAGAGGCCTGGCAGAAAGGACGAATAATGAGTAAATTCCAGAACTACTTGAAAACCTTTGACATCACCAGTACCCTCACCGAGGAGGATATTGATAAGACCTTGGCGCTGCTCCAGATTTACGGCTCCGCCGTTCGAAGGACTGCCTCTCGCATCGGTGAGATGGAAGAAGAGTGCTATGAAGGTAGACGGCAAAGCATCTCCGACTTCATCAATCTGGCCATCGACTATGACCGTGACACTGACCGGAAACGCATCGCCGATCGCCTTGCCGAGATGGGCCACTCCATGCAGCTTCTGTCCGTCATGGAGGATGCCCTAGTGCTCGTGAAGGACACCCCGCCCAATGGAGGCACCTATTTCAACATCCTCCAGGCAAGGTACTTTGATGTCTACTGCACCTCAAATGAGGAAGCATATCTCAACCTCGGAATCTCCTCATCTACATACTATCGGCACATCAAGCCCGCTATCCGTGCCTATGCAGCAAGCCTCTGGTGTGTCGTAATCCCCGATCTGATCATCAGGGAGCACCTGCAGCAAAACGGTAGCGTCGCCGCTCAGGTGGAAGTCTCGTGAGAGACAAATGAGAGACAATGTGGCAGTCAGATGAGAGAAAACATGATAGAAAATCGGGAGGGAATTGAGAGCCAAACGAAATTGTAGTGTAGAGACTCAGCCGGTATAATGGATTATGCTGGAGCACCTATAGCCTCTCGGGTCTATGATCCGAGGGGCTTTTTTCATATCCTTGTGCGCCAGCCAATACCGGAACAAAGAGCCGACCATTCTCGAAAACGAGAGTGGCCGGCTTTTTTGTTGCCCTGATTGGGAGCGTAATCCATGTCAAGAGCCAGTTACTGGGCCCGTGCGCCCCCTTCAAGTCGTTCGTCCGCATCCGCTAATGAAACGACTTGGAGGTAACACATGAAGACAATCAAAATCAAGGACTACTATGGCATTTATCAAGAAATTCCCGTCAGCGATGAGCTGTACGAAGAATGGCGTGCGCTGCAGAACGAAACTCAGCGTATTCATCGAAAGGAAGTATATCACCGCGACTGGACCCCGATGGACGATCTGGAGGAAATGCCGCAGCACTTTACGCTTAACGAGCTTGAGGACGCTCTGATCTGGGACGAGCAGGTCGTAGAGCTCTATGCGGTGATTTCTCAGTTGACGCCCATCCAGCAGCGCCGCATCCGTATGCTCATGGATGATATGTCAATCCGTGAGATTGCAAGGCAGGAAGGCTGCCATATGAACGCTGCATTGAAGTCGGTCAACGGAGCCCTCAAGAAGCTCCGAGGCCTTCTGCAAGACCACTAAACTACACGCAGAAAAACATTTTGCGTAGTTGTTGTTCTAAGAAAACACTATGCGTAAATACTAACAGACACATCAAGCGGAGCTTCCCGCCTCGCCTTGTTTCACCGGATAAGGAGGTATATTTCCATGATTATTTCTGTCGATCACGGCAATAAATCGATCAAGACCCCGAACGCGCTTTTCACCTCCGGCCTGATTTCGTCCGAAGGGCTGCAAGGATTCAAAACGGACTATATCGGCTGGAACGGGCGCTACTATACGCTGACAGAACAGCGCATTTCTTATCTGCGGGACAAAACCGAAGACGAGCGGTTCTATGTTCTGACTCTCTTCGCTATCGCCAAGGAACTGGAGCAGCGCAAAGCAGCTGAAACGCTGGATCCGATTGACATCACACTCCTGATTGGATTGCCCCCAGCGCACTATGAGCAGCTGCACAGTCGTTTTGAGCAGTACTTCCTGCGCCGCCGTGAGGCCATTGACTTCGAGTACAATGGAAAATACTACTCGATTCGCATCAGTAAAGTTCTCAGCTACCCTCAGGCATTCGCAGCCGCTGTAACACAGTACAGTACGCTCAAGACCTATTCTGTTGCCTACATCATCGACATCGGCGGCTTTACTATTGACGTTCTCAAGCTGCGGAACGGGCGTCCTGACCTGGCGGTGGTTGAAAGTTTTGAAAAGGGAGTCATCACCCTCTACAACAGTATTACAAGCAAATGTAACGCGCTCTATGCCCGGATCTTGGAGGACTGCGATATTGATGAGGTCATTCGCAATCAGCCTACTGTCCTTCCTGGTGAAGTGCAACAGCTGATTCGCAGCATGACAGGAGAGTTCCTTTCGGAGTTCTATAACTTCCTGCGTGAGCGTGGAATCGATGTAACGACCAGCAAATGCGTGTTTGCCGGTGGCGGTTCTCTTCTCCTGAGAGGAATGATTGAGAGGGCAAATAAAGTAGCATTCCCCATTTTCATCGAAGATATTCATGCCAATGCACGCGGCTACGAACTTCTCTATCAGAGCGAGGTAACGTCGAATGGTCAGTAATAGTAAGCCCCGTGTTGTGCTCCAGTTCAATGAAATGGACTTTCGGCACCGGCGCGCACTTGATATTTTGCGGCAACGACCACGCAGCATGTCCGAATTAGTCGTTAATGCGATCCTGCACTACACAAGCTGCCCAGAAGCGGCCAACGAGTTTGGCCGCGAATGGGTGGCAAGCATCGTCAAAGATGTTGTTCGTGAAATGGTCGCAAGCGGAGAACTCCAAGCTGTATCACAATCCACGCCCTCAAAGCCGGAGAGTCCAACACTGGCGGCTGATGATCTTGCGGATCTCGGTGGTGTCATGGGTATGTTCCGGTCAAAGGAGTAAATCCATGAGCAATAAGAAATTTGGATATGCTCGTGTATCTACAGCTGAGCAAAATGAGGATCGTCAGGTTCTTGAATTGCTCAAGTATGGCATCGAACTAATGGTCTTAAGCACTGAATGTAATTTTCTCCCGAACGGCGTATTTGAGCGGTAAGTAATAAAAGAGAGAGTGCGCATCGAAAAGATGCGTACTCTCTCTTATTATAAAGATATAGTCATCATGCATCCAGAATATTATCGGCAAAAAAGTCTCATAAATCTGCAATATTTTTCTTCAAGGGTTTCTTTTGCTCATAATTCGCTGTTGCGACATTTCCTTGCTTTATGCTATGATGGAAAAAAGGAGCGTGATGGGAGAAATGAGCAAAATAGGGCTATATCTGGCATATTTCTGCATCTATTCACTGATCCTGCTGGTCATCGGCAAGAGCAGCCTCCGCACCAGCGCCACGCCGCGGGATTACTTCATCTGCGAACGCATGGTTGGTCTTGTTCCCTGCATATGCACCTTTACAGGAACGTGGGTCTCGGCTATCACAATTCTCAGCCTGACCGGCAGCGTCTACGAAGACGGGCTGGCCGTGCTGCTGTATTCAGTCATTCCATGGTTCACAGGCGCTTTTCTGCTGGCCATGGTCACGCGCAGGCTGCACCGCTGCGGCGCCATCACCGTGCCAGAATTTTTCCGCCTGCGCTACGGCTCACGTGCCTTGCAGTTCATATACGGTGTGGTCTCTATGCTTGTCTACACGCTCTATCTCGTTTCGCAATACAAGGGCTTCGGTATGGTGGCGTCCGAAGTGTTCGATATTCCTTACTCCATGGCCGTGGCCATGATCTATCTTTTTGTCATCTACACCACCTTCGGCGGCTACCGCTCTGTGGTACGCACGGATGTTTTCAATCTTGTGTTGCTGTCGGTCAGCATCGCGGCGCTCTGCGGAATGCTCATCGCGCGCTGCGGCGGCTTTGCCGTGCTGTACGAGAGAGCGGGGCAGGTCTCCGGTCTTGCACACGCGGGCATGTCCGCACCTACGAAACAGGGCGAGCTGCTCTCGCTCTTCGGTGGGCGATATACGCCGCTGGTCAGCCTTTCGATGTTCTGGGGCTGGGGACTTGGCCTTTCGGCTAACCCGCAGTATATTGTACGTCTGATCTCGGCGAAGGACGAGCGAACAGCCGTCCGCACAATTGGCATTTCGCTTTTTGTGCTGATACTGATCTACTTTGCACTCGTCCACATCGGCCTTGCCATGCGCGTGCTCGTACCCTCGCTGAGCACAGCGCAGACCACAGACGGCATCTTCATTCACATACTCAACAACGAGCTATACGGTCCATGGAGCGGTTTACTGCTCTTTGCTGTCATCGGCGCGTGCGTCTCTACAGCAAACTCGCAGCTTCTGATGATTGCCTCAGCTTTTTCCTACGATATCGTGCGCGTAGGCAGTAAAAATGAGCTGCCGGGCAAGAAAATCGTCGGTCTTGGCCGCTTCGGCGTGCTACTTGGCGGTACTATCGCCATGCTCTTCGCGCTCGACCCACCGGCCTTCACACTCTCCTACGGTGGCGACCTCTGGGGTGTGTTCAGCATCCTGCTGTTTCCTTCGCTCTATGGCACATTGCTGACGGGCAGGGTCACTCGCCACGGCGTATGGGCGGGGTTGATCGTAGGCAGCGCGTGCATCGCGGTGCTCTATCCCCTGCATTATCACGGCGTACTGGCTGTACATCCGGCAGTGCCCGGCGTACTTCTAAGCTCATTGGCTGTATTCCTCGTCTCTGCGCTGGAGCGGAGCAAGAGAGGGGGCGGCGTATGATGCGACGGCCCAGCCTTACGATTGAGAATAAGATTCTCATTCCCTTCGTCACCATCAGTATTGTCACGGTTTTGTGCTTCTGCTATATCGTTTACAACGCCGAGTACAAGCTCCGCATTGAAACAGAGACAGCCAATGCCACCGCACTGGTCGACTACATCAACGCCGATATTGACGCAGGCGAATACTGGCGTGATCCGAATGACCTGCTGGAAAAATACGAGCAGAGTTACCGTGGTGACAACCTTTTCCTCTACGACGCGGCGGATCATCTGCTTTTTTCACGCCGTGCACTCGGCGAGCACGAGATATTGCTCTGCCAGAGCAGCAGCAACAGCCTTGGCTGGAAGATTCTCTGCTCACTCGATCAGGCGGCGTTGACCTCCGCATTCATCGAAGAACAGCGCTACCTCATTCTGGCCGTGATTGCCATGCTCATCATCATGGTGCAAGCAGGCGTGATGATTGCCCACAACATTTCTGCTCCCATTCGTGAGCTGAGTGCGCTGTGCGTCGGCATCAGCGCCGCCCCAGGCGAAGCAGAAGAGCTGAGCGGACTCTACACCCACCGCCGCGATGAGGTTGGCCAGTTCGCCCAATCCTTCCAAAAAATGATGGAGAGCCTCCACCGTTACACCGATGAGCTTTCCTGGGTCAAAGCGCTCAACGAGAGCATCGTGGAGAATCTTCCCCTCGGCATCGCGGTCTACGACGGTGCGGGCGAGATGATTTTTCATAACAGCCGTGCCGAAACGATGCTGTGCGCCGTGGACGAATGTGACGCGCAGGGCCGCGCGCTTGGCGATTATCTGAGCGACCTCGTACGCCGCGGCGAAGTTCTCCCTATCTCCCTTACCCTGCATGACAGTGCAAAGAAATCTCATCATTACGAGCTTGGCGTATGGCGGCTGCAAAGCGGAGATGCGAATCTAGGCACGCTCTGCACCGTGGACGACGTGACTTACCAGCGCCACATGGAAGAAAAGCTCAGTCGAGATGAAAAGCTGACCTACACCGGCGAGCTCGCTGCCGATATTGCGCACGAGGCGCGCAACCCCCTTGCCGGCATCCGAACGGGTCTGCAGGTCATCGACCGCAAGCTTGAGAGCGAGCGTGACCATTTGCTCTGCCACGAGATGATCAAGGAAGTCGACCGCGTTGACCTGCTGGTAAGCAACCTTGTCAACATCTCGCGCCAGCGCGAGAGCGAGAAGACCACTGTGCATCTCGATACGCTTTGCGAGGAAATGGAACTGCTCTACAGCAAGGTCGCCGAGAATAAGGGTATCGAATTCTTCGCCAACATTGACACGGGCATTGTCATCTTTGCTGACGAGCAAGAGGTGCGCCAAATGCTGATTAACCTGATCAACAACAGCATTAAGGCGATGCCGGACGGAGGACAAATCCTGCTGAGCGGTCGGGCCGAGGAGGGCGGCGTATGCGTCAGCATCTCCGACAACGGCCCCGGTATGGATGAGGTTCATCTGTCCCGTGCTCTCAGTGGCGAGGGCGGAGGGTTGGGACTTTCCATCGTGCAGCGCCTCGCCAAAAACAACAACGGCGAGCTGGAGCTTACGTCCGCGCCGGGCGAGGGTACATCTGCGCACCTGCTCTTTCACCGCACAGGAGGAATCTGTTATGATGAAGTATAAAGTGCTTGTCATCGACGATGAGCTGTTGATCCGCATGTCGCTGGAAAGCGGCCTTTCTGACCTCGGCTATCAAGTTCGCTGTGCAGATACGATCAGCGAAGGGCTTTCATTGGCCGCCAAGCTCCACCCCGACGCAATCCTGCTGGATAATCGCGTGGGCGAGGAGCGGGGCATAGATCGCATTCCCGATTTCAAGAAGCTCGACGAGGACGTTATTCTCATACTAATGACAGCATACGGCTCAGTGTCGCAGGCTGTGGAAGCGATGAAGCTTGGTGTCAGCCACTATGTACAAAAACCCTTTGACCTTGATGAGATTGACCTCGTCATCACGCGCGCAATGGAGCAGCTGCTCAGCCGCCGCTCGCTCGAGCTAATGAAGCTACGCCCGCGCAAGCTACTGGGAGAGAGCTCCGCCATCTGCCGGATCCGACAGGAAATCCGCGTACTGGCCGAGAATGACAATGTGGATATCCTGATCTGCGGGGAAACAGGCACAGGCAAAGAGGTCGTGGTCAATACCATCCATGAGCAGAGCTCGCGCCACGATAAGCCGCTCGTCAAAATCAACTGCGGCGCTATCCCCGAAAATTTGCTGGAAAGCGAGCTGTTCGGTCACGAAAAGGGTTCGTTCACCGGCGCGGACAAGACAAAAAAGGGCCTTATTGAGCTTGCCAACGGCGGCACAGTCTTTCTCGATGAGGTCGGTGAACTGCCGCTTGCCATGCAGGCCAAGCTCCTTACCTTTCTGGAGGATCGCAGCTTCAAGCGCGTGGGCGGCTTGCAGGATATTGAGGTCAACATCCGCGTGGCGGCCGCCACCAACCGCGATCTGGAGGCAGAGGTGCAGAAGGGACGATTCCGTGAGGATCTCTATTACCGCCTCAACGTCATGCAGATCCGTATTCCGCCCCTGCGTGAGCGGCCGGAGGATATTCCCGTGCTCTGCCGCTTCTATCTTCAGCATTTCAACCGCAAGTTCAACAAATCCCTACAGGATATCGCACCCGAGTTCCTTGCTCTGCTGCAAAGCTACTACTGGAAGGGCAACGTGCGCGAATTACGCAATGTGATGGAGCGTTGCGTGCTCTTCAGCCGTCAGAGTGTCCTTACGGGCGAGGAAACAGGCCTTGATACACTGCTGGCTGTGCGCCCGCGTGCGGGCGGCAGCTTCCCAATGCACGACCTCTCGCAACAGAGTATCGACCTCAAACACGAGGTGGATGCCTTTGAGCGCGCGTATATCGACCAAGCAATGCAGCTTTCCGGCGGCAATCTCTCCCAGGCAGCGCAGATGCTCGGCTGCACGCGCTTCACGCTTAAGCGTCGGCTGGAGGATGGAGATATGGACCAGTAAGCTGGAATATACTGTGCAAAAATGAACGCCAAAGTGTGCAAAATCGCACACTTTGGCGTTTTTCCTGCAAGTCGAAGTAAAAATGACGGAATTCTGCAATCGCACAGGAACCGCTGTGCTTGAAAAACAGCGGCATTTTTGAAAAATTCTTTTCATTGATTGAATTGGAACGTCATTTGCTATAAACATTATGCAACCAAAAAAGAAAGGGAGGGTATTTCAGTATGTACAAAGTAGATCTCAACAGCGATCTCGGCGAGAGCTTCGGCGCATATACTATCGGGCTCGACAGCGAGGTCATCGCGCATGTTTCCTCCGTCAACGTGGCCTGCGGCTATCACGCAGGCGACCCGTTGGTAATGGAGAAGACCGTTGCCGCAACCAAAGCGGCAGGCGTCGCAGTCGGCGCACATCCGGGCTTCCCCGATCTGATGGGATTTGGCCGCAGGAACATGGCCGTCTCACCCAAGGAGGCCAAGGCATACGTCAAATATCAGCTCGGCGCGCTGATGGCATTTGCCGCGGCAGAGGGTATCAAGCTCCAGCACTGCAAGCCCCACGGTGCACTTTACAACATGGCCGGTAAGGACATGGATCTGGCGCTTGCTATCGCCGAGGCGATCGCTGAGGTGGACAAGGACATCATCCTGCTTGGCCTTGCCAACAGCAAGATGATCGAGGCAGGCAGGCAGTTGGGCTTGCGCGTTGCAAACGAGGTCTTTGCCGACCGTGCCTATCAGGCCGACGGCTCACTTGTTCCGCGTAAGCTGCCTGGTGCCGTCATCCACGACAAGGACGAAGCCATTGCGCGCACCGTCCGCATGGTCACCGAGGGCAAGGTCACGGCCATCACCGGCGAGGAGGTCGAAATCGCGGCTCACTCCATCTGTGTCCACGGTGACAACCCTTCGGCCGTCGAATTCGTTAAAAATATCCGCACGCAGCTCACCGCCCGTGGCGTGGAGATTGCCCCCATCCGCGAGATCGTATAAAAAGAGCCTCGTTTCTAGCTGTTCCGTTCCGCAAAGACCAACGCCCCAAATCTGCCGCACTGCGGCAATATTTCAGGAGGATGATCATGAGTAACGAAACCACCCAGAAGCGCTCACTGTCCGTCAGCCTTGGCGCGGCCTTTCTGATGGCGACATCCGCCATCGGCCCCGGCTTTCTGACCCAGACCTCGCAATTTACCGCAAAGTATCTCTCTTCTTTCGCTTTCGTCATCGTCTGCGTCATCATCATGGATATGATCGCGCAGACCAATGTATGGTCCATCGTCGGCGTTTCCGGCCTGCGCGGTCAGGAGATTGCCAATAAGGTCCTTCCCGGTCTCGGGTATCTTCTTGTCGTGCTTGTTGTGCTTGGCGGTCTTGCGTTCAATATCGGCAATGTCGGCGGCGTGTCACTCGGCTTCAATGCCATGATCGGCATTCCCGAAAAGGCCGGCGTCATCATCGGCGGCGTGCTTGCCATCTGTATCTTTCTTTCCAAGAAAGCGAATGATATCGTCGGCAAGGTCGCTCAAATTCTCGGCGGCATCATTATCATCGTCATGCTGGTTGTGGCGTTCATGGCAAAGCCCCCTGTCGGCGACGCAGCCATTCATATCTTCACCCCTGAAAACCCCAAGGAACTGATTCCCGTCATGGTCACGCTGCTCGGCGGCTCCTGCGGCGGCTACATCACCTTCTCGGGCGCACACAAACTGCTTGACGCGGGCTGGGGCGGTAAGCCTGAGGAAGTCAAGCACTTCCGCAAGTCCGTCCTGACTGGTATCTGCGTCTCGGGCAGCGTTCGTATTCTGCTGTTCCTGTGTGTGCTCGGCGTCTGCACGGCTGGTACGGTCGTCGTGGCGGAAAACGTCGCGGCCGTCACCGGCGCTGCCAACCCCGCAGCCGAGGCTTTCCGCCTTGCTGCCGGCGACATTGGCTACCGCCTCTTCGGTCTCGCGCTGTTCTCTGCTGGTATCACCTCTGTCATTGGCGCGGCCTATACCTCTGTCTCCTTCCTCAAGACTGTTCACCCCTTCATCGCCAAGAATGACAAGTGGTTCATCGTCGGCTTTATCGCCTTCTCCACGCTCGTTATGGCAATTCTTGGTGGTGCAAAGCGCATGGTCATCCTGGCTGGCGCACTCAACGGCCTGATCCTGCCAATTTCCCTGTGCTGCATGCTGCTTGGCTGCCACAAGAAATCCATCGTCGGCGAGTACAAGCACCCCGTGTGGCTACAGGTTCTTGGCTGGTGCGTGGTTGGTGTCGCGGGCTACCTTGCCATCACGGCGCTGCCCAACCTTACCAAGCTCTTCGCGTAACGAACCTGCATCATTCCACGAGCCGGTCTGTCCCGCAGGCCGGCTCCGTCCGAAAGGAGAACGATATGCCTGACGTAAGATTTCTACTCAGCGGCGACTCAGCCGTAACCGTGGAATTCGGCAACGAGATCAGCGAGCACATCAACGCGCAGATTCGCGCGTTCAGCATCGCGCTCACCGAGAGCAAGCTTCCAGGGATTGTGGAACTTGTGCCGACCTACCGCTCGCTGATGGTTCACTACGACCCTGAGGTCATCCCCTACG
>ENA-UONT01001878-UONT01001878.1-human-gut-metagenome-genome-assembly--contig:-CS20-NODE-1878-length-16346-cov-10.391996_pt1 | contig 16346 bp, 11 predicted proteins | sample MGYA00242459_ERZ724006 | MGnify/ENA metagenome assembly ERZ724006 | reverse complement strand
GATTTCGTGCTGTCGTTCTGTGAGCTTGTCATGGGCGGCAAGAACGGGCTGGAAGCCATCGAAAAGACAGTCATTGACCGTGCTGTGCAGGTAATCTACCGGCCCTATCTGGCAGACCCCCGCCCGGAGAATATGCCGATCCTGTCCGACCTGCATCAAGCCCTGTTAGACCAGCATATCCCGGAGGCTGACCGTGTGGCGCAGGCACTTGACCTGTATGTAAACGGCAGCCTAAACGTCTTTAACCACCGCACCAACGTCAACATCGAGAACCGCATTGTGGCCTTTGACATTAAAGAGCTGGGCAAACAATTAAAGAAGCTCGGTATGCTCATTGTCCAAGACCAGATTTGGGGCCGTGTGACCCAAAACCGCAGCCAAGGCAAGGCGACGTGGTACTTCTGCGACGAGTTCCATTTGCTTTTGCGAGAGGAACAGACGGCGGCTTTCTCCTGCGAGATTTGGAAGCGGTTCAGAAAATGGGGAGGCATCCCGACCGGGGCGACCCAGAACGTCAAAGACCTGCTTTCTTCCCCGGAGATCGAAAACATTCTGGAAAACAGCGACTTCATTTGCCTGCTCAATCAGGCGTCCGGCGACCGGCGTATCCTTGCGGAGCGATTGAACATTTCCCCGCAGCAATTACGGTATGTGGACAATTCCGAACCCGGCGAGGGGCTTTTGATCTATGAAAATGTGATTCTGCCGTTCCGCAACCCCATCCCGCAGCGCAGCCAGCTCTACAAGATTATGACGACCCGGTTAGGAGAGGGCGAAACGGTATGACAGACAAGGAGGTGACGCCCTATGAAGCAGTTGAAACCCCGTGATAAGGTGACGCAGCACATGACCCGCGACGGCCTGACGCTGGACAACCAGACCACCGGCGAGAGCATCAACATTTCCAGCCGGGAGGCCGAACAGGACTATTCCGCAGCCGAGCCGGGCGGCACCGCTGAAAAGGTGCTGGAACGTGCCGGGGACATCCGGGAGCGCAGCAAGGCGAAACGGGCCGCCAAGGATGGCGCGAATACGGCAGCGCAGGCCACCGGCCCGGCGTCCCGCCTGCAATTCACCGCCGAGGAACGGGCCGATCCCGCCCTTTCCAAGTACGTTCATAAGGCGGAAAAGCGGGCGGATAAGCTGGACGCAGCCAAAGAAGCCCTGCCGAAAAAGCGCGTCGTCACCAAGGAAACCGTCTATGACGAGGCCAAGGGCAAGGCCAAAACCAAGCTGCACTTTGACAAGGTGGAGAAACCGGCCCCCAAGCTCAAACCCAACCCGGCCAGCCGTCCGATGGAGGAAGCGGGCCTGTATCTGCATGGAAAAATCCATGAGGTTGAGCATGAGAATGTGGGCGTCGAGGGCGGCCATAAGGGAGAAGAACTTGCCGAGCGCCAAGCGGGAAAAGCCATTCGCAGCGGCATCCGGCGTCATAAGCTCAAACCCTACCGGGCCGCAGCCAAGGCCGAGAAAAAGGCCATTGCCGCCAATGCGGAGTACATCTACCAGAAATCCTTGCGGGACAACCCGGAAATGGCGCAGGCGGTGAAAAACCCGGTGGCCCGGTTCTGGCAGAAACAGAAAATCAAACGGGACTATGCCAAGGCAGCACGGGCGGCGGGCCAGACGGCACAGGGCGCAGCCAGCGCCACCAAGACCACCGCCGCAGCCGCCAAAAAAGCCGCCGAGAAAAGCAAACAGGCCGCGTCCTTTGTGGCCCGGCACTGGAAAGGTGTGCTGCTGATCGGCGGTGTGGGCCTTATGCTCATGCTGATTATGGGCGGCCTGCAATCCTGTACGGCCATGTTCGGCAGCGCAGGAACCGGCGTGGCAGCCACGTCCTATCTGTCCGAGGACAGCGATATGCTGGGGGCCGAAGCCGCCTATGCGGACATGGAGGCCGATTTGCAGTATGAGCTTGACAACTACGAAAGCCTGCACCCCGGCTATGACGAATACCGTTTCGATCTGGACGAGATCGGTCATGACCCCTATGTGCTGACTTCCATCCTGTCGGCGCTGCATGAGGGCGTCTATACGCTGGGCGACGTGCAAGGCGACCTTGCCATGCTCTTTGAGAAGCAATATACCCTGACACAGACCATTGAAACCGAAACCCGATACCGCACCGAAACCCGGACGGACAGCGAGGGCAATCCCTACACCGTGGAGGTTCCCTACACCTATTACATCTGCAATGTGAAGCTGGAAAACTTCGACCTGTCCCATCTGCCTGTTTACATCATGGGCGAGGAACAAATGAGCCTGTATGCGGTGTATATGCACACGCTGGGCAACCGGCCAGACCTGTTTCCCACAGGCACTTATCCCAACGCTTCCACCGTCAAGGAGCCGACCTACTACGACATTCCCCCGGAGGCTTTGGAGGACGCCACCTTTGCCGCAATGATGGCCGAGGCGGAAAAGTATATTGGCTATCCCTATGTGTGGGGCGGCAGCTCTCCCAGCACCAGCTTTGATTGCAGCGGCTTTGTGAGCTGGGTAATCAATCACAGCGGATGGGACGTGGGACGGCTGGGCGCACAGGGCCTTTGCAATATCTGTACCCCTGTTTCCCCGGAGCAGGTTAAGCCCGGCGACCTTGTGTTTTTTGTCGGCACCTACGACACCCCCGGCGTTTCCCACGTCGGCATTTATGTGGGCAATTCCGTGATGTTGCACTGTGGCGACCCCATTTCCTACACCAACCTCAATTCGAGTTATTGGCAGCAGCATTTCTATTGTTACGGGCGTCTGCCTTGACGCCAGAAAGGAGTTTTGACTATGGCAAACAAACTTGACCGTATCGAAAAGGACATTGAGAAAACCAAGGCCAAGATCGCGGAGCTGCAAAAGCAGCTTCGTGAGCTGGAAGCGGCAAAGACCGGACAGGAGAATTTGCAGATCATCCAGCTTGTACGCGGCCTGAACATGAAGCCGGAGGAATTTGCGGCGTTCCTGCGGGGCGGCGCTTTGCAGACCGCCCCGGCCCCGCAGCCGGATTTTGAACAGGAGGGCAATGCCGATGAAGAATAAGATCATTCGCACGTTTACCGTGACGCTGGCCGCCGTGCTTTGCCTGACGGCCTTTTCCACCACCGCTTTTGCCGGTGGCACTGACCCCAACCCAGAGCCTTTGCCGGAAACCACCGAGGCACCGCAGGAGGAAGAACCCACCACCGGTGGCATGGAGCCGGTGGGCATACCTGTTACCCCGGAGGGCAATGCAACACTGGTGGATGATTTTTATGGGGATAAGCAGCTTATCACCGTTACCACCAAGACGGGCAACTACTTTTATATCCTGATCGACCGCGCCAACGAGGACAAGGAAACCGCCGTTCATTTCCTCAACCAAGTGGACGACGCTGACCTGCAAGCACTGTTGGAGGACGGCAAAGCCGCCCCGGAAACCTGTACCTGTACGACCAAGTGCGCGGCGGGAGCCGTCAACACGAATTGCCCGGTATGTAAAACCAATATGACCGAGTGTACCGGCCCGGAGCCGGAACCGCAGGAGCCGGAGGAAACCGAGCAGCCGCAGGAAGATGAAGCGAAAGGCAGCGGCATGGGCGGCCTTGTCGTGTTCCTTGTGGTGGCCCTGATCGGCGGCGGCGCGGCCCTTTACTTCTTCAAGTTTAAGAAGCCCAAGGCCGACACCAAGGGCGGCGACGAGCTGGACGAATACGATTTTGGCGAGGACGAGGACGACGAGGACGAACCGACCCCGGAGGACGAGGAACCCGCGCAGGATAAGGAGGAATAAGGAATGAGTATTCAGTTGGTAATTGCAGAGAAACCGAGCGTCGCCCGCAGCATTGCGGGCGTGATCGGTGCGGATCAGAAAAGGGACGGCTACATGGAGGGAAACGGCTATCTGGTGAGCTGGTGTATCGGCCACCTTGTTTCCCTTGCCGACGCCGGAGCCTATGACGAGCGTTTCAAGAAGTGGCGCTATGACGACCTGCCGATTTTGCCGCAGGAATGGCAGTACATCATCCCCGCCGAGAAAAAAGGACAGTTTGCCGTGCTGCGTTCCCTGATGGAGCGCCCCGACGTGACGGGCCTTGTGTGCGCCACCGACGCCGGGCGTGAGGGTGAGCTGATTTTCCGTTTCGTCTACCAGATGGCGGGCTGCAAAAAGCCGTTCAAGCGCCTTTGGATTTCCAGCATGGAGGACGCCGCGATCCGCGAGGGCTTTGCCCACCTGAAACCGGGGGCCGACTACGACGACCTGTATCAATCGGCCCTGTGCCGGGCGCAGGCCGATTGGCTGGTGGGGATCAACGCCACCCGGCTTTTCTCCATTCTCTATCACAAGACCCTGACCGTGGGCCGCGTCCAAACGCCTACCCTTAATATGCTGGTTGACCGGGAGGCCAAGATCAGCAATTTCAAGAAAGAGAAATACCACGTTGTCCATATCGCGGCGGGCGGCATGGAGGCGGCCAGCGACCGCTTTCTGAACCCCGACGACGCCGACGCCACCAAGACGGCCTGTGCAGGAGCGCAGGCCGTTTGTGTATCGGTGAAGCGTGAGAAAAAGACGGAGCAGCCGCCCCGTCTTTACGATCTCACCACCTTGCAGCGAGAGGCCAACCGCCTGTTTGGATTTACCGCCAAGCAGACCCTTGACTATGCCCAACAGCTCTATGAAAAGAAGCTGCTGACTTATCCCCGCACCGACAGCCAGTATCTTACCGACGATATGCAGCCCACGGCGGAAAGCATCGTGTCCGGCCTGTGGCCGCTGCTTTCCTTTGCAGCGGGGCTGGACATTGCCCCGCAGTTTGGCCGGGTACTGAACAGCAAAAAGGTGTCCGACCACCACGCCATTATCCCCACGATGGAGTTTGTGCAGAAAGGCTTTGACGGGCTGACCGAGGGCGAAAAGAAACTGCTGTCCCTTGTGTGCTGCAAGCTGCTGTGTGCCGTGACCGCGCCCCATGTGTATGAGGCCGTCACCGCCACATTCACCTGCGCCGGGAACGAGTTCACCGCCAAGGGCAAAACCATTCTCACCCCCGGCTGGAAAGAGATTGAGCGCCGCTTCAAGGCGTCGTTCAAGACCGATGCCGACGAGGACGCGCCGGAGCTGGCACGGGAGCTGCCGGAGATCACCGAGGGCCAGACCTTTGACCCGGTGAAGGCCAGCATCACCGAGCATTTCACCACGCCGCCCAAGCCCTATACCGAAGATACGCTGCTGTCTGCTATGGAACGGGCCGGGGCCGAGGATATGCCGGAGGACGCCGAGCGCCAAGGTTTGGGAACCCCGGCAACCCGCGCTTCCATTCTGGAAAAGCTGGTGCAGATGGGCTTTGTGGAACGCAAAGGCAAGCAGCTACTTCCCACCAAGGACGGCCACAATCTTGTGTGCGTCCTGCCGGATGTGCTGACTTCTCCCCAGCTCACGGCGGAATGGGAAACCAAGCTGACGGCCATTGCCAAGGGCGAGGCTGACCCGGAGGGCTTCATGGCGGGCATTGAGGAAATGACCCGGAGCCTGATTTCCCGGTATTTACAGATCAGCGAGGACGCGCAAAAGTTGTTTCAGGCCGAGCGTGTGGTTATCGGCAAGTGTCCCCGCTGCGGCGAAGCCGTCTACGAGGGCAAGAAAAACTATTACTGCGGAAACCGGGCCTGCCAGTTTGTCATGTGGAAGAATGACCGATTTTTTGAGGAACGGGGCAAGACGTTCACCCCGAAGATCGCCGCCGCGCTGCTCAAAGACGGAAAGGCAAAGGTAAAGGGCCTGCGCTCCATGAAAACCGGCAAAACCTATGACGGGACGGTGCTTTTGGCCGATACCGGCGGGAAATACGTCAACTACCGCGTGGAGAAAAGGAGCTAACGGAGTAACGTAGCAAGCATAGGAAGTGTAGCCACACTTCCGATAAATCCCTGACCCGGCCACCCTGCCGGGCCGGGGATTTTGCTTGTTGGGGAAAGCCCCAAACCCCTATGAATATGAAAGGAGTGAACCCATGAGCGAAGTGTTTTCTATCCTGCTTCATAACCGACAGCGTTATGAGCAAGGCAAAGAGGGCCTTTGGTTTTCTTTGCCGACCACAACCGAAAAGCTGCAAGAAGCCCTGCGGGAAATCGGGATCAGTGCCGACAATCCGCAGGACTTTTTCTTGTACGACTACCGAAGCCCGCAGGAGCGTCCCAGTAAGCTGCCCCGCGATCTGGTGCTGTCCGCCGATGTGGACGAGCTGAACTTCCTTGCCGCGAGGCTGGAAAAGCTGGACGCCGCCGAGCTTGCGGAGCTGAACGCTGCCCTGACAAGCCCGCAGAGCGACTTCCGCAGTATCGGCCAGATCATCGACTATCCCGACAACGTGGACTACTATGTGCATCTGCCGGATGTCACCGGCACGGGCCAGTTGGGTGACTACTACCTGAACCGTTCCGGCATGGTGGATATGCCGGAGGAATGGAAAGCGGGAATTTTCCTGCCCCGTTTCGGCCTGCATATTGCCAATACGGAGCATGGTGTTTTCACCGATTATGGCTATCTGGTGAAAAGCGGCGACGAGTGGCAGCGCGTCCATGAGGGCCAGCCGGTGCCGGAGGAATACCGGGTGATGGCCTACCCCGCACCGGAAATTCTGCGGGACGAGGCCCCGGCCCGGACGGTGCAGCCGGAGGCAGCGCCCACCGCCGAAGTTGCGGCCCCGCCGCCCGTCGTCCCTATCATTCTCAACAGCCAGAACAGCGCCGACCGCATGAAAGAGATCACCGACCGGCTGGAAACCGGCATACAGGAGCTTTTCGAGAGTGAACGCTACAAAGCCTATCTCACCTCTATGGCGAAGTTCCACAGTTACAGTTTCAACAATACGCTGCTGATCGCCATGCAGGGCGGCCAGCTTGTGGCAGGCTACAACAAGTGGCGGGACGATTTTCACCGCAATGTGAAACGGGGCGAGAAAGGCATCAAGATTTTGGCCCCCGCCCCCTATAAGGTGAAAAAGGAAGTGCCGAAGCTGGACGAACAGGGCAAGCCGGTCATGGACAAAGACGGCAAGCCTCTGACCGAAGTACAGGAAACACAAGTTCCGGCGTTCAAGATCGTGTCTGTCTTTGACGTGAGCCAGACCGAGGGCGAACCGTTGCCATCTATTGGTGTGGACGAGCTGGCCGGGAATGTGGAGCAATACGAGGACTTCTTCAAAGCGCTGGAACAGACTTCCCCCGTGCCGATGGCCTTTGAGGACATCCCCGGTGGTTCTCACGGCTACTACCACCTGACGGAAAAGCGGATCGCCATACAGGAGAACATGAGTGAGCTGCAAACTTTGAAAACGGCCATCCATGAGATTGCCCATGCCAAGCTCCACGCCATTGACCCGGAGGCCCCTGTGACCGAGCAGGCCGACCGGCCCGACAGCCGCACCCGCGAGGTGCAGGCCGAGAGCGTGGCCTATGCCGTCTGCCAGCACTACGGGCTGGACACGTCCGACTATTCCTTTGGGTATGTGGCCGGTTGGAGTTCCGGCAAAGACCTGAAAGAGCTGCGGGCATCCCTTGAAACCATCCGGGCCACCGCCCATGAGCTGATTACCGCCATCGACGGCCACCTTGCCGAGCTTCAGCAACAGCGGCAGGCGCAGCAGGCCGTGGAGCAAACTGTGGAACAGGCCGCCGAGCAGCCTGCCCCCGACAGTGTGTTTTCCAAGCTGCCCCCGGAACAGCAGCAGGAAATGACCGACAGTGTGAAAGCCATGCTGCAAACCCTGATTGACGCCGATGTGAAATCCACCGGCGAGGTGACACAAGGCACGTTGGACGCTATTCAGACACAGGGCTTTGTCCTTTCCGGCGACGGGACGCTGCAACGGGCCGAGGCCCAGCCGGAGCCGCAGCCGTGGAATGGGATTGACGGCCTTTTGAACAACAAGCCCATTATGCCGGAGGCCACCCCCACGGAACGGGCCAACGCTCTGATCGACTGGGCCGAGCGTGACGGACAGCGCATGGGCAACGAGGAACGCCGGTTGATCGTGGAGTACGCCGAGGCCGTGGACAACACAGACAAGGTGATTGCCCTTATCAATGAGTTTTGCGAACATGGCTATGAAATGCAGCACGGCCATGTGGACGAGCTGGTGAAAAGCCGGATTGACCGGGAAATCGCAGAGGCCAAGGCCGCACAGCAGCCCACCCTTGACCCCGCGGCAGAGCCGGTTGTGACGATCCTTTTCACCGAAAGCCCCGATCTGGAAATGGGCCAGCAAATGCCGCTGCATGAGGCCGACGCTCTGTTTGCCCGGCTGGACGCAGAACATCGGGGCGGCGGCTACTATGACAAGACCGACTTCCGCATTGATTTTACATTCCAAGGAGAGCCGCACAGCTATTCCGGGCGGCAGGATTTTGGCGACCGGGACGGTTCCCTGATTGAGCATATCCGGGAGTATCAGACCTTTTATCTCAACGATGAAAAATGGAAAGACCATCTGACCCGACAGGGCGGCCCGGAGGCATGGGCGGAGGATCACGCCAGCCGGGAAGCCTTTCTCACCGAGATCATCCCCTACATGGAGCTGCATTGCAACCTGTCCCGGCTGGAACAGGAGGCGCAGACCCGTTTGGCGTCCAGCGACACCCTGACGCCGGAGGAAACCGCCTACTATGGGGCGCTGGTGGACTACGCTATGGAGTGCCGCCCGCTGCTCAACCACGGAGAGCCTTTGCCGGAAATGCCGAAACTGACCGACTTCGACCAGAGCTTGCAGGACTACAAGGCGCAGGTGGAGGCCGAAATTGCACAGGAGGCCGCCGACGCCGGTATGACCGTGGAGGAATATGCGGCGGCTGGCTATGAGGCCCCGGCCCAGCCGCAGGAGGCCCAAGAGCCGCCCCAGCAAGAAGCCCCGGAACAGCCAACAAAAGAACCTGCGGCGTCCGACTACTACTATTCCATCAATGAGGGCGCGACCCGCCGTGCCAAGGAAATGAACAGCTTTTCCAACTACAAGCCCGGCAGCGCCACAGCCGAGTACCGGCATTATGTGGATGAAGCCTTTGCGCTGGCACAGGAACAGAAAAGGCGCGTCGATCCCATGTACCATGAGAAGATCGACAGCCTGCTTGACACCTATGCCCGGAAGCTGGCTGCCAATATGAACCACGGCTATGAGATTGACGCCCGTGTGCCGTCCATTTTGATTGCCGGTGGTTCCAATTTCCCGGTACGCCAGAAAGAGAAACAGAACGCGGCCCGCGACAGCAATATGCAGGAATGGCAGTACATCCAAGGGCTGCTTGATAAAATCCGCAGCACCGGCATGGGCGGCATCCGGCAGGACGATCCGCAGGCCATTCCCAAGCTGCAAAAGAAGCTGGACGGCCTGGAAAAGGCGCAGGAAACCATGAAAGCGGTCAATGCCTATTACCGCAAACACGGTACACTGGACGGCTGCCCGCACCTCTCTCCTGAAAACATCGAAAACCTGAAAGCGGATATGGCGTCCGGCTGGCACTATGAAAATAAGCCGTTTCAGAGCTGGGAGCTGTCCAACAACAATGCGGAAATCCGCCGCGTTCGGCAGCGGATCGAAAGCCTGACCCGCGCAAACGAAGTGGCCTATGTGGGCTGGGAGTTTGACGGCGGCCATGTGGAGGCAAACCGGGAGCAGGGCCGCTTGCAGGTGTTCTTTGACGACAAGCCGGAAGCGGACGCCCGCCAGCAGTTGAAAGAGAACGGTTTCCGCTGGGCGCCGAGCGTGGGCGCATGGCAGCGGCTTTTGAACGACAATGCCTACTATGCGTCGGACAGGATCGCTTGTATTCAGCCTCTTTCCGGCATCAAGCCCACGGATCTTCAACGCAACAGCAGCCGGGAGCAGCGGGCGCAGATGGCACAGGATCAGGCCGAGCCGGACTACTTCTACCGGGTACACGCCACCCCCAGCAGCGACAGCCGGGAAAACCTGTATATGCTGCAAGCCTATATTCCGCAGGACAACGGCAGGGCCAAGATCGGAGATATTCTCTACGTTGGGACGCCAGAACGGTGCCGGGAGCTGATGGATCAGCTCAATACCGGGGAGCTGACGCAGGAGGCCGTCAAGGAGCTGTATGCCAAGGAGCAGGAGCAGCCGGAACAGGAACCGGCACCAGAGCCGGAGCCGGAACAAAAACCCATGCAGGAGCCGGAAACCGCCCCGGCGCAGGAAGTTACTTCCGACGCCGAGCCGCAGGCGGCCCCCGCAAAAACCCTGACGGAGTTGCAGGAAAAGGCGCTGGAAATCGCTGACCGATACAAAGACCTGCCCTTGCAGGCCAAAATTGATGTGATCGCGCAGGCGTTTGGTTGCAAGACCGGCGAAATCCACACGTCCCCCTGTACCGGCAAATGGCGCGGCACCAGCGATATGACGATCCGTTTTGACAACGGCGCGTCCCTGTTTATCGGCAACCACCTGACGCCGAAAGCCAAGACGGTCAAGGTGCAAACGGAATGTGTCAACCGCACTTTGGTACAGTACAACCCGGAGATCATCAAGGCCACCAAGGAAGCGGCCCTGCCCGCGCTGTTGCAGCGGGAGGCCAAGGACAACGAGATCGCGGCCCAAAAGGGCTTGAAGCCCTACACGCTGCTCAATGTGGAGTTCAACCAGGGAGCCGACGAAAAGACCGGCGGTTATATTGGCTGGTACTATGTGACGCTGGCCGTGGACGGCAAAATCTGTACCCATCTGGAAACGGGATTGAACCATGATATTGCGAACGGCAAGGTAAGCGACACCCCAACACGGGCTGACTACTATCCGGCAGGTGCCTTGAAAGAGGCCGATGTGGACTACGTTTTCAATAACGTGGGCTTTTCTTCTGATTCCAGCCTCTATGCGATGCCGCTGCGGGACGATGTGCGGGAACGTGCCGAAAAAACACTGGCCGAGCGTAGCGCCGCAGCGCCGGAGGCAGGCCGGGAATGGGGCTTTTACATTATCCCCGATCTGAAAACATGGGCCACCAATGCCGAACAACAGACCCCGATTGAACACTTCGCCACCTTTGAGGAAGCCAAGGCCCGGTTCGACGAGCTGCGGAGCCAGCCCTATAACAGCGAGGCCAAGGATTTGAACACCGATGGCCGACCCTACGCCCATCTGACACTGGGCATGGAAAGCAAGGACGGCATGAGCGCCGCCGATATTCTCCATGTGCGGGCGGGCCAGAATTATCTTGTGGAGGACTTCACCCGCATGGAACCGCTGCGGAGTGATCCCGTGGTACTGGAAAGCCTCTCCCGTGTGGCACAGGAAATCGGCTTTGACCGGGTGCGGCCCTATGCGATGGAGAACGGCAGCTACAAGGCCATGCCGGATATGCCTTTCACCCAATGGGAAAACCCGTATTTCACCGTCGATCCCCCGGAACAGGGCGACACCTTTACCATCTACCAGCTCAAAGGCGGGCCGGAAACACGGGACTATCGCTTTGAGGCTTACGAGAGCTTGCAGGAAGCGGGGCTGGCCGTTGACCGGCAGAATTACGATCTTATCTACACGGCCCCGCTGGACGGCAAAACCACGCTGGAGGACATCTACCGTACATTCAACCTTGACCGTCCCGCCGACTTCACCGGCCACAGCCTTTCCGTTTCCGACGTTGTGGTGCTGAACCGTAGCGGCAAGGAGGACGCCCATTACTGTGACAGCTTCGGCTTTACGCCGGTGCCGGAGTTTTTCTTGCAGCGGGAAAAACAGCTTACGCCACGGGAATTGCTCACCGGCGAGAGCATCCAGACCCCAAGAGGTAGCTTTCTTGTAACCGACATGAGCCGGGAGCAGTTGGAGGCCGCAGGCTATGGTTTCCACCACCAATCCGAGGACGGCAAGTATCTTATCATGGGCAACGGCACAGACGCTTTTGCCATCCCCGCCCAGCAGGAAAGCCCCATCAAGGCCGCTGAAATGACGACCGAGCAGAACTACAACATGATCGACGGTGTTCTGAACAATGCCCCGACCATGAGTGAACTGGAAACCAAGGCCAAAGCCGGGGAACAGATTTCCTTGTTCGACGTGGCCGAGGCAGCCAAGGCAGAGGCCCAAAAGCCCAAGCAGCCCCAGCGCCCGGCGCAGAAGCAGAAAAAGCCGTCCATCCGGGCGCAGCTCAAAGCCGCCAAGGAGGAACAGCAGAAGAAACCGCCGCAGCGGGAAAAAGCACAGGAATTGGAGGTGTGACACCATGAACAGGTTTGAGAATGTGGATGTTCTGGCCGCGCTGGAACAGCTCATGCGGCAGAACACCGCCTTTTATCGCAACGATTTTGAGATCGACAAAGAGATCATCGGGCGGGCCGCTGCCAGCGACAAGGCCGAGGACAAGACGCTTTTGTGGATGTCCCGCCCGTCCGGGACGCACTGTTTCCGGGAAAGTGATGTGTACCTGCAAGGCACTCCGCAGCACAACACATGGAAGTTTTACGGTGAGCAGACCCGTGACCGGATGCTGGCCTACGCCGTGGAGCTAACCGGCAAGGTGCGGGGCGTCATTCGCGGCAATCTCTATGAGCTGGACTATCCCCAGCACTTCCGGCACGTCGCAGCCGAGGCGGTACAGGCCGACAACATCATCCTGCACTATGAAAAGGGCAACCGGGAACAGCCCGCCGGTCTGTACTTCGACGGGCGGCCCGATCCCAAGCTGGGGGCGTTCCTGCGGTATGAGGCCAAGCCCAATGAGCCGGAACACCTGCGGGAGCTGTTGCGGCAGGAACAGAAAGGCCGGGCGCAGCTTGCGCCCGGCGACTTCAAGGCCCACGTCACGACGCTGCATGACGGCATGATTTTGGCCGAGGCGCAGCGGATCGTGGCCGGGCTGAAAGATCTGTCCGCCCCCAACAGCCCCAACAAGACGCATTTCATGGTGGAGCTGTCCCCGTATTTCGTTCAGATCGCGTCCAGCAAGGACACCGACCGGCTGTTTTCCATGCTGCCCTATAAGTCCCTGTGCTTTACCGGCATGAAAGACCGGCACGGCCTGTATGCGGTGATCGGCAAGGACGAGAACCGGGACAAGGAAGTGCGGCGGCCCCGCGCTTCCATCCGCAGGCAGCTATCCGAAACCAAACAGGCCCAAGCCCCGAAAAAGGCCCCGGCCAGAACCAAGAAAAACGAATTGGAGGTATGACAATGCAGTTTACCGTGGAAGAAGAAAACCTGATCTGTATGTATCACAAGAGTGACCGGCGTAGGACGGCGGCCAACATCCGGGCCGCCCTGCCGGACATGGACGAGGACATGGCGGCGCTGGCCCGCCAGACTGCCGACAAGCTGGACGCCATGAACGACGCCGACTTTGAAACGCGGCAGTTCCATTTCACGGACGAGTGATCCAAGCATAAACAAAGCGCCGGGCGCGGGGGCTGTATGCCTCTGCGTCCGGCGCTTTTTTCTTATGCCTGTCCCATCGGGAAGTGTGGCAGTTCTTCCAGTAGCTTCAAAATCAAGTGCTGCTTCATATCTTCGTCAACGGCCAGCTCGTCGATCATGGGGGTGTAGTGCTCAATCACCTTTTGTTTGGCCCACTTCTCACCGGCGACGGCGGCCTTGATGGTAGCTGTGTCCAGTAACATTTCCTGTTCGGCCATCGTGTCAACTCCTGTCGTTTTTTGTCTTATTCCAGCATACCACAGAACCGGCGGGAAAACCAGCGCCGGAAAGATTTTCCTACGCATTTCAAAGCCCGTTCCGGCGGGTATTTGATAAATCATTCTGCCACCCCATCGACCACCGCCGAAAAGCCTTGATTTCCGTGGGCTTTTTGCCCCCTAAATGCGTAGACAGAAGGGGCTTTTCATTCCCCTATATTCGGCATTTAATTTGTGATGCCTCTACACTCTATAATTCATATTTCGCTTTTGATCCGGGCCATCCTGAACAGCCCATAAGAAAGCGCCGGACGCGGCGGCCTGCTGGCCCTGCGCCCGGCGTTTTCCTATGGGGGATATTCTACGCATTTCAAATCCCGTTTCGGTGGGGATTGGAGCAATCCTATTGCCACCCCGTCAATCGCTTGCCAGAAGCCCGCTATGGCGGCCTATTCAGCGGATTAACTGCGTAGTTTGTAGGTATCTTTTCCGCTGCCTTTCGGCCTCTTGCTTCCGGCGCATCCGCACTGCACAATCCGGGCAGTATTTCGCCCGGTTGGATTTCGGTGTAAATGCAGCCCCGCACACAGCGCACCGCTTCACGCTGTCCCGGCTCTGGATGATCTCGGCATACAGCGCCCCGTCCATTTGGAGAACAGCGGCACGAAACCACCGACACAGCAGCGAATAGGAAATGCTCTGGACGCACACACATTCCTCGCCGTCGTCCAGCAAGAGGCAGTTCCCGTCACAGTAGTTGCAGCACTCATGCGTCAGCTTACGGGCCTTGCGGTATTGGGGGTAATTCATTCTCGGTATGCTCATAGCTCTTGTGCCTGCTCCTTTCCCGGCGTCACCCGCAAAATGCTGTCCACATTCTGCTTGATAATGCCGTATTCTTTCAGCTCTCGCTTGACTTCGCCGTACTGTTCGTACAGCCGCGCTTTCTGCTTGTCCAGCTCCCGGTACTCGGCTTTCAGAGCAGCCAGATCGGGCAGCCTTGTGATCCCGGCGTCCTTGATGGCCTTTGCCGCAGCCTCGTACAAAATGAGCTGGCTTTCATGTTCGCGCCGGAACGCAGCCTTGTCTTTGGCTTTGCGGTATTCCAGCACCACGGGCCGGAGCTGCTTGTAGGTGGTGAGGTTCTTTATCAGCACCGCCATGTTCCCAAGACGATGTTCCACGTCTTTGAGGGCCGCAGCCGCCTCGTCGTTGGCTGCGCTGATCTCCGCGACCTTGCTTTCCAGCTCGGCATATTGCTCTATGCCATGCTCGGTAAGAAAGTTGATTGTCTTTGCGGCCTGCTTCAAATTTTGGAGCTTCGCCCAACGTGCATAGCCCGCGCTCTGCTGGGCCTTGATGTTGTTCTCCAAGTCGATCCGCAGGGTGATACCCTTACGCTGCCGGTTCGGGCCTCTGTCCACAGCCAGCCCCTTGATCCGGCTGGTGATGGCTTCCTCGGTGTAGTTTTCGCCCAGCGTCTTGCAGCGGGTGAAGCGTTCCTGTCCGGAGGCGCGGAACGAGATAAATTTGCCCTGCTTGATCTCATAGCCCTGCGCTGCCATGAGCCGGAGAAAATCGTCAAAGTCTTTGGCCTGCGGGATTACGGCGTTGATGGCCGCTTTCAGTTTGGCTTTCCAGCTCTTGCCCTTGCGCCCGGCATCCCATTCCGCATAGCTCTTGCCCTTATCCCGGCTGGGCTGTACCACCGACAAACCGTGTTCCCGGCACAGCCGGTCACTGGTGCGCCGGATATAGGCGTAGCTCTGCCGGTTGGAATTGTACTTGCGGTGGTTCACCATATCCACAGCGCAGAAAATCAGGTGATTATGGACATGGCCCTTATCAATATGAGTAGTCAGCACATAGGGGTATTTTCCTTGCAGCACTTCATCGGCAAGCTGCCTCCCGATCTCATGAGCCTGTTCCGCTGTGGCCTCGCCGGGGGCAAAGGATTGGATCAGGTGGTGGGCCAGATTGTTGCCTTTCTGGATCGCCTGCGCCAGCAGCATTTCAAATTCGATGTCCGCTGTTTCATAGGAGCAGCCAAAAGAGGACACCAGCATTTTGTCCTCGGTCTTGTCCGGGTTCTCGATGTAGTCCAGCGCCTTTTTCAGCGTTGACTTGATAGGATGTATCTTTGTAACTGCCATATCTTCGCCAGCGCCCCTTTGATGTCCTCAATGTCCTGCGCGTACACAGTCCCGGTACTGTTGATACGCCGGGCAATCTGATTGACGTTGACACCGATCTTTTGCAGCTCTGCGGTCTGCGCCCGGATGTCGCTGGTGTCCATGTGGACGATATACCCGTCAATCAGCATTTTCCGGGCATAGGCGGAAAAGTTTTTCGTATGGAGCTGGGCCATTTTCTGCTGGATCAAGGCCCGTTCTTCCGGCGTCACAGGGACGCGCAGCACAATGTTTCGTGTTCGGTTTGCCATTCATTCACCGTCCTTTCTGAACAGGGGTTGGGGCTTTCCCCAACAAGCAACCGGCCACGGCCCGCAGGAACAGAGACGGGCCGGTTTTCGGAAGTGTGGCTACACTTCCTATGCTTGCTACGTTACTGTTTCTCCGCTAACAAGACGTTTCCAAACGCCAAAACTGCCCGCAAAATAGATCGCTGGACAGAAAAAAGCGCAAAAAAGAGGGCGCTTGCGCGTCCCCATAAAAAGAAAACAGAGGATGTTCAGACACCCTCCGTTTCTTCATTCGGCTTTTCAATTTTT
>ENA-UONT01001877-UONT01001877.1-human-gut-metagenome-genome-assembly--contig:-CS20-NODE-1877-length-16346-cov-12.658155_pt1 | contig 16346 bp, 13 predicted proteins | sample MGYA00242459_ERZ724006 | MGnify/ENA metagenome assembly ERZ724006 | reverse complement strand
GTGGCAGCCGAGCTGGTCGCTCGTCGTGCTCGTCATCTGCATCGGGCTCATCATCCCGCTGCGCATCGTGCGCCGCGTCCCGTCGCTCCGCGAGGAAGCGCGGAGACGCTTCAATATGTGAAGCCTGCTTCTAAATGGCAAACCCGCCCTGACGCTTTTGCGTCGGGGCGGGTTTTGTGATGTTTGCTTACAGCAGCAGCCAGCTGAGCACCATGCCGACAAGCAGTGTGATTCCGGCGGTGAGCAGGGCGAGCAGAACTTTCTGATAGGGCCGCTTGCCCGCTTCGACCTTCTACTCGATCTCGTCGAGCCGCTTCCCTTCGCTGAAGGCTAATATCTCCTTGTAGGATTGGACGTTGTTTGCCTTCTTGATGCGCTCAAGGCGGTGGGCAAAGTACATCGCGCTGCCCCAAAGCAAAAGCTCCGGAATGAGGCCGTACAGGCCGAACCACTTGATTAGAGGCACGGGCAGAATGATCGTGGCGGCGAGCAGAACAGTGTAGATGATGGCGTCGCGGTTCATGGCTTTGACATCGGCGGCGTTGACTTCCTGTTTCATGGTTTCCAAATCTCCTTTGATGAGTTGGTCGAGCGAAACATCAAAGAGGGCGCTGAGCAGGAGCAGACTGTGGATATCGGGATAGCTCTTGCCGGTTTCCCAGTTGGAAACGGTCTGGCGCGTGACGTAGACCTTTTCTGCCAGTTCCTCCTGTGAAAGCGAGAGTACGGCGCGGTGCGCTTTGATCTGATTGCCGAGTTCCATAAACTGCCTCCTGTGCGTTTCGTTCGATCTGCCCCAAGGGTAGCCAAAACGGGAAAGTTTGTCGAGCAAAGCTGCTTTACATGAGGGAAAATCGCTTGTCAAAAGATTTTGACAAGCGCCTTTTCGCCCCGATATCAGCGGCTTGCCAGCTTTTCGCGCAGCCTTGCGATGCTTCGCTGTGGGGCGTCGATGGCTTCGCCCTGCGTTTCGTGCCAGTCGGCTTTTTCGATGGCGATGACCTTTTCATAGCAGGCGATGGCCGCTTCGTAGTCGCCGCGGATCTCACAGATCTGCGCGATGGCCTCGGCAGGGTCGACAAAGCGGGGCGGCGGCATGAGGGTCATCGTCTTCTCGTAATCCGCAATGGCTTCGTCGTAATGTCCAAGCTTGGCAAGCTCGCTTGCGCGCATAACGTAGACCTCCCATGTGTCGGGATACTTTGCGCACATGGCCTCCCACTGCGCGAGCGCGTCGTCGGTGTGGCCCTCCTGCAAAAGGATACAGCCGAGGTAAAAGTCGTCGTTGTAGGTCGGCTTCAGGCGGTGCATTTTGTCCAAGACCTCGCGTGCCTCCGCGCAGCGGCGGTCGGCGATGAGAAGGTCCAGAAGCCACAGGTGCGCGCTGTGGTTCTCCGGATGCGCGGCGAGAAACTCCTGATAGAAGGCGATCGTGCGGTAGTGGTTCGTCGCGTTCCAGTCGAGGTACGCGCCGTGCTCGGCGTCGAAGATGGCGTTGTGCGCCTCCTTGCAGTCGGGATTCAGTGCGAGCGCCTGACGCGCGAGGGGAGAGGCGAGGTCATTGTATTCCCGTGCGCGTTTGCAGTAAAGCTCTGCGAGCAGCAGCGTCGCGCGCGGGCGCGTTTCCTCCTCGCGGCACTTTTCCTGCAAAAAGTGCTCCTCTTCGTCAAATTCCTGCTGTGTGAGAAAGCGCTTGTCCCAGAGCATATTGTCGATGCGGAAAAAGCGGCTCTCGTCCGTGAGGGAGAAGAGCGAGTCGATGCTCGTTCCCAGCGTGACGGACAGCGCGGGCAAAAGCTGAATATCGGGAAGCGAGCTGCCGTTTTCCCACTTGCTCACGGCCTGCGCGCTCACGTGGAGGGCTTTTGCAAGCTGCTCCTGCGTCATGCTTTTGGATAGGCGCAGCGTTTTGATCTTGCTGCCGATGTCGATGTTCATAAAGGCAAAACTCCGTTTCTATAAAGTGCGGACGTCCTTGATGAGTTCAGTATAGCCGATTGCAGGAAAACGCGCAATGGAGGGGGAGTTTCGCGCGCTCAAACGGCGGTTGAGCGCAAAAAGGACGGAAGATGCTTTTCTTCCGTCCTTTTTATGCAGTTCCAGTCGAATCAGTCGCCGACGCCGGGGTTCAGAACCTTGCCGACGTTCCACAGGTGTGCGACCTGCTGCGCGGCGGCCAGACGTTCCTCGGGGGACTCGTAGCTTGCGTGCGCGGTCTGCGCGCCGCAGTCGACACAGGTGACATAAACGCACCAGCCCTGCTCATCCTCCACCGTACCGGTGCCGCGGCAGTAGGGGCAGTCCTGCAATTCGATCTCATAAATCGGGTCCATGGTATCATCCTTTCCTACCGTGCAAAATTGACAGTTTGCGCGGAAATGACCTAACGACCGTAGTATAGCAGGGAAGCGGGCGTTTTACAAGCAAGAAAATAGCAAAAATGGGGCGCTCGCAAGCGCCCCACTTTTTACACGTTTGACGACGGAACAGGAAGCTGGTACTTTTCCACGTAGGATTCGTACGTCTGCTGGAAGCTGCCGTCGGCAGTCTTGGCCTGGCGCAGCGTTTCGTGCAGGTTGAGGTTATGCGCACGGGCGTCGATGACGCAGCCGGCGATGTTGGAGCAGTGGTCGGATGTGCGCTCAAGGTCGGTCAGAAGATCGGAGAGGACAAAGCCAGCCTCAATGCTGCAATGGCCCTGCTGCATGCGCAGGATGTGGCGCGTGCGCATCTGCTCTTTGAGCGTGTCGATGACCTGCTCGAGCGGCTCGACCTGTTGGGCGAGCGCGACGTCCTGCGAGGAGAAGGACTTGAGCGAGAGCGAAAGGATCTCGCGGATGGCGGAGGTGAGAATGGCGAGCTCGTTGAGGGCGCTGCCGGAGAACGTGAGCCCCTTTTGCTCCATCTCCTCAGCGGAGGAGAGAATGTTGACCGCGTGGTCAGAAATGCGCTCAAAGTCGCCGATGGTCTTGAGTAACTCGGTCGCCTCCTCGCTCTCGTCGCGGCCCATTTTCTGCGTGCTGAGCTTGACGAGGTAGGTGCCGAGGATATCTTCATAGTGGTCGCAAAGCTCCTCATCGTCGCGGATGCTCTGGGCGAGCTCGGGCGTGTTGTGGTCAAGGGCGGTGAGAGCGTTGTTCAGCGCGCGCACGGCGCAGTCCGCCATTTCGCGGGCGACGGCGCGGCTCTGGCGAAGGGCGAGGGACGGGGTGGGGAGAAGACGCTCGTCGAGCTCGGTCGTCTTTTCACCCTGCGTCTGGGGATCGTCGGGGACGATGCGGCAGGCGAGCTTTTCAAGAAGGCCGCCCGCGGGCAGGAGCATGGCGGTGCAGAGGACGTTGAAGACCGAGTGCGTGACGGCGATGCCCGCCATGGTGGCGGATTCATTGAGCAGCGCGGGTGCAAAGGCCGCGCGCACAATGCAGAAGACCGTCAGCAGCACGACAACGCCGATGACATTGAAGAGAAGGTGAACGACCGCGGCGCGGCGGGCGTTTTTGTTCGTGCCGATGGACGACAGCATGGCCGTGACGGTCGTGCCGATGTTCTGGCCCATGATGATGGGAATGGCCGCAGCATAGCTCACAGAACCCGTGACAGCGAGCGCCTGCAAAATACCGACGGACGCAGAGCTCGACTGGATGATGGCCGTGAGCAGCGCGCCGGCAAGCACGCCGAGGATGGGATTCTGAAAGGCAACAAAGAGATTCGTGAATGCGGGGACATCCTTGAGGCCCGCGACTGCGCCGCTCATCGTCTCCATGCCGAACATGAGCGTGGCAAAGCCGAGCAGGATCATGCCGGTGTCCTTTTTCTTGTTATCCTTGCAGAACATGTAGTAGATGATGCCGATGAGCGCAAGGACGGGAGTGAAGGATGAGGGCTTTAAGAGCTTGATCCAGAAGTTGCCGGAGTCGATGCCGCCAAGGCTCAAAAGCCAGGCCGTGACGGTCGTGCCGACGTTGGCGCCCATGATGACGTTGATGGCCTGGCGCAGCGTCATCAGGCCCGAGTTGACAAAGCCGACCACCATGACCGTGGTGGCGGACGAACTCTGGATGATGGCCGTGATGCCAAGGCCCGTTAAAAATCCGGCGAATACGCTGCCGGTCATCTTGTCGAGAAGAGAGCGGAGCTTGCCGCCCGCGCGGCGCTCGAGCGCCTGGCCCATCAGGTTCATGCCGAAGAGGAACAGGCACAGCCCGCCGATCATCGTGAGCACATTGAAAATATCCATATTTTCTATCTTTCCTTTTTTCTTTTTTGAGACTCTATTTATAACCAAGTAATAGTTTACGCGCCAAATGTCAAAACTGCCAGAGGAGAATTGTAAAATCTATGTAAAATACACAGCAGCGACGGAATACGGCACGATTTGTGTCATGTTGCACAGCTTTTTTTCGCATGAACTGGAAAAAAGTGCAGACACTAAGCGCAGCATTCGCCGCGGCGGTTTCATCCGCGGCAAAAAGCAACTTGAAATGTCGGAGGAATCGTATGAAAAAAGACTTTATCGACACCAATGAATTCACGAAGCAGGAACTGCTCGACATCATCGACTTGTCGCTCGCCATCAAAAAGGCCATTAAGGCGGGCTACTATCCGCCCCTGATGCGCAACATGACGCTCGGCATGATCTTCCAGCAGTCCTCTACGCGCACGCGCGTCTCGTTTGAGACCGCGATGAGCCAGATGGGCGGGCACGCGCAGTATTTAGGCCCCGGTATGATCCAGCTCGGCGGGCATGAGACCATCGGCGACACGGGCAAGGTACTCTCAAAGCTTGTCGATGTCGTGATGGCGCGCGTCATCGAGCACAAGACGATCGAAGAGCTCGCAAAAAGCTGCACCATCCCCGTCATCAACGGCATGTCGGACTACAACCACCCCACGCAGGAGATCGGCGACCTCTGCACGATCGTGGAGAACCTTCCGCAGGGGAAGAAGTTAGAGGACTGCAAAGTCGTGTTCGTGGGCGACGCGACGCAGGTGTGCGCGTCGCTCGGCTTCATCACGACGAAGCTCGGCATGCACTTTGTCCAGTACGGCCCCCAGGGCCACCAGCTGAATGAGCAGCACAAGGAGATCATGAAGAAGAACTGCGCGCTCTCCGGCGGCAGCTACCTTGTCACCGATGACCGCGAGAGCGTACGCGGCGCGGACTTCATCTATACCGATGTGTGGTACGGTCTCTACGAAAACGAGATGCCGAAGGAAGAGCGTGTGCGCGTCTTCCACGACTATCAGGTCAACCGCGAGCTGATGCAGCTCGGGAACCTCGGCTGCAAATTCATGCACTGCCTGCCCGCGACGCGCGGCGAGGACGTGACCGACGAGGTCGCCGACAGCGACGCCTCCCTCTGCTGGGAGGAGGCAGGCAACCGCCTGACGGCCATGCGCGGCCTTCTTGTCTACTTTACACGCTGCCGCAAGGAGCCGAGCGGTCTTCGGATCGCGGCGGCGAAAGAGGAGCTTGACAAAGTGCTCTGCGACAAGCTCGGCTGCGTCGAGGCCTACTGCGGCGTTTCGAAAGCGGAAAAGAGCTGAGAAAAACCATGGAGAAGAATCAATTCCGGCTCGCAGACGTCATTTTGTCGGTCATCTGCGTGGTGTTTGTCGCCGAGGCGGCGGCGCCGGTCGCATCGATCGGCAACAGCCAGTATTTCTGGTGGATCTTTATGATATTGGCGTTTCTGCTGCCCTACGGCCTCATCGCCGCCGAGCTCGGCACAGCCTACGCGGGCGACGGCGGGCTCTATGACTGGATCCACGCGGCGTATCCGAACGGCAAGTGGGCGGCGCGTGCCTCGTGGTACTACTGGATCAACTTCCCGCTGTGGATGGCATCGCTCGCGGTGATGTGTCCCGAGCTCATCACGTTCATCACGGGACGGAGCCTCGGGACGTTCGGCTCGCTCGTGGTCGAGCTGCTGTTCATCTGGATCGTCACGCTCATCGCGTGCTATCCCGTGTGCGACAGCATCATTATCCTGAACGTGAGCGCTGTCATCAAGATCGTGCTGGCGCTGCTTGTCGGCGGGCTCGGCGTGTGGTATATCAGCCGTTACGGCTTTGTCAACGACATGTCGGCGCGGACGTTTCTGCCGTCGTTCGACTTAAACAGCCTCTCGTATATCTCCGTCATCATCTTCAATTTCCTCGGCTTTGAGGTCGTGTGCACGTACGCAAACAACATGAGCGACCCGAAAAAGCAGATCCCGCAGTCCATCGTGACCGGCGGCATCGTCATCGCGGCCATCTACCTCTTCTCGGCGTTCGGCATCGGCGCGGCAGTGGATGTGCGCGAGATCAGCGTGGATTCGGGGCTTATCGACGCGGTGTCGCTCATTCTGGGCGGCAGCGGCGGCGTGCTCGTGGGCGTGGTGGCGCTTTTGTTCCTCGTGACGCTGTTCGGCAACATGATCTCGTGGTCGATGGGCGTCAATTCGACGGCGGCGCTGGCGGCGGACCACAACGACATGCCGCGGGTGTTCGCCAAGCGCTGGGCAAAGAACGACATGCCCGTCGGCGCGGCGGTCACGTCGGGCGTCGTCGCCTCGTGCGTGTGTGTTTTGGGCGTGCTCATCGAGATGGCGTCGCCGGACTCGTCACTCTTCTGGAGCTTTTTCGCGCTGAATCTCGTGATGCTGCTTTTGAGCTATCTTCCCGTGTTTCCGGCGTTTTTGAAGCTGCGGCGCGAGGATGCGAAGACGCCGCGCCCGTTCCGCGTGCCGGGGTCTGACACGGCGCTCAAATGGATCGCCTACGTGCCGATGGTGCTCATCGTCATTTCGATCATTTTCACTGCGGTCCCGCTCTCGTTTGACGCAGAGACGCTTGCGAGCTTTCTGCCCATTACGATCGGGTCGATCCTCAGCGTGGCGATCGGCGAGGTGCTGATCGCGCTGCGCGGAAAAAACGCGCGCAGCTAAGTATGGTTTCATCATAAGGAGACAAAGCTATGGCAAAACGAATCATCGGCACAACGCCGAAGCAGGACGGGTATCGCATGCCCGCCGAATTTGAGCCCCAGCAGGGCGTGTGGATGCTCTGGCCCGAGCGAAACGACAACTGGCGCGACGGCGGCAAGCCCGCGCAGAAGGCCTTTGCGGATGTTGCCAAGGCCATCGCAAAATTTGAAAAGGTCACGGTCGGCGCATCCGTGCGCCAGTATCAGAACGCGCGCGCCAAGCTCCCCGAAAATATCCGCGTCGTGGAGCTCGAGAGCGACGACGCGTGGGTGCGCGACTGCGGGCCGACGTTCCTTGTGAACGACAAGGGCGGTCTTCGCGCGGTGGACTGGGAGTTCAACGCCTGGGGCGGGCTCGTCGACGGGCTGTATTTCCCCTGGGACAAGGACGACCAGATCGCGCGCAAGATCTGCGAGATCGCAGATGTGGACAGCTACCGCACAGAGGGCTTCGTGCTCGAGGGCGGTTCTATCCACGTCGACGGCGAGGGCACGGTGCTGACGACCGAGATGTGCCTGCTCTCCGAGGGGCGCAACCCCGACAAGTCGAAAGAAGAGATCGAGCAGATGCTTTGCAACTATCTTGGCTGTGAGAAGGTGCTGTGGATCAAGGACGGCATCGACCCCGATGAGACGAACGGGCACATTGACGATGTCGCGTGCTTCATCGCGCCCGGCGAGGTCGCGTGCATCTGGACGGAGGATAAGAACCATCCGTTCTACGAACAGGCGCAGGCAGCGTACAAATTCCTGAGCGAGGCGACGGACGCCAAGGGTCGCAAATTAAAGGTTCACAAGCTCTGTCTGACGAAAAAGCCGTGCTTACTCGAGGGCGCGGACACCATCGACGCTGTGGAAGGCACCATTCCCCGTGAGGACGGCGAGGTCAGCATCGCGTCGTATATGAATTTCCTGATCGTCAACGGTGCGGTCATCCTGCCGCAGTACGGCGACGAAAACGACGCAGTCGCCATCGAACAGGTGCGCAAGATGTTCCCCGACCGCGAGGTCGTGGGTGTGCAGACGAAGGAGGTCGCCTTCGGCGGCGGCAATATCCACTGCATCACCCAGCAGCAGCCTGCGGTGAAGAAGTAAAAAAGAGTGCCGTCCGTGCAATAAATGTACGGGCGGCGTTTTTATGGTGCTTATGCAGTTTGCTCGCGGGCGATGCGGATGAATTCCGAGAGCACGCTCCACGGATACGAGCGGCTCAAGTACCCAAAGCAGATGGGATAGGACGCCTCGGGGCAGAGCGGGAGAATATGCAGGTGCGTGAGCTGCGCGGGCGAGAGCGCCGTGTGCAGCAGATTTTCCGGGCAGAAGCATGCGCCGACGCCCTGCTCGCAGAGCGCGAGCAGCGTTTCAACGTTTTCCGACGTCGCTTTGCTGACGGGCGAGACGCCCGAGGAGCGCAAAAGTCCGCGCCCGATGCGCCCGCCGATGTCTTCCGCGGAGCCGAGGACAAAGGGGCAGTCACACAGGGCACTTAGGTTTCCCGCGGCGATCTCGCCGCGGTGCGTGTCGAGGTCGATGCCGCACTGCGCGAGCAGCCCATCGGACAGGCACAGCACGATGTGCTCCAGATAGTAATCCTCAAGCACCACGCCGGGGATCGGGTGTGGAAAGCCGGCGATGGCGAGGTCAATGCCGCCGCTGAGCAGCGCCTTCTGGATCGCGTCGTTCGAGCCTTCGAGCAGCGTGATCTCGACATTCGGATACTGACGCTGAAAAGCGGGGATCAGGCGCGGCATGATGGCGCGGCCGCGCGTATAGGCGATGCCGACGCGCAGCTCGCCCTTCTGATTTTCGGAGATGTCGCAGAATTCGCGCTCCATGGCCTGTCGCGTCTGCCCGATGGATTCGGCATAGCGCAGAAACGTGCGGCCCGCATAGGTGAGCTCAAGCGGCGTGCGGCGCACAAGGAGCGTGCAGCCGAGCTCCTTTTCAAGTCCCGCAATGTGCGACGAGAGCGACTGCTGCGTGATGTGCAGCGCTTCGGCGGCGCGGGTGAAGTTTTTCTCCCGCGCGAGCACGAGAAAATAGTCAAGAGAATGGAAATTCATGGGAACGCTCCTTTTACAGATGTTTCTTGTAGAATATATCAATTTTAACAGTTTTACAAGATGAAAATCCGCGCTTATACTAAAGACAACGAAAGGCTGAACGAACGGCAAAGCGCACGGGTTTTCTTTTTCACCGCGCCTCCATCCACACACGTTCGTTCGCCTTGCGTGGGGGAACCTGACAGCCGGATCACCGGCAGGAGATTTTGCAATTTCCGCCTGCTGCACTCCGGCTTGCAGGGCATATCGGAAAGGATGGTGGGAGAGGAACATGAGCATTTTAGAGCTGGGGAGCTTGCAGCTCACGCTTTTTGCGATGATGCTGATCGGCGCGCTGCTCAAAAAGAAGGACATCATCGACGAAAACGGCAAAAAGTGCCTGTCCGACCTGTGCATCAATGTAGTCATCCCGTGCAACATCTTTAAATCCTGCCTTATTGAGCTGGATGCGGGTGTGCTCAAATCCTGCGAGATGCTGCTTGTGAGCGCAGTCGTGATGCAGCTATTGTGCCTCGCCTTGAACCGGTTCCTTTTTGACCGCTATGATCCGCAGCGGAAAAAGGTGCTGCAATACTGTACCATCGTGCCGATGAGCGACTTTCTCGGCAATCCCATCGCCGAGGGCATCTACAACGAGGTCGGCGTGCTCTATACCTCGATTTTTCTCATTCCGATGCGCATTGTGATGTGGTCGGTCGGCACGACGTACTTTGTCGCGGGCGAGACGGTGGAAAAGAAAAAGCTCATCAAAAACGTGCTGACGCACCCCTGCCTTGTCGCCATCTACTTGGGACTTCTCTGCATGGTGACGCAGGTGCAGTTGCCATCCGTGATCCTGAACACCGTGAAGTACATCGGGAACTGCAACTCCGCACTGACGATGTTTATTGTCGGCACGATTCTGACGGATGCGCCGCTCAAGAGCATCGTGAGCCGCGACACGGTAAAGTTCAGCTTGCTACGGCTCGCGCTGCTGCCCGCGGCAGCGCTGGGCGTCGGGCTGCTGCTGCACCTTGAACCGACGGCGCTTGGCGTGAGTGTCCTGATGACGGGCATGCCCGCGGGTGCGACGGCGGCCATCTTTGCCGCCAAATACGGCAGCGACGCGCCGTTCGCCGCGCGAAATGTCGTGTTCACAACGCTTTTATCCATGCTGACGCTGCCGCTGTGGGCGTATGCGGTGGGATAAAAACGAGTTTTCTTTTTGATCGCTTCGTGCTAAGATAGCGATACTGTGTTAAAATGGATAGGGAGGACTTGGATGGCTGCGATCGTTTTATTCTGCCTTGCGCTGCTCGTGTGCATCGTGCTGGGGACGAATATCCTCTACGCGCTCCTGGCGGGGCTTGTGATCTTCACGCTGTACGGCAAAAAGCAGGGCTTTTCGTGGAAAGAACTCGGGAAGATGATCTGCTCGGGCGTGAAGACGTCGGCAAGCGTGCTGCTCGTCTTTCCGCTGATCGGAATTCTGACGGCGTTCTGGCGCGCGTGCGGCACGCTGCCGTTCATCATCTGCTGCGCCATCGACCTCATTCGGCCGGAGATCTTGCTGCTGATGACGTTTCTCCTGAATTGCGGCGTCTCGATGCTGACAGGCACGGCGTTCGGCACGGCGGCGACGATGGGCACCATCTGCGTGAGCGTCGGCATTTCGATGGGCATGGACCCCGTGCTGCTTGGCGGCGCGATGCTTTCGGGCGTATACTTCGGCGACCGCTGCTCGCCGGTCTCGACGAGCGCGCTGCTCGTGAGCGAGCTGACGGAGACGAACATTTACGACAACATCAAGCGCATGCTCAAGACGGCGCTCGTGCCGTTTCTTCTGAGCTGCGGCGTCTATGCGGCACTCGGCATGGTGAAAAGCGGCAGCGGCGCGGCGGGCGAGCTGTGGTCGCTCTACGGGCGCGAGATGACGCTTCACTGGGTCATGTGCCTGCCGGCGGTGCTCATTTTGATCCTGTCGGTCCTACGTGTGAACGTGAAAAAGGCGATGTCGGTCAGCATTTTAGCGGCGGTCGTGCTGTGCATTTTCCTGCGGCATCTGGACGCGGTGACGATCCTCAAGACCGCAATCTTAGGCTATACGGCGTCGGACGCCGAGGTCGGCGCGATGCTCAACGGCGGCGGCATCATTTCAATGGTGCGCGTGGCGCTGATCGTGATGATCTCGTCGGCGTATTCCGGCATTTTTCGCAAGACGGGGCTGCTCGACGGGCTGTGCGGGCGTGTGACGGCGCTGCGCGACAAAACGTCGCCCTATGCCTCGATGCTGCTGACGGCGGTTCTGGCGAGCCTTCTCGCCTGCAACCAGACGCTGACGATCATTCTGACGCATCAGCTCTGTGCGCCGTCACAGAGGAACAAGGAGCAGTTTGCCATCAACCTTGAAAACAGCGCGGTCGTCGTCGCGCCGCTGATCCCGTGGTCGATCGCGGGGGCGACGCCGCTCTCGACCGTCGGCGCGCCGATGACAGGCATGGCGTTTGCGTGCTTTTTATACATCCTGCCGCTGTGCGAGCTCGTGCGGCGGACAGCGCAGCAGCGCGCGGCGAAAAAAACCGCCGCGCAGAAATGAGAAAGGAAGTTTGCATGAACGGAGAGACTTTACTGGCGGAAGCCATCGAAATGAAAGACGAGATCGTCGAGAACCGGAGAGCGATCCACCGCGCGCCGGAGGTCGGCGCGCACCTGCCGCAGACGGTTCAATTTGTCGAAGAAAAGCTGCGATTGCTCGGCTATGAGCCGCGCGAGCTGGGCGGCGGCGTGGTCGCGGAGCTCACGGGCGAGGATACGGGGCGCTGTATCCTGCTGCGCGCGGATATGGACGCGCTCAGGGTGCGGGAGAAGACCGACCTGCCGTTCCGTTCGGAAAACGGCAGCATGCACGCCTGCGGACACGATATGCATGCCGCGATGCTGCTGGGCGCTGCAAGGCTGCTCAAGGCGCATCAAAGCGAACTCAAGGGCACGGTGAAGCTCGTCTTCCAGCCCGACGAGGAAGGCTTCACGGGCGCGAAGGCGATGCTTAAGGCCGGTGTGCTGGAGGCGCCGAAGCCGCAGGCGGCGATGGCGCTGCATGTGAACTCCGGGACGCCGTCGGGCCTGGTGCTCTGCGGCAAGGGAACGTTTATGGCGGGTTGCACGCTGTTTCGCATCACGGTCAAGGGTGTCGGCTGTCACGGGGCAATGCCGGAGACGGGCGTCGACCCAATCAACATTGCCGCGCACATCTACCTTGCGCTTCAGGAGATCACGGCGCGCGAGCTGCCCGCGAAGACGCCCGCCATCGTGACAATGGGCAAATTCAGCGCGGGGCACGCGCCGAATATCATCCCGCAGGAGGCCGTGATCGAGGGCACGATCCGCACGTTCGACCGCGACGTGACCGCGCTGATCCTGCGCCGCATCGGCGAGATCGCGGACGCGACGGCCAGGGCCTTTCGCGGCAGCGCGAGCGTCGAAGAGCTTGCGAGCGCGCCGCCGCTCAAAAACGACGAGGCACTGACCGAGCAGATGGCACGCTGCGCCGAAATGCTGTTCGGCGAGAAGAGCGTCTACCGCCTGCATGAGGGCGGGATGGGCTCGGAGGACTTTGCGTCCTACACCTACGAGCTGCCGTGCGCGTATCTGTTGCTCGGCGCGGGCACGGCGCAGGAGGACGTGCGCTACGGAAAGCCCATGCACAACGAGAGCGTCGTCTTCAACGAGAACATTTTACCGCGCGGGAGCGCACTGCTCGCCTATGGCGCGATGCAGTGGCTTGAAGATCAAGAATAAAAAAATCCGCTTACGAATTTCGTAAGCGGATTTTTTATAATCGGTTGTCGATGACTTAGCCGACGAGCGCCTCGGTATCCATGGCGATCATGAGCTCCTCGTTCGTGGGGATGAGGAGGACGGTGACCTTGGAGTCGGGCGCGGAGATGACGCGTTCTTCGCCGCGGACCTTGTTGGCGTCCTCGTCCATCTTGACGCCCATGAACTCGAGGCCGGAGGCGATGGCCATGCGCTGGGAAGCGCTGTTCTCGCCGACACCTGCGGTGAAGATGATGGCGTCCACGCCGCCCATCGCGGCGGCATACGCACCGATGAGCTTCTTCACGCCGTAGTTGAACATATCGACGGCAAGGCCGGCGCGCTCGTTGCCCTCCTTGAAGGCCTCCTCGAGATCGCGGAAGTCGGAGCTGACGCCGCTGACGCCCATAACGCCGGACTTCTTGTTGAGGATTGTGAGCATCTCGGTGATATCCATGCCGTACTTGTTCATCAGGTACTCGAGGATACCGGCGTCAATGTCGCCGGAGCGGGTACCCATGGGAAGACCGGCGAGCGGGGTGAAGCCCATGGAGGTGTCAATGCTCTTGCCGCCGTCGATCGCGGTGACGGAGGAGCCGTTGCCGAGGTGGCAGGAGATGAGCTTGAGCTGCTCGATGGGCTTGCCGAGCATATCGGCCGCGCGCTGGGAAACATACTTGTGAGAGGTGCCGTGGAAGCCGTAGCGGCGGACCTTGTCCTTCTCATAGTACTCATAGGGAAGAGCGTAGGTGTAGGCCACGGGGGGCATGGTCTGGTGGAAGGCGGTGTCGAACACGGCGACCATGGGCACGCCGGGCATGAGCTCCTGGCAGGCCTTGATGCCGATGATGTTGGCGGGGTTGTGGAGCGGGGCGAGGGGATTGCACTCCTCGATTGCCTGCATGACCTCGTCGGTGATGACGACGGACTTGGCAAACTTTTCGCCGCCGTGGACGACGCGGTGGCCGACAGCGTCGATCTCCTTCATGGAGCCGATGACGCCGTTCTTCTCGTCGACGAGCGCGTTCAGCACGGCCTGGATGGCCTCGCTGTGGGTGGGCATGGAGACGGAAGCGGCCTTGATGGCTTCCTTGCCGGGAAGCTGGGGCTTATAGGTGAACAGACCGTCGATGCCGATGCGCTCGCACAGACCCTTCGCCAGCAGCTCGCCTGTGGTGGGGTTGAGCAGCTGATACTTCAGGGAAGAAGAACCTGCGTTGATGACCAGAACATTCATAAGTATACTCCTTTTTCCGAGGGCGCTTGCATTGCGCCCGAATTTCCGATAAAATAAGAATCAAATTAATCAGATGTACAATTCGATACAGAATATATTATAACAACTTTTTTTGCAAAGACAAGTAAATTTAACAAAACGTAACTCTTTTGTAACCGCTTTGAGAGGACTTCCATGAGGGTATTTGGTATAATATGCGAATATAATCCCTTCCACCGCGGCCACAAGTGGCAAATTGATGAATTGCGCCGTCTGGTAGGCGAGGAAGAGTGCGCCGTCGTGTGCGCGATGAGCGGCGATTTTGTCCAGCGGGGCGACTTTGCCGTTGAGCGCGCGCATGCGCGCGCCGAGGCCGCTGTGTACGGCGGGGCAGATTTAGTCCTTGAGCTGCCGCTGCCGTGGGCCATTTCGTCGGCGGAGGGCTTTGCCCGCGGCGGCGTGAGCATTTTGGCGGCGACGGGCGTGGTCGACACGCTGGTCTTTGGCAGCGAATGCGGTAACGCGGCAAAATTGCAGCGCGCGGCAAAGGCGCTGCTGCGGGAGGATTTTCCCGACGCGCTGCGAGAGGAGCTTGCCAAGGGCCTGTCCTTTGCCGCGGCGAGGGAGAGCGCCGCGAGGGCGCTCATCGGCGAGGATGCCGCGGTGCTCCGGGAGCCGAACGATATCCTCGGCGTAGAATACTGCAAGGCGCTGCTGCAAAGCGGCAGTACCATCGCGCCGCTGGCAATATTGCGAAAGGTCGTCGGGCACAACGGGGGTGCGGCGAAGGGCTTCGCCTCGGCGAGCCACATCCGCGAGCTGCTCACGAACGGAGAGGACGCCTCCGCGTATCTGACGGCGGAGAGCGCCGCCATCTATGCGCGCGAATGCGCGGCGGGCCGCGCGCCGGTGACGATGCAGAATGCGGAGCGAGCGGTGCTTTCCCGGCTGCGCGCGATGTGCGAGGAGGACTTCGCCCGCTATGACAGCGGGAATGAAGGCCTTTATCGCCGGTTTTATGACGCAGCGCGGACGGTAGCGTCCGTCGACGAGCTGCTCTCCGCGGTGAAGACGAAGCGCTATGCCTATGCGCGGCTGCGGCGGATGTTGCTTGCGGCGTATCTGGACGTGACGGCGGCGGATGTGCCGCCGGAGGTCCCCTATCTGCGCGTGCTGGCGTGCAATGAGCGGGGACGAAAGCTGCTCAAAACGATCAAAAAAACGGGAAGCGCACCGGTGCTGACCAAGAGCGCCGATGTGCGCGCGTTGAGCGAGGAGGCGCAGAAGCTCTTCGCTCTGACGGCGCGCGCGGCGGATCAATACGTGCTCGCCTATCCCGAGCTGCGCGCGGGCAGAGGCAGCAGCGCGTGGACGGAGGGGCCTGTGATCGTTTGAGCAAGGAACCGAGACCTCGAAAGGAGAACAGAATGAAAAAATGGATGACGCTGCTGCTTTGCTGCGTGCTGGCGCTGAATTTGACCGCCTGCGGCGCAGGAGCGCCCGGCGGGCCGGAGGACAACGCGCCGCCGCAGGCGAGCGCGCTGCACTTTGAAGTCGCGACGCAGATCTACGAAAACGAGTACAAGGCCGACGACGGCACGGTGCTTCTGGCGGAGCGCTACGAACTGCCGGTGCTCGAACTGCGCACGGAGGACGGCGAGCTCTACACGCTGGCTGAAAACGTGACGGCGAACGGCGGCGCGGGTATTCCCGCACAGGTCACGGCGCAGAACACCTTCAACACGGAGATGAACAATGTGCTCGCGGGTCTTGAGTCCGAGGCGGCGCAGATGGCCGCGGAGGCCAAGGAGCTCTATGCGGAAAACGGCACATCGGTCTTTTTGAACGGAAGCTACTGGACGAACGAGCTGAGCCTGACGCAGACCTACATGACCGAGGGGAAGCTCCTGAGCATCGCGGCGGAGAACTACACCTACTACGGCGGCGTGCATCCGAATTCCGCCACCCGCGCGTGGAACTTTGACCTGGCGACGGGCGAATTCCTGACGCTGGATGCACTTGCCTCGGAGGAGGGCGATTTGCAGGGAAACTCGCTGCAGGAGAGCATTTATTGGAATATCTACGAGCAGATCGCGCAAAAGAGCCTCAGCGAAGGATATTTTGACGATTATGACTCTTATTTGCAGGATTTCCCCACGCTCGCGACGCTGAACTTTACGGAAAACGGCCTGACGGTCACATTCGACCAGTACGTCATCGCGCCGTATGCGGCGGGGCCGCAGGTGTTCTCGGTGCCGTACAGCGAATTCTACAACGCGCTCAGTGAGCACGCGAAGACGAT
>ENA-UONT01001852-UONT01001852.1-human-gut-metagenome-genome-assembly--contig:-CS20-NODE-1852-length-16534-cov-7.959464_pt1 | contig 16534 bp, 17 predicted proteins | sample MGYA00242459_ERZ724006 | MGnify/ENA metagenome assembly ERZ724006 | reverse complement strand
GAGCAGAAAAACGAGCGCTACAACCGCATCGCCTTTGAAGCCGCCAAGCAGTGCGGCCGGGGCGTGCTGCCGGATGTCGCCCTGCCCCTGCCCAATTTCGGGGCCCTCTGCCGCAGCCTGGAAGGGTACGACCTCGTGCTCTTCTGCTACGAGCTGGGCGGCGCGCCCCTGCGCCAGCTGCTGGCAGACGCACAGCCTGCCGACGGCCAGCGGCTGAAGATCGCCCTCATCACCGGTGCCGAGGGCGGCTTTGCCGTGGAAGAGGCCGAAATGGCCGCCAATGCCGGTGTGAAAACGGTCGGCCTCGGCCCCCGCATCCTCCGGTGCGAGACCGCCCCGCTGGCGGTACTCTCTGCCGTGATGACCCTGACGGGCAACTTGGAGTAATTTTTATTCTCACATATACAAAAAGGACGGCGCATGCCGTCCTTTTTGTTTACTTTATTTTCGCGTTCATCAGCGCTTTTTTCACCTCAATGAGGTTTTGCGGGCTGACGGAGAAGCTCCGCAGGCCCAGCTGCAGATATTGCAGGGTGTTGGCCGGATTGCCCACCGCGCTGCCGCAGATGGTCACGGGGATCCCGCCCTCCCGGGCAGCCTCCACCACCATACGGATGAGCTTTTTCATTGCGTGGCTGGCCGGGCGGTAGTAGCGCTCGGCAATGGAGATATCCCGATCCACCGCGTGGGTGTACTGGGTCAGATCGTTTGTCTCGATGACAAAGAAATTGCACCCGTGCTCCACAAATTCCTCTGCCGTCAGGCAGGCCGAGGGCACCCCGAACATCACGCCAAAGGGCGTGTTCGGGTCAAACTCCTCCCCGCGCTCCCGCAGCAACTGGCGGCAGTGCGCTACCAGCCGCATGGCCTCATCCCAATCTTCGAGGTTGGTCACCATGGGGAACATGACCCGCAGGGGGCCGTGGGCCGCCGCCCGGAGCAGGGCGCAGATCTGCGTCTCAAACTGGTGGGTCTGGCGCAGGCTGCTGCGGATGCCCCGCAGGCCCAGCTTGGAGGATTCCATCCCCCTATGGATATCGGCCATGGCGCGGTCCACACCAAAATCAAAGGTGCGCACTGTCACCACACCGCCCCTTGCGGCGGCAATGCAGGATTGATAGAACACGAACTGCTCCTGCTCGTCCACCGGGCGGCCCGGCAGCATCATATAGCCGCTGCGCAGCAGGCCCACGCCGGAAGCGCCTGCCTGCAGTGCCGATTCGATATCCTCCTGCCCGTAGCAGTTGGCCAGGAGCTCAAACGGCACATCATCCTTTGTCCGGTTGGGCAGGACGCTGATACGGGCGGCTTCCTCGCTCTCCCACTGCAGCTCGCAGATGCGGCTGACCGCCTGCTGGCGGGTGTTGGCATCCGGGTCCAGGATGCACTCGCCGTTGTTGGCATCCAGCACCACAGTACGGCCATCACAGTCGTCCAGGAACGCCTGCCCCACCTGCACCACGCAGGGAATGTGCATGGCCCGCGCAATGATCGCCGCGTGGCTCTGCTTATTGCCCTCCGAAGTGATGATGCCCAGGATCATCCCCGCCGGAACGCTGAACAGATCGCTGGGCATCAGCATCTCTGCCGCCAGGATCACCGGGTGATCCAGCGCCAGCCAGACCCGGGGACGGTTGGTCAGCACGTTCACCACGCGGCGGGCGGCATCCAGAATATCCGCACTGCGCAGCTGCATGTAGGCGTTGTCCTCCATGGCCGCAAGCTGCTCTGCATAGCGGTTGCCCGCACGGTACATGGCCTCGGCAGCGCTGATGCCCGCCTTGATCTGGAATTTGACCTCGTTCATAAAGCCTTCATCTTCCAGCATCATGCTCTGGAACAGGAAGATGGCCTGCTCCGTGGGGCCGCTGCGGTCTGCCATGCCGTCCAGCTCACGCTGGGCTGTCCGGACAGCGTTTTCCAGCAGGCGCTGTTCCCGTTCCGCGTTGAACGGCCCGGTGGCAAAGTTTTCGTGCCAGCGCTCCAACCGGCTCACCTGTCCCATCACAAGGCCCGGCGAGGCGCTGTGTCCCTGATATACCTTCATTCCTCGATCACCTCCGGCAGTACCGGCCCGGTAAGGGCACGGCAAACCAATGCCTGTAAGAACGTATTGGGCAGCAGAGCGGCCCGTGCGGCCTGTGCCGCATTGCCGCTGCCCTCAAACAGGGGCGCAAAGCTCTCAATGCGCTCCCGGTCGCATTTTTCCAAAAAGGCTTCCGCCAGTGTCCGGGTGGTATAGAACACGGTGGGGTCCACGCCCGCATCCTCGGCGGCAGCTTCCAGCGGGGCCAGCTGGGCATCCTTCATGTTGGCCAGCAGCAGGGCCGCATCCGCTGTCAGGGTCACGGGGTATTTTTCCCGCACCGCCTTCTGCACCTGCTGGAATTTCCACGCAAAAGCGGCGGCATCCTCACAGCTCTCGGCGCTGGTGGAAACGGCATAGGCGCAGCCCCGCAGATATCCCATGGCGCGGCGGGTATCGTAGTAGCCCAGCTCAATGTTCCGTCTGGCGGTATCGGGGTCAAAGTGGAGGATGTCCCCCAGCTCCCAGTAGCTGCGGATCATGGTGGTGGGCAGGCCGGTGAGGTTCGGGCGGGTGATGCCCACCCCCTCAAGGTCCACGCACACCAGCTCCTCTGCGCCCATCCGTTTGGCAAGGCCGGTGGGCATATTGTCCCGGTAGCCACCATCCAGGAACTGCACCCCGTCGATCTGCTTTGCCCGCAGGGCGGGGAAACAGGCGGCCGAGGCCAGCAGATAATCTTTCACCTTGCCCGCCGGGATATCCTCCAGCGTCAGCTCCCGGGGCTTCAGCCCCCGCTTTTCCACGGTGACAAGGCCAAACCGGATGGGCGAAGCCCGCAGGGCATCCTCATCCAGCACCCGCTCCACGATCTCTTCCAGCGGGGTCACGTCCATACCGCCGTCCCGCACCACTTCCCGCAGGAAGGCGTGCAGCTCAGAGAGGTCGGCGTTTTCCTCCGGCAGCTCCATCACGTCCTGGCTGCGGATGCTCATCCACATATCCCGGGCCGTTTCGTACAGGTCCAGCGCAAACATGGCACCGTTCAGGCTGCCCACACTGGTACCGGTGATGATCTGGGGCCGCCAGCCCAGCTCGGTCAGGGCACGCCACACACCCACCTGATAGCTGCCGCGCGCACCGCCGCCTGCCAACACCAGTGCCTTGACCGGGGTATCATTCTGTGCCATCTGGAACGCCTCCTAGTCATTCTTTGGAAATCTGTCAGAAGTATACCATATTTTCCGGAAAAATTCTCCCTGTTTTTGGAACAAAATCCATGGTATAATTTTGTTAACTTGTGTGAAACGATGGTGGAGGTAAAACAATGCACTGCAACAACTGGATCTTTGATATGGACGGCACCCTGACCGACAGCATGACCGTGGTATGGGAGGGTGCGCCCGATGCCCTGCTGGCCCGCTATGGCCGCACCCCAAAATCCGACCTCCACAAAACGCTCCTGACCATGGGCATGGCCGATGGCGCGGCCTACCTCATCCGGGAGTACGACCTGCCCTTGAAAATGGAGGACTACAACGATGTGATGTGGGATGTTATCACCAAGCTCTACGAGACCGTGGAGCTCAAGCCCGGCGTGCGGGAGCTGCTGGCCCGCCTGAAGGCCGAGGGTGCCCGCATGTGCATCTGCTCCAACACCTGGAGCGCCCAGTGCCGCACCGTGCTCACCCGTTTGGGCATCGATGAATATTTCGACTTCTATGTGGAGGCACAGGGGGCGCTCCACAAGAGCAGGCCGGATGTATTTTTCCAGACCCTTACACGCCTGGGCGGCACTGACCCCGACCGGTGCGTTGTCTGTGAAGATTCCCTCTACGCCGCCCGCACCGCCCACGATGCAGGCTTCCGCGTCATCGGCATCGCCGATGCCGCCAGCAAGTCCGATGAGCCCGCCCTGCGGGAGGTCAGCGACCAGTTCCTGACCGACTGGACGGAGCTGGACTGGAATAAGGTATAAGGATACAGCAATAAAACCCCGCCAAAAAAGGCGGGGTTTTATATTTCCAGTTCTTTTTAGTTTTTCTCTCTTTTCAGAACCTCGTGATAATCAGACAAGATCTGTTCCAGCGTGATGGTTTTCATACTGGCGATCAGATTGTTTTTCAGTGTGTCATAGGTTTTCCCCAGCACATTGCCGATGTTCCGGCCCACCGGGCAAAAGGGCGAAGGAGAATTATGAATCCCGATCATTTTATCAATCGCCTCCGGGTCTACGACGGAACAGATCCGATACAGATCGATCTTCTCCGGCGGCAGAGCAAGCGCCGCACCGCCCGTGCCGGGCTTTACCGTGATGATCTCGTCTTTTTTCAGGGCACTGAGGATATTCCGAATGGTGACCGGGTTGCACCCTGTCGAACATGAAAGCAGTTCACTGGTCACTTTTTCCCTTTCACCGTACTCTGAAAGAAAAATCAGACAGTGCACCGCAATGGAACATTTATTGCTGATGTGCATAGGCGCAGCCCTCCCTCTCTTATTTTATCGCATTTCCCTTTTGGTGTAAATATTGACACTACATCTTTTCAGTGGTATACTCCATTTTAAGATGTAGTTTTATTTTTTACATCAAGGAGGATTTTCTTATGAACTGCTTCCAACTCATTTTCAGCCCCACCGGCGGCACGGAACGTGTTGCAAAAGCGATCACTCAGACCTGGCCGGAGGTGCAGACCATCGACTTGTCCGCACAGAACTTTACAGCACCTGCCATTCCATTCAGCGCAGCTGACCTCGTTCTGATTGCGATGCCAGCTTTTGAAGCCATGGCACCTCAGCCCGCTCTGGACCGTCTGGCACTCTTACAGGGCAATGGTGCCCGCTGCGCCCTGGCAGCGGTTTACGGCAACCGTGCCGTTGATAACACCCTTGCCCAGATGGAAGACTATGCCCGGAACGCCGGGTTCCAGCCCATTGCCACAGTTTCTGCCGTTGCGGCACACAGTCTGCTGCCCGAATTTGCCGCCGGCCGTCCGGACGATGCCGATTGCCAGCAGCTGACCGCTTTCGGCAAGCAGATCCTCGAAAAATTCACTTCCGGCTCCGATACCTGTCCGCCAATTCCCGGAGAGCATCACTGCAAAGAAAAGCGGGCCGGGCTGATTCCCACTGTCAATGCCAATTGCATTTCCTGCGGGCTTTGCGCACGGGAATGCCCGGTTGGCGCGATCTCCTACAACGATTTCACCGTTACCGATCCGTCCAAGTGCATTACCTGTATGCGCTGTGTTTCCCGCTGTCCGGTTCACGCCCGGTCTGTGGATGCCGCCATTGTCGCGCGGGTGACCGATTTCCTGAGAGCCCGCTGTTCCGACCGCAAAGAAAACGAGCTGCTCCTGTAAGACACCTTACCCTTCCAGAAACGCCCGGAACGCCGCCCTTACGGCGGGCTCACGCCCCCGGGGAATGGGCACCCGGGCCCCGCTGCGCATCCAGAGCTCCCCGGAAGAGAGCTGGGCGGCGGCAGCAAGGTTGACCACATAGGAGCGGTGGGGCTGCAGAAAACGGGCATCGGCCAGCAGGGGCTTTGCCACCTCGGAAAAGGGCACCCGCAGGGAGAGGGAGGCCACGTCCTCGCCGCTGGCAAGGTGGTAGTGCACCACATGGTGGGTGCACTCCAGATACTCGATGTCCGCAAAGGGCAGGGCCCGCAGGCCCATGGCCGTGGTGACCGGGATGACCGGGCCGTATTCCGGCTCGGTGGCCCGGTCCAGCAGGGCTGTCAGCTGCTCCGGACGGAACGGGATATGCAGGTACTGCATCGCGTCCACCCGGAACGCTTCGTAGGCGTAGGCCGTGGTGTGAGCCAGAAAGGCCAGCGGGGCCCGCACACCCCGGCGGCGCAGCTCTGCAGCCGTCTGCAGGCCGCTGCACGGGTTGGCGGCAGGCAGCTCAATGAGGTAGAGCTCGTACCGGGAGCCCGCTTCCTCCTGCCGCAGCAGGGCCGCCGTGCTTTCCAGCTGCTCCACGATGCAGGCATCGGCCCGGCGGGCATAATATTCCATGCAGTGGCGCTGCACCCGGCCCCGCAGCACAGGGTCCGGGCTGCACACCGCAATGTGAAAGATCATATCCGCTCCTCCTTTCTCTCTGCACAGCGCTTGATTTTTGCGCCATGAGGGAGTATTATGGACGAAAAAAGAAATGGGGGACACCGCCATGGATCAGCCGCTCGTCAGCATCATCCTGCCCGTATACAACGCTCAGAATCATCTGGCCCGCTGCATCGGCAGCATCCTGAACCAGACCTATAAAAACATTGAACTTATCATCCTGAACGATGGCTCCAAAGATCACAGCCTGCCCGTGTGTGAGGAGTTCCGCGCCAAGGACAGCCGCATCGTGCTGGTGGACAAGGAGAACTCCGGCGTGTCCGACACCCGCAACCTGGGCCTGAAGCTGGCCGGGGGCGAGTATGTCCAGTTCGTGGACAGCGATGACTACATTGACCCAGACTTCACCCAGCATCTGGTGGAAGCCGCCGAGACGCACCACGCAGACCTTGTGATTGCGCCCTACAAGATGGTGATCCCCGCCGGGGCCACAAAGCCCGAGCAGGTGCTGGAAAAGCTGGAGGACAATCTGGGCGTGATGAGTGTTGCCCGGCCCCCTGAGGTGCGGGAATACGGTTTCCTGCCCGCCGGGGTCTACGACAAGGACACCTTTGCCCTGCGGCTGATGGACAAGCCTGCCTCCTACTTTTACAGTGTGCTCTGGAACAAGCTCTACCGCCGCATCCTGCTCACCGGCAATGACATCCAGTTCACCAGCGAGCTGAAATGGGCCGAGGATCTGGTGTTCAACATGCAGTATATCCAGTATGCCGAGACCTTTGTTTCCATTGACAAAGCCGGTTACTACTACGTCCAGAATCCCCAGAGCATCTGCCACACCCAGATCAACCCGGCCTCCATCGTGCAGAACAAGATCCAGACGTTCCGGTATTATAAAGACCTCTACACCCGCCTTGGGATGTACGAGGAGGTGCGGCCCCAGCTGTACAAGTTCCTGGTGGATATCGCCGAGAGCACCTACCCCTCCGGCCCCTTCAAAAAGATCATTGAGGAAGCCAAGGAATATTGGAAAAACCGGAAAGAATAAACCAAAATCGGGAGATCCCCTGCGGGGTCTCCCTTTTTTGTGGTTATGCTCCGATGGCAGCGCACTTCTTTGCCAGCCAATCCCGCTCTTCTTCATTCAGGCGGGGAGCCAGCTTCTCAAACACTTCGCGGTGGTAGGCGTTCAGCCAGTCCAGCTCGTCCCGGGTCAGGACACCGGGCACCACAGGAGAGGTGGCAATGGGCACAAAGGTCAGCGGACGGAAGGCCAGGAAGGTGCCGTACTGATTGTCGGCCTTGTGGTAGCACTCCAGCTCGTTCTCAATGCGGATGCCCACCTGACCGGCCTCGTACACGCCCGGCTCATCGGTGATGATCATGCCCGGCTGGAACACCGTAGTGTTGCGGCCGTTCAGGGCGTGGGGACCCTCGTGGACGTTGCCCACAAAGCTGACACTGTGGCCGGTGCCGCAGCGGTAGTTGATGAGGTGCTGCCACAGCGGCTCACGGGCAATGGTATCCAGCATGTGGCCGTCGCAGTAGTTCAGCCAGACAGCCTTTGCAATGTCGATGTGGCACTGCAGGGTCCAGGTGTAGAACAGCTTTTCGTCCTCGGTCAGCTCACCCAGCGGGTAGGTGCGGGTGATATCGGTGGTGCCGTCCAGATAGGTGGCACCGCTGTCCACCAGCAGGAAGCCCTTGCGCTCCAGCTTGGCATGGTCTTCCTCGGTGGCGTGGTAGTGCATCATGGCAGCATTTCCACCGTAGGCGGCAATGGTGCCAAAGCTCTCCACGATGAACTTGTCCTGTGCGGAGCGGTACTTGTGGAGGATCTCGTCCACAGTCAGCTCGGTCAGCTCTTCCCCGGCAGCCAGACGCTCTTCCAGCTCCTTCTGGAACCGCACCATGGCAACCGCATCCCGCAGATGAGCTTCGCGGTCGTGAGCCAGCTCGACCTCATTCTTCACACCCTTCATGGGCAGCAGGGGGTCGGCCTCATCCTTCACGGTCAGGGCGGCGTTGTTCTGCAGGGTCTCGTAAACGGCAAAGTTCACGGATGCAGGGTCGGCCAGCACGGTCTGGGGCTCGGTCTCAGCGGCCAGGAACTTGAGCACGTCATCGTACTCCTGAATCTCCACGCCGTTGGCCTTGAGCTCTGCAGCAGCTTCCGCGCCCAGACGTGCAGTGTTGATGAAGAGCACCGCGCGCTCCGGGGTCACATAGCAGTAGGACATGGCATAGGGAGTGCACTGGATATCCATGGCACGCAGGTTCAGCAGCCAGGCCAGATTATCCAGCTTGCCCACCAGCTGTGCGGTGCAGCCCAGCTCCTTGAGCTTGCCGCGCAGGCGCTCCAGCTTTTCGGCAGGGGAGAAGCCTGCATACTCCTTGGGCAGGATCCATGCCGGGGTGGCAGGCCGGGCGGGGCGGCCCTCGGTCCACAGCTCATCCTCAAGGTTCAGGGTCTTGATGGTGCCCTTCTTGGCATCCAGCTTCTTCTGCACGCCGCGCACCAGCCCGCAGGAAGCGGTCAGGCCGCACAGGCCCAGCACGCCGTTCTCAGGCAGCACCTTGCCGCAGTATTCCTCCACGGTGGGCACGCCCGGCTCACCCATCCGCATCAGCTGGATCTCGGTACCGGCAATCTCCTTTTCGGCCTGCACAAAGTAGCGGCCGTCTGCCCAGACAGCGCTCTCGGTGGGGGTGACGACGAAGTTAGAGTTCTCGCCGTGGAAGCCGGAGAAATAGGTCAGGGAGGTGTAATGGTCGGGCAGGTACTCGCTGGAATGCGGGTCACCCACCGGGATCAGATAAACGTCCACGCCGTTGGCCTTCATGGCAGCCCGCAGGGCGGCCAGACGCTCAGGAACCGTGTTCATGCTCATAATAAAAAGCCTTCTTTCTTCCATCTATCATCTATCTGCCGGAAAAACGTCCGGCGGCGGTGGTCACTGTGTCCTATTGTACCATCACTCCGGGCAGAATGCAATTCACCGACAGCGAAAAGCCCCCGCCGGGCATCAGCACTCAGGCGGGGGCAGAAAGCACGGTCACTGCACGTTCTTTTTTGCAAGATCTTTGGTGTACAGGGCACGGGTGGCGTTCAGCACAGCCAGCACCATCACACCCACATCGGCGAAGATGGCGGTCCACATGCTGGCCAGACCCAGCGCACCCAGCACCAGGCAGGCGAACTTGATCGCCAGAGCAAACACGATGTTCTGATACACGATGCGCAGGGTGCGGCGGGCAATGCGTATGGCCAGCGCGATCTTGGCCGGGTCATCGTCCATCAGGACAACGTCAGCAGCCTCGATGGCAGCATCGGAGCCCAGAGCACCCATGGCGATGCCCACATCGGCACGGGACAAAACCGGGGCATCGTTGATGCCGTCGCCCACAAAAGCGAGGTTTTCTTTGGGCTGCTTTGCGGCGAGGAGCGTTTCGATCTGGTCCACCTTGTCGCCGGGCAGCAGGCCTGCATGGTATTCATCCAGCCCCAGCTCGGCGGAAACGGCCTTTGCCACAGGCTCCGCGTCGCCGGTCAGCATGACCGTCTTGCGGACACCGGCCTGTTTCAGGCCCTTGATGGCAGCGGCACTGTGGGGTTTGACCACATCAGCGATGAGCAGATAGCCTGCGTATCTGCCCTCCATGGCAACATGGACGATGGTACCCGGCTCAGTGATCTCGGGAGCTGTCAGGCCCAGCTTTGCCATCAGGCGGGCGTTGCCGGCGGCGACGGTTTTGCCGTCCACCTTTGCGGTCACGCCGTGGCCGCCCAGCTCCTGCACATCGGTCACACGGCTGGGGTCGATGTCCTTACCGTAAGCGTTCTTGATGCTCAGGGAGATGGGGTGCTTGGACCAGCTCTCGGCCAGTGCGGCGGCTTCCACAAGGGCATCCCCGGTCACGCCGTTTTCGGGGTGGATGCCCACCACCTTGAAGGTGCCCTGGGTCAGGGTGCCGGTCTTATCAAACACCACGATGCCGGTGCGGGCCAGCTCCTCCAGATAGGTGGAGCCCTTGACCAGGATGCCGCAGGCAGACGCGCCGCCGATGCCGCCGAAGAAGCTCAGCGGGATGGAGATGACCAGAGCGCAGGGGCAGCTGATGACCAGGAAGGTCAGGGCGCGGTAGACCCAGTCACCGAAGCGGGCGGGCTGGCCCATCAGCAGCAGAACGATGGGGGGAACAAAGGCCAGTGCCAGTGCGCCGTAGCAGACAGCGGGGGTGTAGACCCGGGCAAAGCGGGTGATGAAGTTCTCGGCGCGGGCCTTCTTCATGCTGGAATTTTCCACGAGGTCGAGGATCTTGGAAACGGTGGATTCGCCGAACTCCTTGGTGGTCCGCACCTTCAGCAGGCCGGTCATGTTCACACAGCCGCTGATGACCTCATCGCCGGAGCGGACATCCCGGGGCAGGCTCTCGCCGGTCAGGGCGGCAGTGTTCAGGGCAGAGGTTCCCTCCACGATGATGCCATCAATGGGCACCCGCTCGCCGGGCTGAACCACGATCACGGTGCCCACCTCCACATCATCGGGGTCCACCTGCTCCAGCTTGCCGTCTTCGTCCTCAACGTTGGCGTAATCGGGGCGAATATCCATCAGGCTGGAAATGCTCTGGCGGCTCTTGCCCACGGCCACACTCTGGAACAGCTCGCCGATCTGATAGAAGATGATAACGGCGCAGCCCTCCACATAATCGCCCAGCGCAAACGCGCCCACGGTGGCAACGGCCATCAGGAAGCACTCGTCAAAGGGCTGGCGGTTCTTGATGCCCAGCAGTGCCTTGCGGAGCACATCCCAGCCGACCACCAGATAGGGGATGCAGTAGAGCAGCAGCTCCACCGGCGTGGGGAACTGGGGCAGCAATTTGAGGATGAGCACCAGCACCAGAGCAGCAATGATCCGGTACAGGTTCTTCTTCTGCTTTTTATTCATATCTGTACTCTCCTTTTTTCTGGGTTCTGGGCCGCAATGCGCCGCGGCGGGCGGGGTGGATTCAACAGGTTTTCCCCACGGGGTAGACTTTTCCACGTTTTCCCCTGAGTTTTCCACGGACTTTTCCCGGAGAAAACCTGCTTTTTCGCGTTTCTTTTTGCACTTTTTCGCAGAGGCTGTTGAAAACCCGGTGGAAACTGTTGAAAACCTGTTTTCTTTTCCACAGTTTCCCACACCGGCTTTTGGGCCGTTCTGCCCGAAAAATGCGTCACAAAAAGCTCCCCCGCAGGGGAGCCGTACCGGAGTTACAAACCCCTGTTTCCTCAGATATCAAAGATCTCGCAGTCGTCCTCGACCTTTTTGCAGGCAGCCAGAACGTTCACCATGGTATCGTGGGGGTCTGCACCCTCAGCAAACTCGACCTTCATCTTCTGGGTCATAAAGCTGACGGTAGCCTGTGCCACACCTGCAACGGTGTTGGCGGCATCCTCCATCTTCTGGGCGCAGTTTGCGCAGTCAACTTCGATCTTGTAGGTCTTCTTCATCATAGGTACCTCTCTTTATTTTATGTGGACCTCTCAGGCACGCCTTGTGCGCCCGGAGGCTTTGTACTGCGTTTTCCGTTTACTCCTCAATGTGGTCCATGCCCATCGACAGGATGCTTCTCACATGGTCATCATCCAGTGCATAGTAAACGGTTTTGCCATCCCGGCGGAAGCGCACGAGCTTGGTGTCCTTAAGCACCCGGAGCTGGTGGCTTACTGCCGACTGGCTCAGCTGCACCGCATTGGCAATGTCCTGCACGCAGAGCTCATTGTCATGCAGCGCATATAAGATCTTGATGCGGGTGGAGTCGCCGAACACCCGGAACAGGTCGGCCAGCTCATACAGCACCTCGTCATCCGGCATCACCACCGGTTCCGTGTTTTCCTGCCCCGCCGGGGTCATCTGCTCCAATCCGATCATGTCCGTTCTCCTTTTGCCGCGTTTTACATGAACGTCTGTTCATGTGTTCATGTTATCATGCAGAAGAGCTTCTGTCAAGGGGTTTTTCAAAGATTTCTGTCCACTTTTCAAAATAGTTAAAACAAACCGCAAAACGCAAGAAATTTGCAGTTTTAATTTGCAAGCAGCAGGCGTTTTGGGCAAACAAAAAGCCGCCCTGCCCGGTGGGGACAAGGCAGCTTGCAGAAAGCACTTATTTTCTCTTTTTGTGCCGGGCATCCGCTACCACCCACGGCAGATACATCAGACACAGCGCCACCGCAATGGCGGGCAGAAAGCCCAGAATATAGTATTTTTCACCCAGCAGGCGGGTAAACGCACTGGTGATGACATTGCCGTAGGGATTGTTCAGAAAGTAGAAATTGGTATTCAGTGGTTTATTCAAGAAGTAAATAGGCAGGGCAGAGCCAAACAAAAAAGCCAGCACTTGCGGGGCACGGCGGGCGCTGGGGCGGTAGCCTCTCACCACAAGCAGAACCGGGTAGAGCACCAGCAGGGCATGGATGCTGATCGAGTGCAGATTGATGAGCGTCCACCAGGAGGGCACGTCCAGCCAGCTGGGGCAGAGCAGAGCCAGCGCCGCACCGGGGATGCAGAGGGCATAGAGTTCCTCCTTGCACCAGTTCTGATCGGTGAGGGTATTGTACAGACAGACGAACACATTGATGCTGCACAGATGGAGAGGCAGATAGCTCCAGTTCCACTGACCGGTCAGAGCCATGCCCAGCAGCAGGGCAGCTTCATCGGCCAGCAGGGCAATGGTAACGCCCACGAGGATGCGCCGCCGGGCAGAGGTCGAGCTGCGGCGGTACCACAGGGCCACCCCCACAATGAACACCAACGAGAGGGCAAGCTCGATCAAATGGATTTTACCGTACAGCGGGTAACACCGGAAGTTCGGGCCAAGCTCCGCATGGGTGATATCGTAGGATTTCCAGAAGTCGTTCATGTTTTTTTCCATCCCTTTCGGGCCAATGATACCGCAAATTGCGCCAAACAGAAAGAGATTTGCAGAAAAAAGTGCCCAAACAGGTGCATCTGTGCCAAAAGTGTGGTATTCTAACAATGTATTTCTAAATTTTCGCCTTCGGGCATCTGGAAAGGACGTATTTTTATGTTGGAAGCTGGAATCCGCGGCGAGCAAAGTGTCGCCGTTACTTCCGAGAACACCGCAAAGACCATGGGCAGCGGCACGCTGGACGTGTTTGCCACCCCCGCGCTGGTGGCACTGGCCGAAAAAACCTGCTGGATGAGCGTTGCCGCCGCGCTGGACGAGGGCTGCGGCACCGTTGGCACCCGGCTGGAGCTGGAGCACAGCGCCCCCACCCCTGTGGGCATGACCGTGACCTGCGAGAGCGAGCTGACCGCTGTGGAGGGCCGCAAGCTGGTGTTCAAGGTCTCCCTGCACGACGAGAAAGGCCCCGTGGGCGGCGGCGTGCACGAGCGGTTCATCATCAACAACGCCAAGTTTGCCGCAAAGGCAGAGGCGAAGAAGGGGTAACGGCCTCGCCCTCTCAGTCAGCGCCGTTGGCGCTGCCAGCTCCCCCAAAGGGGGAGCCTTTGGCATTGTGGGCAGGCTGGCCGTGCACATACAGCGGCTCTCTGTCCTCTTCCATCACCTGCGCTTCCGCCTTTTGCTGGGCGGCGGTCAGCAGGCGGATGGCCTGTTCGTTGGCGCGGAACAGCTCAAAATACAGCGCTTTATAATCCGGCGTGGCGGCGGCCCCCTTTCCGTTTGCAATAGGAATAGTCTGCCCCGGGCCGGGACAAAAAATCAAGCGAGGAATCATTTATGAAAAAGACAAATCTCTCCTGGGTGGGGGCACTGCTGGTGTTTGCCCTGCTGCTGTGGTGCACCGCAGCCACCCCCGGCACCATTGCCGACCCGGCCAGCTACACCCCCGCGGTGTACAGCTCCATGCTTTCCCTGCTGCCGCCGGTGGTGGCCATTGTGCTGGCCCTGAACACCAAGGAGGTCTACACCTCCCTGCTGGTGGGCATTGCCACCGGCGCGCTGCTCTTTGCCAACGGCAACCTGGAGCTGGCGGTCACCACCCTGTTCTTCAACGAGGACGGCGGCATGGTCGCCAAGCTCTCTGACAGCAGCAACATGGGCATTCTGGTCTTTCTGGTGATGCTGGGCATTCTGGTGGCCCTGATGAACAAGGCCGGCGGCAGCGCCGCCTTTGGCCGCTGGGCCTCCACCCACATCCACACCCGGGCCGGGGCACAGTTTGCCACCCTGATTCTGGGCGTGCTCATTTTTGTGGATGACTACTTCAACTGCCTGACCGTGGGCTCCGTGATGCGCCCCGTGACCGACCGGCAGAAGGTCTCCCGCGCAAAGCTGGCCTACCTCATTGATTCCACCGCCGCCCCGGTGTGCATCATTGCGCCGGTGTCCAGCTGGGCCGCCGCCGTTACCTCCAGCGTGCCCGAAGGCTCCGGCATCAACGGCTTTACCATGTTCCTGCGCACCATTCCCTACAACTATTACGCCCTGCTGACCATTGTGATGAGCCTGTTCCTCATCTTCACGGGCACGGACTACTGCTCCATGAAGCAGCACGAGGACAACGCCCGGGCCGGTGACCTTTTCACCACGGCCGACCGCCCCTACGGCGACGATGTGGATGCCGGGGACGATGCCCACGGCCATGTCATTGATCTGGTGGCCCCGGTGCTGGTGCTGATCGCGGCCTGCATCCTTGGCCTGATCTACACCGGCGGCTTCTTTGAGGGTGTGGACTTCATCACCGCCTTCTCCGACTGCAACGCCTCCGCCGGTCTGGTGCTGGGCAGCAGCATTGCCCTGATGTTCACCTTTGTGTTCTACCGTGTCCGCAGCGTGATGACGTTCCAGGATTTTGCCGCCTGCATCCCCGAGGGCTTCAAGGCCATGGTCAGCCCCATGCTGATCCTGACCCTGGCCTGGACGCTTTCCGGCATGACCAACCTGCTGGGTGCAAAATATTACGTTGCCAACCTGCTGGGCGGCTCCGCTGCCGCCCTGCAGTACCTGCTGCCGGTCATCATCTTCCTGGTGGCGGTGTTCCTGGCCTTTGCCACCGGCACCTCCTGGGGCACCTTCTCCATCCTGATCCCCATCGTCTGCCACGCTTTCCCGCAGGGCGAGATGCTGGTGGTCTCCATTGCGGCCTGCCTGTCCGGCGCTGTGTGCGGCGACCACTGCTCTCCCATTTCCGACACCACCATCATGGCCTCTGCCGGTGCGCATTGCAGCCATGTGAACCATGTTTCCACCCAGCTGCCCTACGCCATTACCGCCGCATCCTGTTCCGCCGCGTGCTATGTGATCACCGGCCTGACCCAGATGTTCCTGGGCAGCAGCGCCAGCCTGTGGACCTCGCTGATCCTGCTGGGCGTTGCCATTGTGCTGGAGCTGGTGGTGCTGAACATTCTGCGCGTAAAGCTGGGCAAAAAGACCAAAGCGTGATATACTAAAGGAAATTGAGTGTTCGAAGGGAGACCGTACCATGCTGGAAAAAGCATTCAACGATGTCTATACCAAGTTCAAGCTCCATTTCTACCAGAACGTGTTCCAGCGCTTTGCCACCCGTGAGGCGACCCTGACCACGGTGGAATCCTTTTGCATGGAGGGCATTATGGCCATGGGGGAGCCCACCATTGCGGAGTTTTCCCGGATGATGCAGATCTCCACCCCCAACGCGGCGTATAAGATCGGCTCGCTGGTGCGCAAGGGCTATGTGGAAAAGATCCAGTCCACCACCGACCGCCGGGAGTATCACCTGCGGCCCACCCAGAAGTATATCGACTACTACAACATCAGCTACTCCTACCTGAGCACGGTGGTCCAGCGGGTGAACAAGCGCTTCCCCAAAGAGGACGTGAAGAAGCTGGAACAGATGCTGACCATCATCAGCAACGAGCTGATGCCCGAGCTGAACCTGGAAAACAACCCGGAGGCTCCGGAGGAAAAGAAAACCGCGCGCTGAGCCGCACCCTTCCGGAAACCCCGGAAGCCCGTGCGCCGACCCCGCGCAGCCAGACAGGACTGCCCCACAGAGATGTGGAGCAGCCCTGTTTTTTTCTGCCGGAACGGGCCATGCGGCCAACAAAAAAGCCCCGGAGGGCTTGCGGGACCCTCCGGGGCGAGACAGCGGCGTGCGGGCCCGCTGCCTCAGGGAATAGCGATTGGCAGGAGATTCTGGGGGAGCAACTTTTTGGGGGAATTACAAAGAAATGTGATGCATGGCCCAAAGGGTCAGCGGGGCGTTTGCCCGGGGCCTTTGGGGGTTGGGGTTCAGTGCTGGGACTTGTAGAACATGGCCTTGCGCTTGCGCTCCATCCAATATCCTGCTGCAGACAGCACCATGCCTGCGCCCAGCATCAGGTCTGCCAGCCAGCCGCTGGTGCCCACCGCACAGCCTCTTTGAACCTGTTCCCGCTGTCTCTGTTTCATCATGCCAGCCTCCTTCTTTTGTGCCGTTCTCCGGTGG
>ENA-UONT01001832-UONT01001832.1-human-gut-metagenome-genome-assembly--contig:-CS20-NODE-1832-length-16695-cov-4.700721_pt1 | contig 16695 bp, 8 predicted proteins | sample MGYA00242459_ERZ724006 | MGnify/ENA metagenome assembly ERZ724006 | reverse complement strand
TCCGGAAAGAGCCAAAAAACATTACACTTTTTCATACTTTCAGCTAAAAATATATCGATTTTTAATTGGTTATTCCGATAAAAGACCATAACTTTGATTGAAAATCCACTTTATAAAACGGATACGAAAAGCCATAAAATCATATTCACACTTAATTCAAATTCATTATGAAGCAATTAAACATTTGGAAAACATCGTTTTACACGATGCTGGCGATCGCCGCCGGGGCGTTCACGGCATGTGTGGACGACGATGTCGACAAACAGGCTCCCACGCTGGAACTATCGGAGGAGGCCGTCGCCTTCACCGGAACGGCTACCGAAGACGCGACCGTTACGGTGAGGAGCAACCGTCAATGGACGGTCGCCTACGAGGACGAAGAGACCCAAAAGGAGTGGATGTATTTCAAAGTCTCCGGCAACGAGGTCTCCGAGGGCATCTACAACGGCGACGGTACGGTCAAGATCACCGTCGGCGAATCGGCGCAGCCCCACATGGGCCGTCTGATTTTCACGCTGAGCAACAGCTACGGCGAACTCTACCGGAAATACCTGACCGTCACGCAGGGCAACTACGTTCCCCCGACGGTCGGTGCCGTCGGCAAACTGGTCGAGTATATTCTGGGCAACAGCGACCTGAGCGGCGCCGTCGGCTCGGACAAGGCCATGCCGCTCCAATACAGCGAGTCGACGATCGAGGCGGTCATCCTGGCCAACGACGCGGCGGGCAACAACAACCGCAAACTCTACGTGGGCGACAACAACGGCCTCGAACGGTCGGCCATCGTTCTCTACGGTGCCGATTTCGCCATGGCCAACGACCCCGTAACGAAGTATCCCGCAGGCCGTAAGGTCACGCTCAATCTCGAAAACGCGAAATACTACGCATTCAACAACGTGCGCCAGCTGACCGACGTCGTCGTCACCGTAGGCGACGAAGAGGTCGAGCTGGTCGTTCCGTCGCTTTCGGTCGAAAAATTCAATACGGGCGACTATCAGGCGCAGTACGTGAAACTGAACAACATGACGCCCGCCCAGTCGTTCGTCGGCAAGCCGTGGACGGCAACCGAAAGCCAGTCGGTAACGCTCAACGACGCTTCGGGCAAGACACTGACCGTCTACATGAACAAGGCGCAGTTCGCCACCGGATTCGCCGACATGTACGTGGCCGACAAGACCGGCACGATCTACGGCGTGGCCGAAACCTATCGCGAAAACGCACAGCTCATCCCGACCAAAAAGGCCGATATCGCGGCTCTAAGCACGGATCAGGGGGGGGGTACGGATCCCGACCCGACGCCGGGCGACGCGATCTACTATGAATCCTTCGGTACGGCCGACGTATCGGACAAACCGCTTATCGCCGACTATACGGGCTGGGCGAAAACCGGTTCGGGTGCAGGCGAAGTCTCCTACACCGGCGAGGGCAATATGTCGATCCGCACCAGCGGAAAACTCAGCGCCGGCTACGACGGTGCTTCGGGCAAGAACAAAGCGTTCTTCGGAACGAACAATCCCGCCTTAATCATCAACAAGATCAAACTCGACGGAGCACAGGATCTGCAACTTACTTTCGGTGCACAATATTCGAAAACGATCGACTATGATGCCGGTCTCTACGACAACGAGTTCAAACCGGAGAAATTCCACCTCGCTCTGAGTGCCGACGGCACCAGCTGGACGACAGTCGAGTACACCTATGCACAGGCCGACGAGTTCTGGGTATTCGCCACCTCGAAATTCAAGCTGAAAAACAAAGCGGCCTATCTCTACGTGAAATATGCAGTCGATGAAGCATCGGTATTCGCTATCGACGACGTGACGCTCGCCGAAGGCGAAGGCGGCACCGAAGTCGATCTGGGCGAAGGCAGCGAAGAACCCGAACCCACGCCGGGCGAAGCGATCACGGTGAACGAACTCTACCGGCTCGCCGAAACAGTTACGGGCAAGGACAAGCTCGTGATCGACGCCGAAAACAATCGCACGCTCGAAGCGGTCGTCGTAACCGACGTCGACGGCGGCAATGTTTCGGCCAATAACCTGATGGTAATGACCGAAGGCGCGACACAAGCCAAGAACGGTATCCTGCTGTTCAGCAGCGGCCAATACACCAATCCCAAAGATCCCGCATTCCCGTTCAAGTCGGGCGACAAGGTTCGTTTCACGCTTGTGAAAGGATTGGCCAAAGTGGCTAATTTCTCGAACTGCTACGAGGTAACCTGCGAATCGAGCGATGCAGCCACGTGGCTGACGGCCGAAGTAATCGGCAAGGCGCAACTCACCCCTGTCCCGCTCACATCGATCGACAATCTGATCGATTATCAGGGCATGCTCGTCACGGTCAAGAACGTCACTTCGCCCGCAACGGCCGGTAATTGGGCTGTGGGTACCACCACGTTCAAGGTCGGTTCGTCCGATCTGACCGTCTACGTGACACAGGACGCCGCCGGATTCGCAGGCAAGCAATACGCGGCTTCGAAAACGGGCGATCTGACCGGTTATGTCTCCCTCTATAAAGGCGCCGTACAGCTTTGTCCGCGCAACATGACCGATGCAGCCGCCTTCGCCGAGGGCGGCACGGATCCCGAACCCGCGGATCCGGCGCACATCGTGCTCGATTTCTCGCGCGGAAAGGACATGGCGACACCCGCATTCCCCTACCACGACAAGGACGACTCCTCGTCCGCAACGGAGGGCACCTATACCATCGACGGCTACACCTATTATATCAAGGCCAGCGCCGACGGCAAGTTCTACTGGTTCTACAACAACTACAACGCCGAGACAAAACCCGAAACGGTTTACGAAGCCTTCTTCATCGGCACGACCGGCGCCTACATCGAACTGCCCGCCATCAGCGGCAAGGCGCTCTCGAAGGTCATCCTGACCGGCGCCAGCGGTGCTTCGGGCGACAGCGAAGCCGCGATCACGGACACGGCAGGCGCCGACATCGCCGGCGGCCTGTCGCAAGTAGTCGGCAAGGGCGAAGCAACCTACGACCTGAGCGGCACGGTAGCCAACACCTCCTACCGCATCACCGTCACGAAGAAAAACTGCCAGTTCGCCAAGATCGAACTCTTCTACGGCGAGGGAGGCGGCAGCACGCCCGTGCAGCCCACGCTGAGCGTCAATCCGACCTCGCTGTCGTTCGCGGCGAAGGATCAGGCCAAGACGATCGCCTGCACCGTGGCCAACGCCGACGGTTACACGGTAGGCACCTCGTCCTCCGACGCAGCCAACTTCGCCGCATCGGTAGCGGGCACGACCGTCACGGTCACCCCGACCGAGAACACCGGCAGCGCACGCAACGCCACGGTCACGGTCTATCTGACCAACGACGGCGGCGCGACCAAAGTCGCAGCGAAGACCGTCGCCGTCACGCAGGCTGCCGCCGGCGGTTCGGAACCAGCAGGCGATACCTACGACAAGATCACGAAAGTGGCCGAGCTCGTCAACGGCATGACGGGTTTCATCGGCTGCGAGCCGGGCGGAACTTACGGTCTTCAACTGGTTACGGGATTCACCGATTACGGTCAAGGATTCACCGCCGCTTACACGTATGACGAAACCAAAATGTCTCTGTCGCTGACAAGCGGTAATTTTACAGCTATCGAATTCACGTTCGAAGCCGTAGCCGATGGATTCAACATCAAGCAGGGCGACAAATACCTGATCGGTACGGGCATTATCGACAACGGAAAGCCCAAACAGGGACTCGTTTTGGCCGATGCTCCGGCACAGCCCTGGACATTCACGGAGGATGCCAGTGGCGTAATCGCCACGACGAACGCATCGGGAACGGTAGACGGACAGGCATTCAACTACCCCGCCATCTATATGATGTGCGCAAACAGCGCATCGAGCCGGTTCCTGCGCCCTTATGTACAAGCATCCTACGGCAAAGGATTCTGCTTCTTCAAGAAAAACTGAGTTGACAACGATCGCCGGCGGGTAACGCCGCCGGCGATTCCTATCCGTTTCGAATGACTATGCAGACACACCTCCTCCGACAGTGGCTCCGACTCGCGGTCGCGGCCGTCGCAGTATTTTTCGCCGCCTGCGGCGACAGCGACGGCGATGCGGCGACAGCCCGTGTGGAGTCGTGCGAACTGGAACGGTCGTCGATCGTCGGCGGCCAGATCGCAAGCGGCGAGGAAACCGCTTCGCTGCGCGTGATCGTCGAGGTCTCCGGCAGCGGACAGCTGAACTACACGGCTACGATCACCAGCGGCGACTGGCTTTCGCTGAGCGCCCGCGACTTTTCGGCCGCAGGGCGGCAGCGGCAAGGGACGGTCGACAGCGGCGAGAACCTGCTGTTCTTCTACTACAAGGCCAACGCCTCGGCGCAAAGCCGCATAGCGACTTTCACGATCGCTTTCGACGACGGTTCGGCACCCTACGACTTCGAGCTGACGCAGCTGGCGCCCAATGCGACCGACAATCCCTACGACACGCCGAAACAGTGGCCCGAGCTGCCTGCCGGCAAGGAGGAGACAGACTATATCTATGCGGCCCACTATGCCAAGATGAACCTGAAAACCGTGCGCAACTACTCGCTCTGCTTCGACAAGAAACTGCGCGTGGCGCATTGGGTGGCCTATCCGCTGCACGCTTCGTACATCGGATCGCTGGATCGCAGCGAAGCATGGGCGCCCGATCCGAAGATTCCGCAGCAGTACCAGCCTGCACTCTGGCTGGGCGGTTATCAGAACGGCAACGTCTACAATCGCGGTCACCAGATTCCGTCGAAAGACCGCACGACCGTCGAGGAGATGAACAAGCAGACGTTCTACGCATCGAACATGACGCCGCAGCGCGGCCAGTTCAACCAGAACATGTGGGCAGCGCTCGAAGCGAAAGTCCGCAGTTACGTCTGCCCGGATACGCTCTACGTCGTCACGGGATGTTATTTCGCCAACCTCGACGAATCGACGAAAGACAAGGCCGGAAACGTCTGTCCGGTTCCCACGAACTACTTCAAGGTGCTGTTGCGCACGCGCGACGGCGCGACCGGCAAGCGGATCGCCGACTGCAAGGCCTCGGAACTGAAAGCCATCGGATTCTGGGTCGCCAACGAAAACGGACAGCAGCTCGGCAGGCAACTTTGCCGCAGCGTGGCGGAGATCGAGAAAGAGACGGGATTTACCTTCTTCCCCGACGCCGACGCCTCGGTCAAGGCACAGAACAGCCCCGAACAATGGGGATTTTAACCGCGTTTTCGACAAGCCGAGCGCAGAGCCGGACGCCGTCCGAGCCATGCCGGGACGAGAAAACGAAGAATGAAATTCAACAATTCGAATCATGAGAAAGAAACTGATAATCACAGCGGTGCTGGCGTCAGTCATGGTGATGTGCTTCGCGCAGAAGCCCCACAAGATCATGTTCTACAACATGGAGAACTTCTTCGACACCATCGACGACCCCGAAACCAACGACGAAGAGTTCCTTCCCGACGGTGCGAAGCGGTGGAATACGGCCAAGTACGACAAGAAACTCCGCAACATGGAGCGCGTGTTGTTCGACATCGCCGCCATCGACCGCAACTATCCGGCGGTGATCGGCGTCTCGGAGATCGAGAACCGCTCGATCCTGGAAGACATCGCATCGACGCGCAAGCTCCTTCCGGCACGTTATGCGATCTGCCACTACGACTCGCCCGACCTGCGCGGCGTGGACGTGGCGTTCCTCTACCGTCCGGATGTCTTCAAACTCGAAGGCAGCGCCGACATCCCCGTGCGGATCGCCTCGCTGCCCAACTGGCGCACGCGCGGCATCGTGACGATGTGGGGAACGATCGACGGCGAACCCTTCCTCTTCATGGTCGCGCACTGGCCCTCGCGGCTGGGCGGGCAGGCGGCATCGGCCTTCAAGCGCAACGCCGCGGCCGACCAGATGCGTGCGATCGCCGACTCGGTGCTCAAAGTCAACCCCGCCACCAAGATCGTGGCCATGGGCGACTTCAACGACGATCCGACCGACGAGAGCGTCGAAGTCCATCTGGGCGCCAAGGCCAAGATCAAGGAGTTGCAGCCGGGCGATTTCTACACGCCCTTCGCCGACATGCTCAAAGCCGGTCTGGGAACGCTCGCCTACCGCGACGCATGGAACCTCTTCGACAATATCGTCGTTTCGGAGAACCTCGCTACCGGCTCCGCCGGCAAACTGAAACTCGTCAAGGACCCGTACAAAAAGACCAAATTCTACGGCAATATCTTCAAACCCTCCTACCTCATCCAGCAGGAGGGGCAGTATAAGGGTTATCCGCTGCGTACCTTCGTAGGCAACAATTTCCAGGGCGGATTCTCGGACCACCTGCCGGTATTCATCTACATTGCCAAATAAATCGATTCATTATGAAAATAAAGCATTTACTCACATTGCTTCTGACGATGGCGACGCTCCCTGCCCTCGCACAAGGCAGCGGCATCAAGGGAAAAGTCGTCTCTCGCGGCGACCGCGCGGCCATCGAGCAGGTGAAGATCACCCTCACCCCCGGCGAACGACAGGCGACCTCCGACGCCGAGGGGCGGTTCCGGTTCGACGACGTGGCTTCGGGCGACTACACCCTCACGTTCGAAGCCGACGACTACGAACCGCTCGAAATCAAGGTTCGCGTGGACAAGCTCACGAAAGACGTCCGTTCGATCGCGCTGGTACCCGTCTATACCGAGGCGTTCGACGACTCGATCTTCGCGGAGTTCGACACCGAGACGGCCAACGACACGCAGTCGCTGCCCTCGTCGCTCTCCTCGTCGAAAGACGTCTTCAACAACATCGCCTCCTACAAGTTCGGCGAGATGCGTTTCAACCTGCGCGGTTACGATTCGCAGTACACCAACGTCTATTTCAACGGCATCCGCCTCAACGACGCCCTGACGGGCTACACGCCGTGGTCGCTGTGGAGCGGTCTGAACGACGCCACGCGCAATCAGGAGAATACCACCGGTTTGCAGGCCGCCGACTACGGACTGGGCGGCATCGGCGGGACGACCAACATCAACGCCACGGCCTCGCAGATCCGCAAGGGCCTGCGCGTGAGCCTGGTCAACGGCAATTCGATGTACCGTTTCCGTGCGATGGTCTCCTACGCCTCCGGTCTGCTCGACAACGGCTGGTCGTATGCCTTCTCCGTATCGACGCGACAGGGCGGCAACGACTGGGTCAACGGCATCTACTACAACTGCTTCGGCTACTACGGATCGGTGGAGAAACGCTTCAACGAGCGCAACCGGCTGGCGTTCACGATCCTCGGCGCTCCGACCGAGCGCGGCGCGCAGCAGGCTTCGACGCAGGAGGTCTACGACCTGGTCGGCAACAACTACTACAATCCCAACTGGGGTTATCAGGACGGCAAGAAACGCAACGCCCGCGTGCGCAACAACCACGAGCCGCTGATGGTCGTCAACTACACCAACACGCCCGACGACCGCACGAAGATCGACGCAGCGGCCTCGTTCCGCTTCGGTACGAACGGTTACTCGGCCCTCACGTGGAAGGGCGGTGCCGACCCGCGTCCCGACTACTACCGCAACCTGCCCAGCTACTACATGGCCAACAACCAGTTCTCGAATGCGGCCCAGATCGCCGAGCTGTGGCGTACGAGCTACGACACCCGTCAGATCAACTGGGACCGGCTCTACGATACCAACTACCGCGGCGAGATCGACGAAGGGACCTACGGCGCCGGACACCGCTCGAACTACATGATCGAGGAGCGCCACACCGACCAGCTCGACCTGAACCTCACGGCGCAGATCGCCCGCACGTTCCGCGACAATTCGCGCCTCGTCGCAGGCATCCTCTACCGCTGGAACCGCACTGAATACTACGACAAGGTGAAAGACCTGCTGGGCGGCGACTACTGGGTGGACATCGACAAGTTCGCCGAGCGCGACTTCGTGGGTGAGGAAGAGAAGCAGAACGACCTCCACTACTACTACGAGCACGGCCACGCCCGCCGCGTGGAGGAGGGCGACAAGTTCGGTTACGACTACTACGCCAACGTCCGTCAGGCCAAACTGTGGGCGATGTACAACTTCAACATCGCCGGACTCGACGGTACGATCGGCGGCGAAGTGGGCCAGGTGACGATGTGGCGCGACGGCCGCTATCGGAAGGGAACCTACCCCGCCAACTCGTTCGGCAACTCCGAGGCGCTCGACTACTTCACCTATCAGGCTAAGCTGAACCTCGCCTACCGCTTCTCAGCGGCGCATTCGGTCGAGTTCAACGCCGCAGCATTGCAGAACGCCCCGACGTTCCAGAACGCCTTCATCTCGCCGCGCACGCGCAACGAGGTGACGCCGGGTCTCAAAGCCGAGAAAATCTGGGGCGTCGACGCATCGTACAACCTCAGCTACCGCGGCATCAAGGCGCGTCTGTCGGGTTACTACACCATGATCCACGACCAGACCGACATCATCTCCTACTACGACGACCTGCAATCGACGTTCGTCAACTTCGCCATCAGCGGCATCGACAAGAAGTTCTTCGGTCTGGAATTCGGTATGACCGTTCCGCTCTACATGGGTCTCAGCCTGAACGGGGCGGTAAGCGTCGGGCAGTACACCTACGACTCGAACCCCACGTTCGTACAACTGGCCGACAACAGTTCGAAAATCCTCTCGGACGTCGACAGCAGCATCGTCTACTGGAAGGACATGCGCGTGGAGAGCACGCCGCAGACGGCCGTCAACGTCGGCCTGTCGTACCGCAGCGACAACAACTGGTTCGCATCGGCCGATCTGAATTTCTACGACAACAACTACCTGTCGATGAACCCGCTGTTCCGCACCGACGAGGTACTGCGCGCCGGAGCGACCAACGCCGAGACTGCCGAGATGATCCGCACGATGCGCGCACAGGAGAAATTTGACTCGGCCTTCGTGCTCAACGCCAGCCTCGGCAAGAACTGGTACATCAAGCGCAACTACACGCTCGGTTTCAGCCTCGAAGTGAAGAACATCCTCAACAACCAGGATATCAAGACGGGCGGCTACGAGCAGATGCGTCTGAACAAGATCAAGGCCGACGAGTCGAACACCAGTCTGGTGACCTCCTACGAACGGTTCGATCCGAAATATTTCTACATGTTCGGGACGACCTATTACCTGAACGTCTATTTCCGTTTCTAACGGCTGACCATTTCGTCAAGCCGAGCGCAGAGCCGAACGAAGTCCGGGATATGCCGAGGCGGGAAATGGGACATGAAAACAAACGAATTAAAGAGCAAGAATTATGAACAACATCCTGAAAATAGCCCTGACGCTCGCCGTCGGAATCGTTCTGGCCGGTTGCTACAACGATTTCGACAATCCGGCGCCGGCAAAGGTCTACACGGACAAGGACTTCACGGAGACGGGCGCCGAGATCATTTCGATCAAGGACCTGAAAGCGAAATTCTACGAGAAATGGGGCCATGACGCCAACGGTCTCGGCCGCCGAGTGGTGATCGAGGACGACGTCGTCATCAAGGGCAAGGTCATCTCGTCCGACGCCGAGGGCAACGTCTACAAGTCGCTCTACATATACGACGGCGAACAGGCCATCGAGCTGCGCCTCATGAACGACAACTACGTCAACTATCCGCTGGGACAGATCGTCTACGTCAAGGCGCAGGGGCTTTCGCTGGCCAGCTACCGCTATATGCTGAGTCTGGGTGCCGCGCCCGCGCTCGAACCGGACGGCACCTTCCCCAACGACACTCCAAGCGAGCACGATTTCTCGGCTTCGGGCAACTCGAACATCCCCACCACGGAGATGGTTCAGCAGTACGTCTACCGCGGCGAACTCGACACGATCACGGAGGCCGACGTCACGGTCGTGAATAAAGAGAACTACAAAACCGTTCTTGGCACGGCAGAGCAACGAGAGGCTCTGCAAGGCTGTCTGATCCGTTTCGAGGGGCTTCGCAGCAGCTATACGACCGTCGACAGCAACACCTACCCCAACTATCTGGAAAACGTCAACGGCGTCTACACCAACAAGTACTACCAGGACGAGGGGCTGCCGATCACGTGGGCCTACAATTACGACAACACCAAGTACTACGGCTCGTCGCTCTTCACCTACGAGACGACGCCCACGTCGCTCGAATCGGGCAGCTACGTCGTCCGCGTCAGCGGCTATGCACGGTTCGCCCTCAAAGAGCTGCCCGCCGACAACGCCATGGTGAACATTACGGCCATTTACACGAAATACTCGTCCCGCACGGGCGGGTTCATCACCTACCAGCTGCTCGTCAGCAGCTACAAGGACATCGAGGAGCTGTAACTCCCGACGTCCGCTGTCAACCGAACCGGAAGCTTTCCAGCTTCCGGTTTTTTCGTTTTTCGGCCGAGAAGACCGTTCATCCCCATAGATTTTTAACAATCAGTACGGTTTTCGAAGCATTCGACAAGAAAAAAGTCGAAATTCGGAGCGAACGAAACGACTTTTTCAGTAACTTCGCAGTCGTATACAACACTTTAATTTCTACACACATGACTACTAATAATTACAAAACCCCGTTTCAGCAGGGGGGGGGAAATTACGAAGCCCCGGAGCTGACAATCGCAACCGTATCGATTGAAAAAGGATTCGCGGCCACGGAACCCAACTCCAACGCGCCGCTCGAAGACGAATCTTACGAGTAACCGAAAAAAGTTTCCCGTCATGAAAAGATTCGTCCAATTTCTGGGAGCCGCGACTCTGCTGCTCTCCTTTACCCAATGTTCGGAAGACGCGACGACCGACTCCGCACCTTCCGTACAAGGTTCCGTCAAACTGACCGCATCCATCAACGAAACCCGAACCGAACTCTCCGGCAACGACGTCCTCTGGAAATCGAACGACCGCCTCGGACTGTTCTGCGGTACGAAGTTCGTCAACGCACCCTTCACGACGACGGCCGGCGGCACCACTTCGGCCGATTTCACGGGCGATCCGACCGATCCCTCGGGTTCCGAGGCCGAGGTATTCTACGCCTACTATCCCTATTCCGCCCATGCGGTGCTGGAAGGCAGCGTCGTATCGGGACTCTCGATCCCCGCTGTGCAGACCTTTGTTACGAAAAGCTTCGCCACCGAACTCTGCCTGATGGCCACGTCGGGCGCCGATTACAGCCGTCTGGCATTCCGCACGATAGGCACCGTACTCAAATTCCAGGTGACGGGGCAGAAGAACGTGACGAAAATCGAACTGACCGGCAACAACGGCGAAGCGCTGGCCGGCGATTACACGATCGATTTCGTCGGAGAGACCCCCGAAATGAAGTTCTCCGGTACGGAGACGACGCTTACGCTCACCTGCTCCGAACCGGTTGCGCTGAACGACGCCTCGGCGACAGAGTTTTATTTCGTGCTGCCGGCCGGCGTCGAGTTCACGAAGGGTATCACCGTAAAGGTATACACCGACGACAACGCCGAACCGATGGTCAAAGAGTACGCCTCACCGCTCACGACACGCCCCAACAAGCTCGTAACGGTCAAAGCGTTCACCTATTCGGTTCCCGTCACTTCGATCGAGGAAGCCAACGAAGCGTTGTCTAAGGGAACGTCGGGAGTGACAATCACCTCCACGACCGACCTGACGGCACCTTCGACCCTCGAAATTCCCAATGCGTTCGGACACGGAACCTCCACGTCGGTCGAGATCGAACAACCCGTTTCGACCGACCTGACGATCTCGGAGAAGACGACTTCGGACAAGGAGCTTCCCGAGACGCTCTCGGTGGAGATGGAGACCACGGCTTCGCTGATCGTCGACACGCCCAACCTGACCGTTTCGCTCGAAGGCTCCTATACGGCCGTCGAAGCCACCACGGCCGAAAACACGCTGATCGTAGCCAAAAATACGGTCATCGAGACGCTGACCGTCAAAAAAGGAAACGTCAAGATCTACGGAACCGTCGGGGAGATCGTCAATGAAGGGACGGGCAAGATCATCCGCTGCATCGACGCCCAGGATGAGGTCGAACGCACGCTCGCCGACACCCGCTGCGACCATATCCTGATCGAGAAACCTGCCGGAACGCTCGATTTCGGCGGAGGGACGACGACCAAGCAGGTCTGCGTCGAAGCCAGCGTGACGATCGCCAACCTGATCGTATCGCCCGAAAAGGAGCACCCCGTAATGGTCTCCGGCGATAACGTCAAACTGACGCTCGACGGCGTGAAACTCGTCTGCAACGCAGCGAAAACCTATGCCGTAAACTGCCTGGACGGAGCAAATCCCGACGTAACCCTTTCGAACTCCGAAATCATCGCATTGGGTACCGACTGCCGTGCCGTCAGCGTCGTCAACACCCGTGCGACGAGCGACACGTCCTACATCACGTTCGACAACACGCAGGCACGCACGTCGCAGACGGCGATCGGAAACCGCGAATACACGGCCGATGAAATCAAATATTTCACCTCGCGCGTGGCCGACGGCAACTATTATCCGCGCGGCATCTCCGTCGGCTCGACGGGCGGCAAGGTGAACATCGCCCTGCGGAACAACTCCTGCATCGAAGGATTCTTCTACGGCATCAATATCGCCGGAATCACCGAACCGGTCGACGTCGCGATCGACGACTCGCGGCTCGACGGCCGCGCCGCCCTCAACGTCCACGGCCAGAAATGCATCTTCCGCGTCAACCGTTCGACGCTCGTGGGCCGCAACTATTTCGGCGGCCCGACGGAGGACTTCGCCACGGTCGTTCTGGATCGTGCCGTCGCAACGTCCCACAGCAATACGGTGACGGTCGCCGACTCCGAAATCTACTCCTACAACAAACCGCAGACGGCGACCAACCACCAGTATTCCATCGACATCCGCTCGCTGCACAACACCGTCGAGCTGAAAGGCTCCACACGGCTGATCGAAGTCGGATCGACGGAATACCCCGCCCGCCTGAACTTCATGGTTTGCTACGATAATTCGACGGACAACGTCGTCAACGTCGATCCGGGTGTGACCGTATCGGGAAAAGAGGGGGCCAAAGTGCTTCCGGCAACGGTCTGGGACGGCAGCTCAGTTTACGCACCGGCCGCTGATGCCGACGGCGACTACCCCATTTACGAAGCGGCCGAGTTGAAGTGGATCGCCGACCAGATCAACAGCGGCAATTACCTCTACCTCGAAGCCAAGGGGCGCTATGCACAGGTTTACCTGATGAACGACATCGACCTGAACAACAAGCCGTGGACACCGATGGGCTGCCAGAACCACTCCTATACACTGAGCGGCGTCGACAAATGCGCCTTCTACGGCGAATTCCACGGAACGGGCCACACCGTCTCCAACCTCAACGTCGACATCGTTGCCGACGCCAAAGGATTCATCGGCAAGACGTTGGGCAAGGAGGCGTCGATCAGGGAGCTGACGCTGAAAAACGTAGCGATCCCATTGAACGACGATGCCGAGATTCAGGGAAAATGGGTCGGAGCGCTGGTCGGCTGCATGGGCGGCGATACCAATGTCTCGGACTGCCATGTCGAAAACGTGACGATCCACGCCCCGGGCATGTATCGCATAGGCGGGCTGGTCGGCGTATGGACGAATACCTCGCGGCAGAATGCGACGGCGACGGTCGAGAACTGTTCGGTAAAGGACGCTACGCTCACGGCAGGATACGCCATCGGCGGTTTCATGGGTACGATTCAGCCCCAGAAGCCTGCGGCGGGCTACAATACGATCCGAAATTGCAGCGTCGAGAATATCTCGATCACGCATAAAGACCAGTATTGCTGGGGAGACGACCCGAACTATGCCGCATACTATCCCGAGACCGGTCATTATTGTTACAGCTCGGCACCCTTCGCCGGCGATGTGAACAACGTCAATTTGGAAAAATGTACCGTCGGCGGCTCCTGCACCATCGCCGATGCCGACGGCCACAACACCTACATGTCGGCAACGTGGACCAAACTGCCCTACATGGGCGAAGTCGGCGGAAACGCCTGCATCGACGGCGTGAAAGTTTCGGCCGACCCGACGCCGGCCGAAGGCTACTTCACGAAGTAAATCCTTCCGGCGAATCGATCGAAAATCCCGCATGGAATCGTCCATGCGGGATTTTCATATCCAAAAGACAACCGCTGTCCGGCAAACGGCACTCCTGTCCTTGCGGACGTTCCGTCGCCGATTGCCGCCCCGAATCGCAACGCAGACCGTCGGGGTATCCGTAAAACCGTCCGTTACCAAACGTCACCGCCGGTTTTACGCCCTCTCCGGCCCCGTGCAGGCACCGTCCGCCGCTCAGAACTGCAACTTCACGCCGGCGGTAAAGCCCACGCCGTAATCGCGGTAATAGGCCCAGTCGTAGAGCTTCGCATCGCAGAGGTTGCGCCCCTCGGCGAAGAGCGTCACTTTGCGCGAAAGGAACCAGTTGAACCGCGCCGCAAGGTCGACCGTGACGGGGACTTTGAAATCGTAGAGGCCGATAACGCGACGACCGAGGTTCAACCCTGAATCCGAATCCGGCTCCGAGGGTTTCTCGTTGACGGATGTATAAGTCGTCCAATGGCGCACGCTCTGCATCTGCGCCTCCACCTCCAACGACACCTTACGTGCACGATACTCGCCGCGCAGACGCGCCGTCAGTTGCGGACGACCGTATGCCAGCGTATAGGGCTGATTATTATTGTAGTAGACATCCTCCGCCCCCTTGAACGAATGCATATGCAGCTCACCGTCGAACGTAAAGCGGCTCGACGGCCGCCATGCGAATTCGGCATTGAGCGAAAGATCCTTCAAGGTCATCGTATAGGGGATGTAAAACGACATATAACCGACATCGGCCCGTTCGTCGCGAACGTTATTCGGGATGAAACGGGCAACCCACTGCAATGCATTCTTTTCGTGCGTATAACCGACATAGAGATTATAGGAGAAGCGGCCGTGTCCCGCTGCACCCTTGATACCGCCCGCCACGCGATGCTCCTCGGTATTGGGGACGATCGACGCCGGATTGACATAGGGATTCAACCGGCTCAGCGTCCGCATATCGTTGCGGCGCACCTTGCCGGTCAACTCGGCATAAAGCATGAACTTGCCGTCGGCCGGATCGTAGGCGATCGAAGCGGCAGGGAGGAACCGGTTCTCATGTTCGGTCTGCGATTCCTTGTACACCGCGTGAGGATCGGAGAGATCGCTTCCGACGATCTTCTCCTGCTCCGCTCCGTCGCGCACATAATCCAACCCGACAGACCAGCGGAGTTTATCGTGCCGGTAGGCGTAATGCAGTCCGAAAAGCAACTGTGTCGAACCGTAACCGAGCATATTGCGCCATGCACCGTCGAAATCGGCTTTGAACTCGAACTCGTGCAGACCGAACGCCCTGGCCAATCGGATACCGCCGCCGCCCGACAATTCATGATAACGGTCTCGATCGACTCCCCAGTCATAGTAAACCGGCTGCATCTGCAATACGTTCAGAAAATATCCGCCGCGCAGTTCGACGTTGAAGTTGAAGCGGCTCAGGTCGGTGAAATCGTCGCCGATGCGCACATGGAGCATGGCGTCGTCGTAATGCTGCCGATCGTTGGACACCTTGGTGAAGGGATAATAAGACGCCGCACCGTCGTTCCCGTAACGAGTACACAACGCCTCCGCCCCGTCGAACCCATAATTATGGTAGACGCGGTTCGTCAGGTCGAGTTTGCCTTCGAGCAGACGGCGGCCGAGGTACTTGCCCGCCGCGGCGCCCATGCGGTTGTGCATCCGCCACGAGACAGGGCGCACGCCGAAATCGTTGCGGATCTCGGCCCAGTCGCCGGTGTGATTGAGGTAGCCGACGGCGTAGCCCGTACCGGGATTCTGCGTCGAGGCATAGAGATCGAGCACCGAGTTGAGCGGCGCTCCGGCGCCGACTTTCAGATAGAGCGGCCGCGGACGGTTGAACTCCCAGTAGGTCACCGACGCCGGACGGAACGGCTCGGTCGAGAGATTGGTCGCCAGCGCCGACGGCGTGACGGTATAGTCGATTTCGGGCCGCAGACGCACCGTGTCGGTCATATCAGGCACGATGGGCAGCTTGACGGCCTTCGACACCTCGGGAACGTAGACCTTGGTCACCTCGACCTGCTTGGTGACCTGCGCCCGCAGCGGCACACCGCAAAACAGCACGGCGGCAGAGAGGATAAGAACTCTTTTCATGGCTATTTCTTCAATTTTTCGATCCGCGCCTTCGCCTCGGCGACGATGCCGTCGTCGGCCGGCGAATATCCGTCGACAATGCTCTGATAGGTAGCTCGCGCCTGGAACGAGTCGTCGCGTCCGGCGTAGATGTCGCCCAGGGCGATATAGGCTTTCGCCACCCAGTAGGCATGGGGCGAACCCTTCTCCGCGAAGGCGAAGATCAGCGTCTCCGCCGCGGCCGCATCGCCTCCGCCCAGCGTCGCCTCGATCACGCGGTAGGCCGACTCGGCACCCTCGGCCGTCCTGACCTCACGGCTCAGCTCGCGGTAGAGCGGCAGCGCCTCGGCCTGCTTCCCTCCGCGCCGCAGGATCGTCGCACGGGCGAATTTCGCCTCGCGCTGCGCCGTCGTGCCGGCATCGGGCAGCGCCTCCACCTCCGCGGCGGCGGCCAGCGTCGCCGCATCGTCGCCTCCGGCCTCCACCGAGCGGAAGTAACCCGTCGCAGCGGCGGCCCGCTCGTCGGCGGTCTGCACGACGGCGTACAACGCACGGTAGGCCTTCGCAGCTTCGGCGTGACGGCCTGCCTCGGAGG
>ENA-UONT01001813-UONT01001813.1-human-gut-metagenome-genome-assembly--contig:-CS20-NODE-1813-length-16815-cov-7.262291_pt1 | contig 16815 bp, 17 predicted proteins | sample MGYA00242459_ERZ724006 | MGnify/ENA metagenome assembly ERZ724006 | reverse complement strand
CCCTAAAATTACCCTACGGGCGTGCGCACGGGTGGTGTAGGGGGTGTGGTGCGGCGCAGGAATGGAAAGCGGGGTAAAGGAATGGCAACAAAGAAAGAGAAAACCAAAGAACAGAGGATAAAGACCGAAAAGACCAGACTTAAGGGAATTTTCAAGGACTTAGACGAAAACAAAAGAAAATTAGTAACGCCGCTGATAGAAAAGGCTGCATTTATGAGCATTGAGCTGGACGACTTGCAGGCGAAACTTGAAAAAGACGGCTGGACGAGTGAGTACCAGAACGGGCAGAACCAGTGGGGAACAAAGAAAAGCCCAGAGGCAGAAACCTACATAGCGCTTAGTAAGAACTATGCAGCAGTGATTAAGCAGCTTACGGAATTAGTACCAGCTGCGAAACGAAAGACAAGCAGGCTGGCGGCTTTGCGGGAAGAGTAAGCAATATTGCCGCCTTATCGAAATTATATCTATGAGTACCACGCAAAGATTACAAGCGGCGAAATCATAGCGGGAAAATGGATAAAGAAAATATACGAAATCATTATAAACGGGCTGCAAAAGCAGGAGTATTTTTTTAATGCAAAGGCTGCGAATAAGGCTATACGGTTCATAGAGAACTTTTGCCACCACAGCAAGGGGCGTAATGATTTAATCAAGTTGGAGCTATGGCAGAAAGCCATAGTTTCTGTTATTTTTGGCATACAGGACGCAGAAAAAATACGTATTTTCCGTGAAATTTTTATTGTAATTGGCAGAAAAAATGGAAAAAGTTTATTTGCATCTGCGATTATTGCATATATGGCGTACTTAGAGCCGGAGTATGGACAAGAAATATACTGCTTAGCGCCGAAATTAGACCAAGCGGCGCTGGTGTATGACGGATTTTATCAAATGGTACAGGCAGAGGACGAGTTAGCGGAGCTGGCAAAGAAACGGCGCAGCGATATTTATATTGCGGAGAGCAACACGGTAATAAAACCGATTGCTTTTAATGCCAAGAAGTCAGACGGATTTAACCCGCAGCTTGTGGTATGTGATGAAATGGCAGCATGGAGCGGGGACGCTGGACTAAAGCAGTATGAGGTTATGAAATCCGCTTTAGGCGCACGTACTCAACCTATGATATTGAGCATAAGCACTGCCGGATATATCAACGACAGTATTTATGATGAACTAATGAAACGTAGCACAAGTTTCTTGAAAGGAAACAGCAAAGAGCGCAGGCTATTACCATTCCTTTACATGATTGATGATGTGGAGAAGTGGAACGACATAGACGAACTGAAAAAGGCTAACCCTAACATGGGCGTATCCGTAAAAGAAAGTTTCTTTATGGACGAGATAGCCGTAGCAGAGGGCAGCTTAAGTAAAAAAGCAGAGTTCCTTACAAAGTATTGCAATATCAAGCAGAACAGCTCTATTGCATGGCTGGAATATCAGACAGTAGAGAACGCCGGAGTAGAAAAGACCTTAGAGGACTTTAGGGACTGCTACGCAGTGGGCGGTATTGACTTAAGCCAGACAACGGACTTAACGGCAGCCAGTGTGGTTATTCAGAAAGACGGCACACTGTATGCGTTTACGCAGTTCTTTATGCCACGGGGCAGGCTGGAATACTTACAGGCTACGGACGGCGTGCCGTATGACATATTTGTTAAAAAGGGGCTGATAACCTTAAGCGGCGAGAATTACGTAGACTACCACGACGTTTACGGCTGGTTTACTATGTTACTGGAAGATTACGGAATACGACCTTTAAAAATCGGCTACGACAGATACAGCGCCCAGTACCTTATTACCGATATGGCAAATTATGGTTTTCACATGGACGACGTTTACCAAGGCGAAAACCTTACACCAGTTATAAGGGAGTTTGAGGGCATCATAAAAGACGGCGATTTTAAGATAGCCGACAACAATTTACTAAAGACACATTTCTTAAATGTTGCGCTTAAGCACAACATGGAAACAAGAAAATTCAGACCTATAAAAATCGAGCAGCGGGCGCATATCGACGGCTTTGTATCTGTCATAGATGCAATGACCGTGCGGCAGAAATACTGGGAAGAGTGCGGCGAGCTGCTTAAAAATGCCGCATAGAAAGGAGAGTAAACGGCATGAAATTTTTAGATTATCTTTTTCATGGTAAAGAGCTGCGATATATCGACAGCTATTTTAAAATGCTGAACGGATACAGCCCGACGTTTACCAGTTATAACGGCGGCGTATATGAAATGGATTTAACCAGAACGGCAGTAAACAGCTTTGCGACACATTGCAGTAAACTCAAGCCGGAGATTGAGGGCAGCGCCCTTAAGTCACTGGAAAAGACACTACAGCATAAGCCCAACTATTTTATGGACACAACAAAATTTATTAAGCGTCTGGCAACGTATGTAGCGGTGGAACACACCGCTTTTATTATACCTATCGAGGACGAGTACGGGCGGCTTTGTGGCTGGTATCCATTGAGAGCGCAACGCTGCGAAGTCGTAGAGGCAGCAGGGCAGGTGTATTTACGGTATCTGTTTGCAAATGGCGAGCATGGAGCTATAGAGTTTGAACGTGTAGGCATTATGACAGATTTTGAATACACAGACGACCTTTTCGGAGAGGACAACAGAACACTTAAGCCAACAATGCAGCTGATACATACGCAAAACGAGGGAATTATAAACGCTGTCAAAAATTCTGCAAATATCCGCTTTCTGGCAAAAGTGGCAAATATGTTGAAACCAGAGGATATAAAGAAAGAGCGACAGCGTTTTACCGAGGATAACTTAAGCGCCGACAACGATAGCGGCATGATAATTTATGATAACAAGTTTAGTGAGCTGAAACAGGTAGAGAGCAAACCATACACGCCAAACGCATTGCAGATGCAGAATATACAGGAAAATGTATGCACGCATTTTGGTACAAACATGGATATTTTACAAAATAAATTTGATGAAAATACCTGGAATGCTTACTACGAGGGGAAAATAGAACCGTTTGCAATACAGCTATCGCTTGTTATGACAAATATGAGTTTTACCGAGAGAGAAAGAGCTTGCGGTAATGCTATTTTCTTTTCAGCAAACCGCCTGCAATATGCCAGCAACGCCACAAAGTTAAGCGTAAGCACACAGCTTTTTGACCGTGCGCTATTGAACAGAAACGGTGTTATGGATATATGGAACATGGCACACGTTGAGGACGGGGAAAAGTATTATATCCGCAAAGAGTATACCGAGGTAAGCGAACTGCAAAACAGTAATGGAAAGCCACAGATAATTATACAGCAAGCGCCCATAGCAACAGGACAGCAGGCAGAGCCGCAGCAGACACCGCCAGCGGCAGCAGGAGAACCAGCAGGCGGGCTGGGAGAGAAAGAGGGTGTAAATAATGCCGATTAAGAAAGAGCGGGAATATAGGGCGCTGGCAGCGCCATTGACAGCGCAGAGTGCAACGAAATTGATACAGACGGAGTATTACGTAGAGGGTTACGCCACTACGTTTGATACGCCGTATTTGCTGTATGAATTTGAGGACGGCACAAAGATTTACGAAAGAATAGACGCACACGCTTTAGACGGTGCAGACATGAGCGACGTTATCATGCAGTACGACCATGAGGGCAGGGTATTTGCCAGACAGTCAAACAAGACGCTGATTTTACAGCCGGACTATAAAGGGCTTAAGGTGGCGGCTGATTTAGGCAAGACAGATTTAGCCCGTGGGCTATACCAAGACATAGAGGCGGGCATGATAAATAAAATGTCGTGGGCTTTTAGCGTAGCAGAGGAAAGCTACGACAGAGAAACACACACAAGGACGATTTTGAAAATCAAGAAAGTTTATGATGTATCAGCCGTGAGCATTCCAGCAAACGGCGATACTGAAATAAGCGCCCGTGCTTTTGCGAGTAGGAGTTACGAGCAGGAGAGGCAGGAGCTGCTTAAGAGGCGGGCAGCAATACTAAAGATTAGAGCGAGCTTATAAAATCCAAGACCAGAAAGGAAACATAACAATGAGATTAAAAGAAATTGAGGAAAGATTAGCAGCAATTAAAAACGAGCTTACCACAAGAGCAGCGGAGCTGAAAGAGGAAGAAATTACAGCGCTGGAGAATGAGGTAACAGCTTTACAGGAAGAGAGAGCGGCAATTAAGGCAGCAGCAGAAAAGCGTAGCGCACTGCTTGCGAGAATTGCAGCAGGCGAAAGCGTAGGCGACGGAGAGGGAGACGGCAGCGGACAGCAGAGAGTGCTTAGAAATTTCAAGGGAGCAGCTGGCGAGGGCGATAACGACGACAAATACGGCAGCATGGAATACCGCAAAGCATTTATGAAATATGTATGCAGAGGCGAGGCGCTGCCGAAAGAGTACAGAGCAGATGCGGTAAGCAAAAGCACAGACGTAGGCGCAGTTATCCCTACCACAGTGCTTAACCAGATTGTAGAAAAGCTGGAAAGCACAGGTATGATTTTAGCCCTTGTAACCAGAACTGCATACAAGGGCGGCGTTTCTATCCCCGTATCTACTGTAAAGCCTACTGCAACATGGGTAAATGAGGGAGCAGGCAGCGACAAGCAGAAAAAGAATATTGCAAAAGACGGAATGATTACTTTTGCATACCATAAGCTGCGCTGTGCAGTAGCCGTATCTCTGGAAGTAGATACAATGGCAATCAGCGCTTTTGAAACACTGCTTATTAACAATATTGTTGAGGCAATGACAAAAGCGTTAGAGCAGGCAATCATTGACGGAAACGGAACAGGAAAACCGAAAGGAATTTTAGCAGAGACACCAGCCGACGGGCAGACAATCGAGAGCGCCGCACCGTCTTACAGTGATTTGATTAAGGCAGAGGGTGCTTTACCTATGGCTTATGAAAATGGCGCTGTGTGGTGCATGAGTAAAAAGACCTTTATGGAGTATGTAGGCATGACAGATAAGAACGGGCAGCCTATCGCAAAAGTGAACTATGGAACATCTGGAAAGCCGGAGAGAACGCTTTTAGGCAGAACAGTTGTACTCTGCGATTACGTAGCAAGCTACAGCGCAGCACTTGCGAAAGATACAATTTTTGCATTCCTTTTCAATTTCAAGGACTACGTGCTTAATACAAACTACTCTATGGGCGTAAAGAAGTATGAGGACAACGACACAGACGACCAGATTACAAAGGGCATTATGCTTGTAGACGGCAAGGTAGTAGACAAAAACAGCCTTGTAGTTGTAAAGAAAATCGAGGCAGTGTAATTAACAAGGCAGCTGGTGTATAAACACTGGCTGCCAGAAAGCGAGGTAGACCATGAAAGGGTATTTAGACGCTAAAGAACTGGAAAGCTACAAGAAAGAAGATTTGCAGGAACTGGCAAAGCAGCTGGGTGTAGATGCAGAGGGAACAAAGAAAGAAATTGCTACACGCTGCGCAGCGGTTGAGGTAGACATACCGGACGAAAGCGAGCTTACAGAAGAGGATAAAAGAGCAGCGGAAGAGGCGGCAGCGAAAGCCGAAGAGGAAGAGGCAGCCACAGAGCTTGTAAAAGTAAAAGCACAGCGCCGTTTCCTTGACAAGGAATTAAACCAGATTAAGGATACTGGGGACGAATACGCAGTAAGCAGAGAACGTGCAGCAGTTCTGGAAGAGGCAGGCGTAGCAGCAGTAATAGAAGAGTAAGAAAGAGGGTGCAGGCTATGGCAGCAGATACCACAACATTAACCGAGAAAATGCGGGCGGCGCTGCGTATCAGCAGCACCAGTGAGAAAATCACAGAGGAAATAAACGACTGTATAGCCGCCTGCAAAGCTGATATGAAAAACGACGGCGTAAAAGTGATAAAAGAGACAGACGGGTTGATTATCAGAGCAATTACACTGTATTGCAAGGCAGAGTTTGGTTTTAACAATGCTGCGGAACAATTTAGAAAGTCATACGACGCACTTAAAATGCGCTTATCTTTATCAGCAGAATACAACACAGCGCCGCAAGTGTCCGAAACGGACACCAACAGCACAGAAAGTGGGGTGTAAAGCGGTGGAGTGGCTGGACGAATTAACACTTATTGCAGAAACAACAGCAGAAAACAGGGTAAATAAAAACGGATTTGCAGTAAAGCCGGAAGAAAGCACCCGCACTGTATTCTGTAACAAAAAATCAGTAGGGTACAGTGAATATTTTAAGAGCCAGCAGACAGGAAAACTGGTAGAGGCAAAGTACGAGGTACACAAGGCAGATTATGGCGGCGAGGACGTAGTAGAAGTAAACGGGCGGCGCTATTTTGTACTTAAGACCTACGATACAGGAACAGACACCATAGAGCTTACGCTTACAGATTTACGCCACAGAAACGAGGTGTAAGCATGGGAGAGTTTAACACAGTCGGGCTGGAAGATATTATAGACGCTTTCAGCCGGAGAGAGGCGGCTACAGTTGAGGCAGTCCCCAAAATGCTTAAAGCTGGTGCTGATGTGCTGATAGAGGCACAGAGAGCAGAGGCACAGGCAATGGGACTGAATGAAACGGGCGGTTTTATCAATTCCATAAAAGCTACGGACGTAAAGGGCGACGATACGGAGAAATACGTAGAGATATACCCACAGGGACGGGCAAAGCATGGAAACGACAGAAAAGGAGATAAAAGCAAGGTGCGCTATGCAACAATCGGCTTTGTGGCAGAGTACGGCACAAGTAGCCACGCTGCACGCCCTTATATGACAGTGGCAAACGAAAAGGCGCACGAAAAGGTAGTAGAGGCACAGCGCAGTATATGGGAGAGTGAAACAGGCGAATGAGTATACAGGAGATTTTAGAAAGCGCAGGGTTGCCAGCCCAGAGAGGCGTTTACACTGGACGGGATAAGCCAGACGCATATTATACGTTTCTGCGGCTGCTGGGTACGCCTGCGGTAAATGCAGACGACGAAGAGAAAGAGCGCAGGGAAATGTATAGAGTTACGCTTTTCCATAAGGGCGATTTTGAGGCGCAGCTTGATAAGACAAAAGAGGTATTGAAAGCAGCAGGCGTTTATATCAACAGCATAGACGCAGAAAGCTACGAAACAGAAACGGGGTACTGGTTAGTGCCTATCACAGTCGAGATTTTGAAAGAGGAGTGATTAAACAATGACACTGGGACTGAAAGATTTATATTACGCCGTATGCACAGAGGCAGACGGAGCAGAGAGCTACGGGACACCTAAGAAAATGGCAGAGGCAATGAGCGCCGATTTATCCGTAAAGACAGCAGACGGCAGCTTGTATGCAGACGACACATTAAGCGAGAGCGTCACGGAGTTTGCAAGCGGAACGCTTAAGCTGGGAATTAAAGACCTTACGCCGGAAGTGCTGGCAGAGCTGCTGGGGCAGGCAGTAGATAAGAACAGCGTAGTATGGGCGGGAAAAGAGGACGAGCCGCCGTATGTTGCTGTAGGGTTCAGAGCTAAGAAAACGGGTGGTAAATACCGTTACGTATGGCTGCTTAAAGCAAAATTTAAAGTACCGTCTGAAAAGTACGAAACAAAGGGCGAGAGTATCAAGTTTAACACGCCGGACATTGAGGCATCTTTTACAACAAGAAAGAAAGATAACTTGTGGAAAGCAGACTTTGTGGGAACAGAGGAAAGCGCAGCGGCTAAAACGTGGTTTACAGCAGTGCCGGAAAAGGCAACAGCAATGGAAAGTGTATAAAACAGGAAAGGAGAGAGGCGTAGCATGGGCTGCGCCTTAATTTTATATCATGGGAGCATTAAAGAGCGGGGCTTTTCCCGTAGAGCTGAACGGCAAAGAATATGGTTTACTTTTTTCGCTGAACGCATTAGACGAAGTGCAGGAAAAGTTTGGGGGCTACGACAAATTAAGTGAGGTATTCAATAAAGATAACCCAAACCTTTTTAAAGATACAAGGTGGTTACTTACGCTGCTTATTAACGAGGCACTTTTAGCAGAGGACGAAAACGCCCAGCTGCTTGAAGAGAAGAGGGTAGGCAGACTGATACACGCAGGAAATTTGCAGGAAGTACAGAACGCTATTTTTAAATCGTTCTACAGAGGAACTGCGGGAGACAACAGCGACACAGAGAACGAAAACGACGGAGAAGAAACAACAGAAGAGGGAAACAGGACAGCCGTGCAGGAAAATTAGATACTGCACGGCTTTTGTATATTGCAGTAGTGCTTTTGAGATACAGGGAACGTGAGGCGTGGAGAAAAACACCATACCAGATAACGACACTGTTTAAATATCACAAGGAATATAACCCGCACATTTTCCGACAGGAACAGGCGGGAACACCAGCAGCTACAGAAAACATGGACGATATAGACATAGCGTTAGGGGGCTTTTAATTATGGCAGATAAGACGCAGAACGTCAAAACAAGGTTAAGTTTTGACGGAGAGGCAGAGTATAAAGCAGCCTGCAAGGAAATTAACAGCACCCTTAAAGTGCTTAATTCTGAAATGAAACTTGTAACGGCTGAATATAAGGACAATGCAAGCAGCGTAGATGCGCTGAAAGCAAAGCAGGCGGTACTACAGAAAACATACGACGAGCAGACAAAAAAGGTAAAAGAAACCGAGGCGGCTTTAGAAAAATGTCGCAAGGCAACAGGAGACAATAGCGAAGAAAGTAAAAAACTTGAAACCCAGTTAAATTACCAGAAAGCAGCGCTTGTAAAGACAGAGCAGGAATTAGGCAAAACGACTGACGAAATGGAAAAAGCAGAAAAAGCCGCTGACGAAATGGGAAAGGAAATAAAAGACAGCGGGGAACAGGCAGACGACGCAAAGGGAAAATTTTCTGGATTTACAAGCGTGCTAAGCGGAATGGGTACAGCGCTTAAAGCAGCAGCAGCGGCGACGGCGGCAGCAGTTGCGGGAGCGGCAACAGCCATAGGAGCGCTTACCACAAAAGCGATAGAGGGATACGCAGCACAGGAACAGCTTGTAGGCGGTGTAGAAACTCTTTTCAAAACGTCGTCTGATACGGTTGTTGGTTATGCAAACGACGCATATAAAACAGCCGGAATGTCTGCAAATGAGTACATGAAAACAGTTACCAGCTTTTCAGCGTCGCTGCTTGCCAGTATGAATAATGACACGGCAGCGGCAGCAGAAAAGGCAAACGTGGCAATTACGGATATGTCAGACAATGCAAATAAAATGGGTACTGATATATCGCTTATACAGAACGCCTATAACGGTTTTGCAAAGCAGAATTATACCATGCTGGATAACTTAAAACTGGGATATGGCGGTACAAAAGAGGAAATGCAGCGACTGCTTGATGATGCAAGCAAGCTATCCGGCATTAAGTATGATATTTCATCATATTCAGACGTTGTAGACGCTATTCACGTCGTACAGACGGAAATGGGCATAACAGGGACAACGGCAAAAGAGGCAAGTACAACAATAGAGGGTTCGGTTAGTTCTATGAGTTCAGCGTGGGACAACTGGGTAGCTGGAATGGCAGACAGCGGGGCGAATTTCTCACAGCTTACAAGCAATCTGGTAGAAAGTATTGTAACAGTGGTAGGGAATATAGCACCGAGGGTAATAGAAACAGTGCCGAGGCTGGTAAGCGGACTGGGAGAAATCGTAGAGCAGCTTGCAACGTATATACCACAGGTTATACAGGAGTTATTACCGCCTTTAATGAGCGGCGTACAGGACTTGCTTAATACGCTGGTTGGAATGCTGCCGGAAATGATAAGCATAATCGGGCAGATTATACCGACAATCATAGATACGCTGCTTACTATATTACCGCAGCTTTTAGAGGCAGGCGTACAGATTATTACGGAATTGGCGCAAGGTATCGCACAAGCGTTACCTACATTGCTGCCAACAATCGTAACGGTGGTTACGAACATTGTAACCATGCTGATAGAAAATATACCGTTGCTGATTACAGCAGCATTACAGCTGCTTACGGGGCTGGCACAGGGGCTGGTAGCAGCGCTGCCTGTACTGATTGAGGCACTGCCGGAAATCATAACGGCTATCATAAATGCACTGGTTGAGGGCATACCGCTTATTATCGAAAGTGCGGGCGATATTATAGTTGCATTGATTGACGGCATCATAGATGCAATACCGCTTTTAATCGCAGCCATACCGCAGATTATAGCAGCCATTGTAACAGGGCTGATTACGGGGCTGCCTAAGATTTTGACGGCGGCAGGCAAGCTGGTAACGACAATCATAAATAAAATAAAAGAGCTACCTACTCTGATACCGCAGGCAATCGCTGCGGGCGTTGAGAAAATAGCAGAGTGGGGCGCAAATATGCAGGAAAAAGGCGGCACAGTTATAACAGGTTTTGTAACGAAAGTTATAGATATTGTTAAGGAGCTGCCGCAGAAAATCTGGAACAGTATAGTAAGCGCAGTAACCAGAGTGGCTACGTGGGGCGCAAATATGCAGACCAAAGCCAAAGAAGTAATGAACACAATGCTTACGAACATTGTAACGATTGTGAAAGAAACGCCTGCTAAAATCTGGAACAGTATAGTAGGAGCAGTTACCAGAGTGGCTACGTGGGGTAACAATATGCTTACGAAAGCCAAAGAGGTAATGAATGCCATGGTAACGGGCATTGTTACGATTGTTAAGGAAATACCGCAAAAGATTTATAACAGCATTTCTGGTGCAATTTCCAAAGTGGCTACATGGGGTACAGAAGTAAAGAACAAAGCCGTAGAGGGCATGAGAAATGTAATTACTGGAATAGCAGACGTATTTAAGGATATTGGCAGTACGTTTGCAGGGTTCGGTAAAAACATGGTAGAAGGCATCTGGAACGGCATAAGCGGCGCTACGAGGTGGATAAAAGACAAAATAAGCGGCTGGGTAGGCAATGTTACCGACTTCCTTAAGGATTTATTTGGAATTGCCAGCCCGTCTAAGCTGATGCGTGACGAAATCGGCGTATATCTGGCGCAGGGTATCGGCGTTGGCTTTTCTAATGAAATCGGCGGCGTTAAGAAAATGATTGAGGACAGCGTACCGCAGGAGTTTGACGTAGACGCAAAGGTAAATGTAGGCAATGAATTTAAGTATGATAACGACGACAAAAAGCCAAAGCCGAGAGGCGGCGGCAGTGCAGCAGGCGGCGTAGTTGTCAATCAGTATATTTATGCGAATACCACGGACTATGCAAAACAGCAGAAAGAGGCAGCCCGACAGTTCAGAATGATAGCAAGGACGGTGTAACACATGGAAAATGAAAAACTGACTTACATAAATTCAAGGGGCGAGCGGTTAGAGCTGGGAGTAGACAGCGTATACCATTGCAATATAAGTAAAGACGTAGAGGGCATTTCCGGCGTTACGAGCGTCATTTACAGCACAAACAGTATGGGACAGCACGGCGACACCTACGTAGGGCAGCGTATCGAGGCGAGGGATATAGACGTAGTGGGACATATCAACACACGGGACAAGGCGCAGGCATTGGAACTGCGCCGCCGTATGCTTAAGATATTTAACCCAGAGCTTAGCGCTACGCTGGTGTATGAGTACGGCGGCTTTAAGCGTGTGATTGATTGCAGGGCGTATGGAGAGCCTAAGATACTAAAGAAAGAGGTACTTTATGAGTTTGATTTACAAATAGAGTGCCTTAACCCGTTCTGGCGGGAAGAGGAAGAAACAAAAGAGGATATAGCAAGCTGGGTGGCTGCGTGGCATTTCCCTTGCGTTATCGAAAAGGACAGCACAAAGAGCATGATATACGGATACCGAGCGGAAAGCGTAATAGTGGACTGTTACAACGAGGGCGACGTATCAACAGGAATGAGGATAAGGTTTACAGCACTGGGGACAGTTTCAAACCCGGTACTGCTTAATGTGGATACCGAGGAATTTATACAGATTAACGCCACTATGAAAACGGGCGACGTGATAGAGATTAACACGAAGTACGGCAGCAAGGGCGCTAAGCTGATAAGGGACGGCGTAGAAACCGACTATTTCCGCTACATTGATGTAGACAGTACATTTATGCAGCTTGCCATAGGCGACAATATGTTTAGGTATGATGCAGCCAGCGGCGTAAATTCTCTGGAAGTATCCATATTCTACAGCAAGGAATTTTTAGGAGTGTGACGGTATGGAGCTTAGAGTATTCGACAAGACAGTACAGCCGCTGGGAGCTATAGACGAGCTGGCAAGCCTGCTATGGCATACAAAGTATTTTGACGTAGGAACTTTTAGCCTGCTTGCGCCGATTACGGACAATAACAGCCGTTTGCTGGTAGAGGGTAACTTAATAACCAAGCACGACGGAAAAAAGGAAGTAAAGACCGCCGACGGCGGCGTATGGCGCAGGGCAGCGCAGATAACCTACGTACACATTACCAAAGACGAGAACGGCTTAGAGCAGTTAGAGGCACAAGGCTATATGCTTAGCTGGTGGCTTAATAAGCGCTGCATTTATCCGCAGATTGTGGCGACGGGTACAAACCAGTATCTTATAAATCTTATGGTAAAGAACAACTGCGGCAGCGCAGCAGGAACAAAGCGGCGTTTTCCATTGCTTACATTTCTGGCGCAGGAAACCATAGACGGCGTGGCGGTTGAATATGCAAACGAGGTATACGCACAACTGGGGCAGGAAGTAAAGGCAAGGGCGCAGGCTGGAAAGCTGGGCTATGACATTCTGCTTAACGAAAGAGAGAGACTGTTTGGCTTTTATCTGTATAAGGGCAATGACCTTACAGCCACAAATACCGAGGGTAACACACCCTGCATATTTTCAAGAGATTTTGATAATGTCAACGAGCAGGAATATACAGCCAGTATAGAGAACTGCGGCAACTTTATTTATGTGCAGGGAGCAGCTGACGACGACGGCAGCCAGCCAGTAACCACAGTGGACGGCGAGGGCGCAACGGGGCTGGATTTAGTAGAGGTATTCTGCGACGCTACGGACATTGCCAGAAAGTACCAGCAGGGGGAAACAGAGGTAACAATACCGCTGAATACCTATATTGCAATGCTGAAAACGAGAGGCGGCGCAGAGTTGGAAAACTACGGCAAGAACATAAATTTTGTAAGTACCATAAATACAAATTCAAACTTAAAATTTAAGGCTGATTTTGATTTAGGCGACCGTATTACTTGCAAAGAAACTAAGTGGGGCATACAGATAGATGCACGCATTACAGAAGTAACAGAAACATACCAGAAAGGCGAGGAAACCATAGAGGCGACTTTTGGCGACAGCCTGCCGACGCTGGTAGACCAGATTAGGAAAGTGAGGTAGCAGAAATGGCAAACAGCTTACCGTTTAATGCCGTGGCAGTAGACGGAGAGTACGACAGGGTATATAAAGCCGAGGATTGGGCGTGGTACTTTGCTACTTTCATTGCAAACGGCATTTTTCCAAAGCCGAGCGACGGGCTACAGGTAGTAGCTTACAGCGGCATGGAAATAAGAGTAAATGCAGGCTATGCCTTTATAAACGGCTACGCCTTTAGAAATCCTGCAACGCTTAGCGTAACACTGGATACGGCAGAGGGAGCGCTTAACAGGGTGGACAGGGTAGTAGTTCGCTGGGATTTGCCGCAAAGAGATATGTATATTGCGGTGTTGAAAGGCACACCGTCTGCAAAGCCGACAGCAACGGCAGTAACACGCACTACGGAAATATGGGAGCTTGCGCTTGCAGATATTTACGTAGGCAAGGGCGTAACAAGGATACAGACGCAGAACATCACAGACCAGCGGTTTAATAGCGCAGTCTGCGGCATTGTAACAGGAACGGTGGAAGAGATAGACGCAAGCGTGCTTACAAAGCAGTTTACGGACTTTTTCAACACCTACAGCGCAGCCGTGCTGGACGAGTTCAGCGCATATAAGCAGAGTATGGAAAAGTACCTTACAGAGATTGCGGGCGTATATGACAGCTACGTAAGCAAGACAGAGGGCTTATTTGCGCAGTATGAGAGCCAGTTTAACGAAAGATACAGCAGTTTTGAAAGCACGCTTGACAACTGGGACAAGGAACTTTTAAGCGCCTATACAGAATTTATGGCAAAAATTAAGCTATTCCAGTCGGACGCTGAAAACGAATTTAACACATGGTTTGAGAGTATCAAGGACAAGCTGGGCGAGGACATAGCAGGCAGCCTGCAACTGCAAATTGAAGAGCTGGCAGCAGCCATGCAGGAAGTGAAAAAGCAGGCAGAGGCGGGCACGAAAGAAACCAAAGAGGAAATAGCAGCGCTGGACGAGCGACTTAAGAGAGTAGAAAGCGGCTGGGGCATTGACTATAAGCATGATGCTGTACTGGGATTGTGTTACATGGGTGCAGCATACATGAGCCAGCATTACGAAAGAACAGTAGAAACGGCAGTGTTAGGGGCTACTTACGTGGGTAATTCCTATCTTGCAAATACATTTTAGAAAGGCGGCAGACCATGAAAGGATTTCCTAAAGTATTAAAGACAAAAGAGGATTATTACAACTGCCTTGCTATGGTAGCAAGCGGAGAACTGGCGGCAGCAGATTTGCTGGCGAAAATCGAGAGCGCAGAGAACCAGCGTTATATTGAGTGCGGCGTAGCAGCTGTAGAGGAAGAGAAAAAGGCGGTTACGGTATATTACTGCGACGAGGCAGCGGTAGGTATGAAATTTGTAGCGGGCGACGTATCCGGCACGGTGCAGGGAGTAACACATATCCAGACCGACGAGGCAGCGGCAGCAGGAGAGGCGGGAAACGACAGAACAGCCCTTACACTTTCCAAAGCGGTAAAAGCAGGCTGCAAGGTAATTGCGCTGGAACGCACAGACACCGTGGCAGGAATGACAACAGACGACATTGCAGCACTGAAAGGAGTATTAAAGCAGTATGAGTAGATTATTAGTGGACGACGTTACAAAGACCGACGCAAGGGCGCTTTTGAACGTAAATAAAATGGCTACAATCAGCGATATTGTAGCACCGAGCAATGAGTACATTTACGCCAGCGGAGCAAATGAGCTGACCGTAGTAGAGGGTTGCGTAATTGCCGTGGGCGGCGCTGGAATTTTCAAGACAGCAAATACAATTCTTACGGCTGCTAATCTGGACGCAGGCAGCGCTTTTACGGTAGGTAAGGACTATTACGTATATATCTGCGACAGCAGAATTGACAGCGCAGACGAGAAATACGTAATTTCCCTTAACTCTACATACCCGACAGGCTGGAACGCTACAAACAGCCGTAAAATCGGCGGCTTTCATTATGGACGCTGCCGCAAGGTGGACAGCAATTTACAGCCGCTTAATGGCAGCAGTGTTATTTTTGGCACAGGCTGGGAAAGTGCAGTAAGCAACGGCATTGTACCACGTTCTGTATGGACACTGGGACACCGCCCGAAATGCAGCCCAGAGGGTATGGTATATTTAGGCGGCGGCACATGGGTAGATATTTACCTTAATTCTGACGACGGAGCAAAGGGCTTGAAATCAGAGTACGGCTGCGCACCTATGACGGGTACAGAAAGCATGAACTGGTACAACTTTGTAGAACGTCTGGCAAAGAGCGGTAAACGCCTGCCGAACTATGCCGAATTTTGCGCTTATGCTTTTGGTAGCCCTGCCGGACTGGATAACGCAAATACAAACGCATGGAGCGCCAACAGCAACACAGGTAGGGGCGTAACAGGCAGTGTGGTAAATGCCGTTTCTTCCGTGGGCGTTGTAGATGCCGTGGGGCGTGTCTGGGAGTGGCTGGACGAGCTTATTACAAGAGCGGAACACGCCACAAATGCAGACTACCACGCAAGCGTAGCGTGGGGCTGGGACAAGAAAAGCCCATTGAACACAGGCGAGAAGTCTTACGACGTTGGTAACATTTACCAGTATTACGCATATTCTCTGGCGGCGCTGCGGGCGGGCGGCCTCTGGAGCACTGGGGCGTATTGCGGCGCTCGTGCCGTGAATTGCGGCGGTTACCCGTGGCTTGTCGATACGGGCGTTGGCGCTCGTGGGGCGTGTGACTCTCTGTAGACGGCGGGCGAAAGCCCAGCCGGATAAACGGGGGTAAGGCATGGACATACAGACAAAAACAGATATTATACACCAGAAAATATACGATTTTCTGCTATATATTTACCCTCTGCTTACGAAGTACCCAAAGTATGAGAAATTCAGTTTACAGACGGCGACAAGAAACGCAATTCTTGAAATGCTGCAAGAGGTTATAAAGTGGGATAAGACGGCAACGAAAAGCCACTTATACACGGTAGATACGGCATTGCAGGAAAGTAAAGAATTGCTGCGGCTGGCGCATGACTTGAAGTATAGCGCTATGAACGCACGGCACTACGGCGAGAGCTGCCGCAAGCTGAAAGAAATAGGCGTTATGCTGGGCGAACTGATAGAAGAGGTAAAGACCAGAAAATAGCAGGATATGGGGCAGCTGCTTACTTACAGCCTCTGGCGGCGCTGATAGCGGGCGGCAACTGGAACAATGGGGCGAATTGCGGCGCTCGTGCCGTGAATTGCAACAATTACCCGTGGAATGTCAATACGAACATTGGCGCTCGTGGGGCGTGTGACTTAGTGAGAACATTACAGGCACAGAGTTCTACGGAATACTGGCAAGGACTTAGAAAGGGATAAGACCGAGTGCTTAATATCCTATAGTCAGAGTGGCTGTCCCGCCGTGAGGCAAAGAGAAAAAATACGGCTGCTGGTTAGTAGCTACGGCGAAAGGCAGGAGCTTAATACTTGAAGAGAGTAGGATATATTACCGATAAGGACGGGCGGCGCATTACGATTTTAGAGGCTATGGGCGACTATGGAAACGTACAGAAAGCCTATAACAAAGCCAGAAAGTGTAAA
>ENA-UONT01001804-UONT01001804.1-human-gut-metagenome-genome-assembly--contig:-CS20-NODE-1804-length-16877-cov-4.493104_pt1 | contig 16877 bp, 10 predicted proteins | sample MGYA00242459_ERZ724006 | MGnify/ENA metagenome assembly ERZ724006 | reverse complement strand
AAACGACCATTACCTGCGCATGCGGCAATGTGATTCACACGCGTTCCACAAAGAAGGACATCCGCGTTGAAATTTGCTCCAAGTGCCATCCGTTCTTTACGGGTAAGCAGAAGCTGGTTGATACAAGCGGTCGTGTTGATATGTTCAACAAGCGCTACGGTATCACGAAGTAAATTTATATGGATCGTTCAGGGCGGTGCTCTTTCGGGCATCGCCCATTTTTTCTCCAAAGGCAAATCGCGTTCGTTTCAAAACAGAGGGGAGCGGTAAAAATGGCAGAGTACAAAACCGTGAGGAAAAACGCGCAGGACCAGTTTGTGGAAAAGCGATCGCGTTTCATCGGCTATGCCTGCCCGGTGCAGACCGAGCAGGAGGCGCTCGATTTCATCACGTCCAAAAAATCCGAGCACTGGGATGCCAGTCACAACGTCTATGCGTATATCCTGCGCGACGGCACCATGCGCTTTTCGGATGACGGCGAACCGCAGGGCACGGCCGGTATGCCGGTGCTGGATGTCCTGCGCAAAAGCGGCGTTACGGATGTCGTCACGGTTGCCACGCGCTATTTCGGCGGCATTCTGCTCGGGGGCGGCGGTCTCGTTCGCGCGTATTCGCACACCGCGTCCATCGCCCTGCAGGCGGCACAGATCATTACCATGCGCGAGTGCCTGCTGTTGTCGCTTACCTGCGATTACGGCCGGTACGGCCGCGTTGCATCGCTTGTTCCGGAATGCGGCGGCGTGACGGACGACACGGTCTTTGAGGAAAAAGTCACCGTCAAATTCCATTTGGCGCCCGAGCTGCTCGGCACATTCCGCAAAAAACTTGCGGATGCCACAAATGGGCAGGTCGATGTGACAGAAGTCGGAAAAAAATTTTTTGAATTTGAAGAATAAAAGAAGTAATTTCGCCGTTTGCGGCGTATATAATACTATGAGGGCAAAAATCAGGGCGTTTTGCTCCGAGCTTTGCCCGTAATCCCAACGGCATCGCGCCGGCGGTCACGAAAGGGGGCGGTGGAATGCCGTTGCCGGAGTCCTTTATGCAGGACTTAAAATCGCGCTGCGACATTACAGACATCGTTTCCTCGTATGTCAACCTAAAGCGGCGCGGCAAAAACATGGTGGGACTGTGTCCCTTCCACAACGAAAAATCACCGTCCTTCAACGTCTACCCGGAGAATAACTCGTTTTACTGCTTCGGCTGCGGCGCGGGCGGCGATGTCATCACATTCATCCGTAAGATTGAAAATCTCGATTACATCGAGGCCGTGAAAATGCTCGCGGACCGCGTGGGGCTGCAAATGCCGGAGCAGGGCGTGGACGATTCCATGAGCCGCCTGCGTCAGCGCGTGCTGGAAATCAACCGCGAATCCGCCCGCTTTTTCCACAGCGCGCTTTTAAGCCCGGAGGGTAAGCCGGGGCTTGATTATTTCGCGCGCAGACGCCTGCCCTTGAAAATGATCCGTCATTTCGGGCTCGGCTGGGCGCCGGAAAGCCGCTTTGCGCTCGTTAATCACCTGCGCTCCAAGGGCTATTCCGAGCGCGAGATGATTGCGGCGAACGTCGCGGTGGAGACGCGCTCCGGCCGCGCGATGGATCGTTTCCACGCACGCGTCATGTTTCCTATCATTGATCTGCGCGGCAACGTGGTCGCGTTCGGCGGGCGCATTTTGACAAATGAAAAGCCGAAGTACATAAATACATCGGATACCCCGGTCTACCACAAGAGCAGCGGTCTTTTCACGATGAATTTTGCAAAAAACGCGCTTGAAAACGACCGCATCATTTTAGCTGAGGGCTATATGGACGTCATCTCGTTGCACAAAGCGGGCATTGAAAATGCCATTGCGTCGCTCGGCACGGCACTCACCGCAGAGCAGGCGCGCATCATTGCCCGCTATGCGAAAGAGGTCGTCATTTGCTACGATTCCGACGAAGCCGGTCAAAAGGCCGCACAGCGCGCCATTCCCATTCTGCGCGGCGCAGGGCTTTTGGTGCGCGTCATGGCCGTGCCCGGCAACAAAGACCCGGACGAGTTCATCAACGCATGCGGTGATGAAGGCGCGGCGCGTTTCCGTAGGCTCATTGAGCAAAGCGGCAACGATGTGGAATACCGCCTTGCAAAGCTGAAAAGCGGGTATGATTTAAGCAACGAAAACGGGCGTATTCAATACCTGATGGCCGCCGTAGAGCTGCTGGCGGGCCTTGAAAACGCCATTGAGCGCGACGTGTACGTCAGCCGCCTTTCGCAGGAATTGAATGTTGACAAAAACGCCATTTTGCAGCAGATGTCCGTTTCCGTGCGCAAAAAAGCGCGTGCGGCGCAGCGGCAGCAGCAAAGGGACATGACGGAGCAGCTTTCCGCGCGGCGCGATACCGTAAACCCCGAAAAGCGCCGCTATGTCCGCGTGGCCAACGCCGAAGAGCGGCTCATCGCGTGCCTTTTCCACAATAATGACCTCGCACAGAGCCTGAACCGCCGCGTGCCGCCCGAAAAATTCGTGACGGCGTTCAATCGCCGGTTATATCAGAGCCTCCTGGGCAAGATTATAAACGAAGAAACGGTCACATCGCCGCAGATTACAGACTTTTCGGCGGAATGTACGCCGGACGAAATGGGCCGCCTTGCGAAGATCGTGCAGGAAAACGCCGGCATCACCGCCAAAGACGCGGAAGAATACGTGCAGATCATTTTGAGCGAAGGCGCGTTGACCGATACCGATAAGGTGCGTGGTGCGAACCCCGCCGACCTGCAGGCGCAGCTCGATGCACTGCGCAAACAGAAAAAATAAGAACGTTATGCTTTAAAACAGAATTGAGATAAAAAGGCAGCGTGCAGACGCTGCCGAGGGAATAAGGGAAAACACAGGAAAGGTATGATAAACTATGGCAGCACCCGATAAGAAAACCGTGATCCGCGATCTGATTGAGCTCGGCAAAAGCAAAGGCCAGCTCACCACAAAGGAGATCCTCGACGCCATCGGCGAATTGGATTTCGACCCGGAGCACATTGAAAAATTCTATGATACACTGGAATCGCACGGCATTGAGATTATCGATGACTTCAGCGATATCCAGATTGATGACATCGACCTTTCCAAAGTATCCGGCGCAGATACGGACGATTTTGACGCCGGCATGGGCATGGAAGGCGTCGCCATCGATGACCCGGTCAAAGTTTACCTGAAAGAGATCGGCCGCGTGCCGCTGCTTTCCTCCGAAGAAGAAGTGCGCCTTGCCATCGCCATCAAGGACGGCGACGAAGCCGCAAAGAAGCGCCTTTCCGAAGCGAACCTGCGTCTTGTCGTCAGCATCGCGAAGCGCTATCTCGGCCGTGGCATGCAGTTCCTTGACCTCATTCAGGAGGGCAATCTCGGCCTCATCAAGGCTGTTGAAAAGTTCGATTATACAAAGGGATTCAAGTTCTCCACCTACGCAACGTGGTGGATTCGTCAGGCCATCACGCGCGCCATCGCCGACCAGGCCCGCACCATCCGTATCCCGGTGCACATGGTGGAGACCATCAATAAGGTGAAGAAGGTCTCCAGCCAGCTGCTCCACACGAGCGGCCACGAGCCGACTGCGGAGGAAATCTCCGACGAGCTCGATATGCCGGTTGATAAAGTGCGCGAGATCATGCGCGTCGCGCAGGAGCCTGTCTCCCTTGAAACGCCGATCGGCGAGGAAGAGGACAGCCACCTCGGCGACTTTATCCCGGATGACGACGCACCGGCCCCGGCAGATGCCGCTTCCCATACGCTGCTGCGCGAAACGCTCGGCGATGTGCTCGATTCCCTCACCCCGCGTGAGGAAAAGGTGCTGCGCCTGCGCTTCGGCCTTGAGGACGGCAGAAGCCGCACGCTCGAGGAAGTGGGCAAGGAATTCAATGTCACCCGTGAGCGTATCCGCCAGATTGAAGCAAAGGCGCTCAGAAAGCTCCGTCACCCGAGCCGCAGCAAGAAGCTGAAGGATTTTCTGGATTGATCCCGAAAGGATAGGCACATACCATGCACATGACACTGGAAGCGGACTACGCAGTCCGCATCGTGGAATTTTTGGCCGTGAACCCCGGGCGAGCAGATGCCAAAACGATCTCGGAGCGCACAAGCGTCACGCTGCGCTTTACGCTGAAGATCCTGCGCACGCTCGTTTCGGACGGCATCGTGCGCTCGTATAAGGGCGCAAAGGGCGGCTATGAGCTTGCAAAGCCGCCGAAGGAGATCACGCTGCGCAGCGTGATCGAGGCGGTGGAGGGGCCGTATATGATTTCCCGCTGCCAGGGCGATGCGTACAGCTGCCAGCGCACCTCGTGCCGTTTGCATCACATCTACGGTGAGGTCTCGCAGCTTGTGCGCAATAAGCTGGAGTCCTACACGTTCGCGTCCATCTGTGCCTGCGAGGATACCGAGGCGGACGAAAAAGGCGAGGGAAAAGAGGCAGAAACGTAAGCGAATCCGCGTAAAAGTACACGCAAGTACATACTTAAAACGCAATAATTCGTTTTGAAAGTGGCTTTCGCTTTTTAACTTAATTTCTTCGGCATCCAAAATTCAACATAAACAAAACAAAAACCTTCCCGGCTTCGTTTCCGTTTGGAAACCGGGAAGGTTTTGCGTGTTTTTAAGCGGTATGAACGCCGTGAGACTCTGCACGGGCAAGAGCTGCGGCTCAGTTTATGCGGCTGCCGCCCCATTCCACCGCTGTGAAGCCGTCGCGGGCGGGAGCGGTGAGCGTTTGCGCGGGAATGTCGACTTTCTCTTCAAGCGGTTTCCACGCCATGAAGACCCGAAGGAGCGTGTCGGGCGCGGGGGAGATATCCAGCTGCGCCACCTGCGTATAGCAGTCGGACTGAAACGCGATGAGATTATAGGGATTTTCCTGCATCTGGGGAAGCCAGTACACGATGAATTCATTCGCTTCTTTGCGGGTGAGTCCGAGGTCGCGCAAGGCATTTTCGAGGAAAGCGGCGGAGTCGCTGCCCGCTACGCAGAAGCCGTGGGAAAGGTCGTATTCCGCGCTGTCCGTGCCTTCCCAGTACAGGTAGTTATACGTTTGGCCGTCCTCGTCCGTCAGAGTACCGTCAGGTTTCGCCGAAACATGCCAGCCGGTTTTGTAATTCGGGTAGGTGCAAGTGAGCGTTCCGTCGTACGCGAGCGTAACCGAGACGTCCGTTTCTTCTTCCGGATAAAGATAAATCACCGGCTTTAACGCGAGTTGCTCTTCTTCACGTTCACGTTCGCGTTCACGGCATGCCGAAAGCCCGCACACGAAGCTGATTGCAAGGGCCGCGGCGAAAATCTGCTTTGCGAAATGCTTTTTCATACAGTGTTCCTCTTTAAATTAAAATGATTAGCAGTGGATAAAAATAAAGCCCGATTGCAGTTTACAAGGTCCATGTGCTATCGAGTATACGGGTCAAAATTCAATTTATTCTGCTTTGGAATTTGAGAAAAGAAAAAGGGAATAAAACTCGAAAAATTTCGGGAAAAGGCTTGACAAATCCACAGATACGGTGTATCATATTACAATGTATCATCATGGATAGATATGCCATTTCTTTCTCTGATCTGCATTATAACACAGTTCCGAAAAATAATCAAGCATAATCTATAAAATTCACATGAACGGATATTCTTTCCGCCGTTTTTAAGTGATTTTGCTTAAAAACACGGGTCAAATACTAAGAATGGAGTGGTTGAGTCAATGGTGAATGTTAAGCCGGTACAGCTTGGCAAGAACACACGCATGAGCTTCTCGCACATCAATGAAGTTCTCGATATGCCGAACCTGATCGAGATTCAGAAAAATTCCTACGACTGGTTCCTGAAGGAAGGTCTGAAGGAAGTTTTTGACGACGTCTCCGGCATTACGGATTTCAACGGAAATCTGGTTCTGGACTTCGTGAACTACAAGCTCGACGAAAAACCCAATTACACGGTAACGGAATGCAAAGAGCGCGATGCTACCTATGCGGCAGCCCTGCGCGTCACTGCACGCCTTCTCAACAAGGAAACGGGCGAGATCAAGGAATCTGAAGTCTTCATGGGCGATTTCCCGCTGATGACACCGTCCGGCACCTTTGTGATCAACGGCGCAGAACGTGTTATCGTTTCCCAGCTTGTTCGTTCTCCGGGCGTCTATTATAAGATGGAGTACGATAAAACAGGCAAACAGCTTTTCTCTTCCACCGTCATTCCGAACCGCGGCGCATGGCTGGAGTACGAAAACGATGTGAACGACGTACTCTACGTGCGTATCGATAAAAACAGAAAGCTCCCGATGACCGCGTTCATCCGCGCACTCGGTCTCGGCACCGACGAAGAGATCAAGGAATACTTTGGCGAAGACGAGCGCATCCTTGCGACCATCGATAAGGATACCACGCACACCATGGAGGAAGGCCTCTTTGAGGTGTACAGAAAGCTCCGTCCGAGCGAGCCGCCTACGGTTGAAAGCGCACAGTTCCATTTGAACGGCCTGTTCTTCGACCCGAGACGCTACGACCTCTCCAGAGTCGGCCGTTATAAGTACAATAAGAAGCTGAACCTCGCCGGCAGAATCACCGGCCGTCAGCTTTCCCGCCTGATCGTCAACCCGGCGACCGGCGAGGTGATGGCAGAGGCGGGCACCGTTGTGTCCCGCACGCTTGCCGAAGACATCGACAACGCCGGTGTGACCACCGCCTGGGTTGCCCTTGAGGACGACAAGGAGACGAAGGTCATCTCAAACGGTATGGTCGATATCGCAAAATACGTTTCCTTTGATGCAGAGGCAGAGTGCGGCATCAACGAACGTGTGCGCTACGCAGTGCTCTCCGAGATTCTCGAAGCGTGCGGCGACGACGAAGAGAAGCTCAAAGAGCAGCTCACCGCACGTCATGACGAGTTGATCCCGAACCACATCATCATTGATGATATTTTCTCCTCCATCAACTACATGACCTGCCTTGCTGTCGGTCTCGGCTTTACGGATGATATCGACCAGCTCGGCAACCGCCGTATCCGTTCCGTCGGCGAGCTGCTGCAGAACCAGTTCCGCATCGGCTTCTCCCGCTTGGAGCGCGTGATCCGCGAGCGCATGACGCTGCAGGGTCAGGATATGGAATCCCTTACACCGCATTCTCTCATCAATATCCGTCCGGTCGTTGCAGCAATCAAGGAGTTCTTCGGTTCTTCTCCGCTGTCCCAGTTCATGGACCAGACGAACCCGCTGGCAGAGCTGACGCATAAGCGCCGTCTCTCCGCTTTGGGCCCGGGCGGCCTTTCCCGTGACCGTGCGAGCTTCGAGGTTCGAGACGTTCACTACACACACTACGGCCGCATGTGCCCGATCGAATCCCCGGAAGGTCAGAACATCGGTCTGATCTCCTACCTTGCAACGTTCGCAAGAATCAATCACTACGGCTTCATTGAGGCGCCGTACAGAAAGATTGATAAGGCGACGGGCAAGGTCACGGACGAAGTCGTTTACATGACGGCGGACGTGGAAGACGAGTTCATCGTTGCGCAGGCAAACGAAAAGCTGAATGAAGACAACACCTTTGCAAACGACAGCGTTCTCGCGCGTTTCAAGGGCGAGTTCATTCAGGTTGAGCCGACCCGCGTCGATTACATGGATATTTCCCCGCGTATGGTCTTCTCCGTTGCAACGGCGATGATCCCGTTCCTCGAAAACGATGACGCGAACCGTGCTCTGATGGGCGCGAACATGCAGCGTCAGGCAGTTCCGCTGCTCCGCACCGAGTCTCCGATCGTCGGTACCGGCATGGAGTATAAAGCAGGCGTTGACTCCGGCGTCTGCGTCCTGTGCGAACGCGCAGGTGTCGTTAAGAGCGTCAGCGCAGACCTTATTCGCGTGACGACCGATAACGGCGATATCGACGACTATGTCGTCACAAAGTTCATGCGTTCCAACCAGAGCACCTGCATCAACCAGGTCCCGATCGTCAACCGCGGCGACCGCGTTGAAGTGGGCGATGTTCTGGCGGACGGCCCGGCCATTAAGAACGGCGAGATCGCGCTCGGCAAGAACGCGCTCATCGGCTTCATGACCTGGGAAGGCTACAACTACGAGGACGCCGTCCTGCTGAACGAGAAAATCGTGCGCGACGACGTTTACACCTCCATCCATATCGAAGAGTATGAGATGGAAGCCAGAGATACAAAGCTCGGCGCGGAAGAGATTACCCGCGACATCCCGAACGTCAACGAAGATCTGCTGCGCGACCTTGATGACCGCGGCATCATTCGTGTGGGTGCGGAGGTTCACGCCGGCGATATTCTGGTCGGTAAGGTCACGCCGAAGGGCGAAACCGAGCTGACCGCCGAAGAGCGCCTGCTGCGCGCCATCTTCGGTGAAAAGGCCCGCGAGGTTCGCGATACGTCCCTCCGTGTTCCGCACGGCGAGTACGGCACAATTGTGGACGTTAAGGTCTTCACGAGAGACAACTGTGATGAGCTGAGCCCCGGCGTCAACAAGGTCGTGCGCTGCTATATCGCACAGAAGAGAAAGATCTCCGTCGGCGATAAGATGGCCGGCCGCCACGGTAACAAGGGTGTTGTTTCCCGCATTTTGCCGATGGAAGAGATGCCGTTCCTGCCGGACGGTACACCGCTTGACATCGTTCTGAACCCGTTGGGCGTTCCGTCCCGTATGAATATCGGACAGGTTCTCGAGGTTCACCTCGGCATGGCGGCAAACGCACTCGGTTGGAAGATTATGACCCCGGTATTCGACGGCGCACACGAAGCGGATATCCGCGAGTGCTTCCGCATGGCGGGCATGAGTGAGGACGGCAAGTTCCGTCTGCGTGACGGTCGTACCGGCGAGTATTTCGATAACCCGGTTACCGTTGGCTACATGTACTACCTCAAGCTCCATCATCTTGTTGACGATAAGATTCACGCCCGTTCCACCGGTCCGTATGCCCTCGTTACCCAGCAGCCTTTGGGCGGCAAGGCGCAGTTCGGCGGCCAGCGCTTCGGCGAAATGGAAGTTTGGGCGCTGGAGGCTTACGGCGCGGCGTACACCCTGCAGGAGATTCTGACGGTGAAGTCCGACGACGTTGTGGGCCGTGTAAAGACCTACGAAGCCATCGTTAAGGGCCAGAACGTGCCGAAGCCGGGCATTCCGGAATCCTTCCGCGTTCTTATCAAGGAACTGCAGGCACTCGGCCTCGACATCAAGGTACTGGATAAGGACAACGAGGAGATTGACCTGCGCCAGAGCTTCGACGATGACGATGATGTGGGTCTCACCCCGGGCGATCAGGTCTTTGATGAAGAAAACGTCGCAACGGACGGCGATTTCGACGGCTATTCCATCGAGAACGAAGACGGGGAAGAGGACGACTTCTTCTCTACCGGCGACGATGATGAGTTTGAAGGCTCCGATAACGATTTGTTTGACGGCATCGACGACGAGTTCTAATTTCGGGTGAAAGGAAAGGATCGCATATATGGAGTTTAACGTTTTTGAATCAATAAAGATCGGCCTTGCATCGCCCGAGCAGATTCGCTCCTGGTCGTACGGTGAGGTCACGAAGCCCGAGACCATCAACTACCGTACATTGAAGCCGGAGCGCGACGGCCTGTTCTGCGAGCGCATTTTCGGACCGACAAAGGACTGGGAGTGCCATTGCGGCAAGTATAAGCGCATCCGCTTTAAGGGCAAGGTCTGCGAGCGCTGCGGCGTTGAAGTGACGCGCAGCAAGGTTCGCCGTGAGCGCATGGGTCACATTGAGCTTGCAGCGCCGGTTTCGCACATCTGGTACTTTAAGGGCATCCCGTCCCGCATGGGTCTGATTCTTGACCTTTCCCCGCGCGTACTGGAAAAGGTTCTGTATTTCGCACTTTACATCGTTACGGATCCGGGTTCCGTCCGTGAGCTCTCTAAGATGCAGACGCTCACCGAAAAGGAATACCGCGACATGCGTGAAAAATATGAGGACGACTTCGAGGCGTCCATGGGCGCTGAAGCTGTGAAGAAGCTGCTCGAGGATATCGACTGCGAAAAGCTCAGCGAGGAGCTCAAAAAAGACCTCGAAACCGCGCAGGGACAGAAGCGCGTGCACATTCTCAAGCGCCTTGAGGTTGTGGAATCCTTCCGCATCTCCGGCAACCGCCCGGAGTGGATGATCCTCGATGCCGTGCCGGTTATCCCGCCGGATATCCGTCCGCTCGTACAGCTGGACGGCGGCCGCTTTGCAACGAGTGACCTGAACGACCTGTACAGACGCGTTATCAACAGAAACAACCGTCTGAAGAGACTCATCGAGCTCGGCGCGCCGGACATCATCGTGCGCAACGAGAAGCGTATGCTGCAGGAAGCTGTCGATGCCCTCATCGACAACGGCCGCCGCGGCAGACCGGTCACCGGCCCGAACAACCGCCCGCTCAAGTCCCTTTCCGATATGCTGAAGGGCAAGCAGGGCCGCTTCCGTCAGAACCTGCTCGGTAAGCGTGTTGACTATTCCGGCCGTTCCGTTATCGTTGTTGGCCCGGAGCTGAAAATGTACCAGTGCGGCCTGCCGAAGGAAATGGCACTGGAGCTCTTTAAGCCGTTTGTTATGAAGCGCCTTGTCGAGACCGGTGCCGCCGGCAACATCAAGGCTGCAAGAAAGGCCGTAGAGCGCGCGAAGAGCGAGGTTTGGGACGCACTGGAGATTGTCATCAAGAACCACCCGGTCATGCTGAACCGTGCACCTACGCTGCACCGCCTGGGCATTCAGGCGTTTGAGCCGGTCCTCGTTGAGGGCCGCGCCATTAAGCTGCATCCGCTCGTCTGCACCGCATTTAACGCAGACTTCGACGGCGACCAGATGGCTGTGCACGTGCCGCTTTCCGCAGAAGCACAGGCAGAGGCACGCTTCCTCATGCTGGCTGCAAACAACCTCTTAAAGCCTTCCGACGGCAGCCCTGTTGCGGTCCCGTCGCAGGATATGGTTCTCGGTTCTTATTACCTTACGCTCGATAAGGACGGGGAGACCGGTGAAGGCAAGGTATTCCGCAACATGGACGAAGCGTTCATGGCGTATGACGCAAAATATATCACGCTGCACTCCAAGATCAAGGTCAGAAGAACCGTGGAGTACAACGGCCAGACATATACGGGCCTTGTCGATACGACGATGGGCCGCATGATCTTCAACCGCCCGATCCCGCAGGATCTCGGCTTTGTTGACCGCACCGACCCGGAGAACATCCTCAAGTTTGAGGTCGATTTCCTCGTTGGTAAGAAGCAGCTCGGCAAGATCATCGACAAGTGCATCAAAAAGCACGGCACGGCGATCACAAGCGAAATGCTCGATGCCATTAAGGCACAGGGCTACAAGTATTCCACCATCGGCGCAATCACCGTTGCTGTCTGCGATGCGACTATTCCGCCGCAGAAGCAGGAGATTCTTGCAAAGGCAGAGGCAGAGATCAGCGAGATTACCGCAGATTTCCGCGACGGCTTCCTCTCCGACGGCGAGCGTTACAGCGCGGTTCTGAAGACCTGGGAAAAGGCGACGAACGACGTTACGAAAGCCCTGCAGGACGGCCTTGACCGTTACAACCCGATCTTCATGATGGCAGACTCCGGCGCCCGTGGTTCTATGAACCAGATCCGTCAGCTGGCCGGCATGCGCGGTCTGATCGCGAATACGTCCGGTAAGACGATCGAAATTCCGATCAAGGCGAACTACCGTGAAGGCCTGAACATTTTGGAATACTTCATTTCCTCCCGTGGTGCTCGTAAGGGTCTTGCCGATACGGCTCTGAGAACGGCTGACTCCGGTTATCTGACCAGACGTCTGGTTGACGTTTCTCAGGATGTTATCGTTCGTCAGGATGACTGCGGTACGACCGAGGGTCTGGAAGTGTTCGAAATCAAATCCGGTAACGAGTCCATTGAGCCGCTTAAGGAGCGTATTGTGGGCCGCTACCTGCTTGACGATTACTGCGACGAGAATGGCAACGTGCTCGTTTCTAAGGATAAGATGATTGGCGACGCCGAAGCTGACCTCATCATCAGCCGCGGCACGACGCACATCAAAATCCGCTCTATTTTGAACTGCCGCACCCGTCACGGCGTGTGCAAGAAGTGCTACGGTTCCTCCCTTGCAAACGGCCAGCCGATCACGGTCGGCGAGGCGGTTGGTATCATCGCCGCACAGTCCATCGGCGAGCCGGGTACCCAGCTGACGATGCGTACGTTCCATACCGGCGGTGTTGCATCCGCAGAAGATATCACGCAGGGTCTTCCGCGTGTCAGTGAGCTGTTTGAAAGCCGCAAGCCGAAGCATCTCGCAATCATCGCGGAGATCGGCGGTACGATCGGCTTTGAAGAGGTCAAAAAGAACCGCCATATTGTTGTTCGCGGCGATGGCGACCAGCGCAGCTACCTCATCCCGTTCGGTGCACGCCTCAGCGTAAAAGAGGGCGATGTGGTTGAAAAGGGCACCCGCTTGACCGAAGGCTCCGTCAACCCGCACGACGTGCTTGCCATCAGCGGCCCGGAGGCGGTGCAGGATTACCTCATTGAGGAAGTGCAGCGCACCTACCGTATGCAGGGTGTTGATATCAACGATAAGCACATCGAAGTTATCGTTCGTCAGATGATGCGCAAGGTGCGCATTGAAGACGCGGGCGACACGCCGCTGCTCGTCGGCGCGCTCGTCGATAAGAACGACACGCTTCTTGAAAACGAGAAGATCGCCGCAAGAATTGCAAACGGCGAGACCGGCCTGCGCGAGGCGACAGTCACGCCGACGCTGCTCGGTCTCACGAAGGCATCTCTGGCGACCGAGTCCTTCCTTTCCGCTGCTTCCTTCCAGGAGACCACACGCGTGCTGACCGACGCCGCCATCAAGGGCAAGGTAGACCCGCTGCTTGGCCTGAAGGAGAACGTCATCATCGGTAAGCTGATTCCGGCCGGCACCGGCATGGACTGCTACACCAATGTTGAAATTGCGCCGACGGCGCCGAGCAGCTCTTTGAGCCAGGAGGCCGTAGCCGCTTTGAGCAGCTTTGAGGAAAAAACTTCCGCACAGAATGCAGAAGAGGGCTTGACAAACGAATAATGAGCGGTGTATAATGTCAAATGGTGTGTTGTGGGCATGAAATCTGAGAATTTCTGCCAGAACCGCCTTTGAAACCGCATAAAACAGACCTGTCCGCGCGATTTTTGTACGGACAGGATACTGTTTTGTATAGGCGCATGTTCTGCGGGCAATATAAACCCGCATGACATATATAGAAATTGTGTAAGGAGGTGCAATATGCCCACATTTAACCAGTTGATTCACACAGGTCGCGCAGTTTCCGAGAAGAAGGCAAAGGCGCCGGCACTGCTGAAGGGTTGGAACTCCAAGAAGAGAATTGCTATCGATCAGGATTCTCCCCAGAAGCGCGGTGTCTGCACTGCTGTTAAGACTGCTACCCCGAAGAAGCCGAACTCCGCACTTCGTAAGATTGCCAGAGTCCGTCTTTCCAACGGTATCGAAGTCTCCGCTTACATCCCGGGTGTTGGTCACAACCTGCAGGAGCATAGCGTTGTTATGATCCGTGGCGGTCGTGTTAAGGACCTTCCTGGTGTACGTTACCACATCATCCGCGGCACGCTTGACGCGCAGGGTGTTGCAAAGCGTATGCAGGCTCGTTCCAAGTACGGCGCTAAGAGACCGAAGGCCGGCGCTGCAAAGAAGTAATTTCTTTAAAGAGCCAAATTTAATCGTTACACAATGAACTTTTGACCGGAAAAGCGAAATTCGCTTTAAGGGTATTTATAATAGATAAGCTACTGATTATCGTGCGTAAATACCTTTTCTTAGCCGGCGGGAGCTTGTGCTTTCGAGTACCGATGAATTCATACTATTATGTGAAGGAGGGAAGACTATGCCAAGAAGAGGCAATGTAGCAAAACGCGATGTTTTGCCGGATCCTATGTATAATTCCAAACTGGTCACACGCCTGATTAACAACATCATGTATGATGGTAAGAAGGGCGTAGCTCAGAAGATCGTTTACGAAGCATTCGAGATCGTCGAAGAGAAGACGGGCAAGAACGCTCTGGAGGTTTTCGAGCAGGCTATGGAGAACGTAATGCCGAGCCTGGAGGTTAAGGCACGCCGTGTTGGCGGTGCGAACTATCAGGTTCCGATCGAGGTTCGTCCGGAGAGACGTCAGACCTTGGGTCTGCGCTGGATGGCGAGCTATTCCAGACTTCGTTCTGAAAAGACGATGAAGGAGAGACTGGCCGGAGAGATCCTTGACGCTCTGAACGGCGCCGGCGGCGCTGCTAAGAAGCGTGACGATACGCATAAGATGGCAGAAGCCAACAAGGCTTTCGCACATTACAGATGGTAATTTACCTGTAAACGTATTAAGGAGGATTATATGGCCCGTCAGGTACCACTTGAATTTACAAGAAATATCGGCATCATGGCGCACATCGATGCCGGTAAAACAACAACGACCGAGCGTATCCTTTATTACACAGGCGTCAACTACAAGATCGGCGAGACCCACGACGGTTCCGCTACGATGGACTGGATGGCACAGGAGCAGGAGAGAGGTATCACGATCACTTCCGCTGCTACGACGTGCTTCTGGCCGGACAGAAACGGTCACCAGAACCGTATCAACATCATCGACACCCCGGGTCACGTTGACTTCACCGTTGAGGTTGAGCGTTCCCTGCGTGTTCTCGATGGTTCCGTAACGGTTTTCTGCGCAAAGGGCGGCGTTGAGCCGCAGTCTGAGACCGTTTGGCGTCAGGCTGAGGAATACAAGGTTCCGCGTATGGCGTATGTCAACAAGATGGACATTATGGGCGCTGATTTCTACCGCGTTGTCAACATGATGCGCGAGAGACTGAAGTGCAACGCTGTACCGATCCAGCTGCCGATCGGCTCTGAAGATACCTTCAAGGGCCTCATCGACCTCGTGGAAATGAAGGCTTATGTCTACTATGATGATCTCGGCAAGGATATCCGTTGCGAAGAGATCCCGGAAGACATGAAAGAGCTCGCAGAGAAGTATCACACCGAGATGATCGAGCATGTCGCCGAGCAGGACGACGCACTCATGGAGAAGTATCTCATGGGTGAAGAGCTCACGATCGATGAGATCAAGACCTGCATCCGCAAGTCCACCATCAACAACACGATGGTTCCGGTTACCTGCGGTACTTCCTATAAGAACAAGGGTGTTCAGAAGCTTCTGGACGCGATTGTTGATTACATGCCGGCTCCGACGGATGTTCCGTCTATTAAGGGTGTAAACCCGGAAACCGAAGAAGAGGACGTTCGTCACTCTTCCGATACGGAGCCGTTCTCCGCTCTTGCATTTAAGATTGCTACGGACCCGTTCGTCGGTAAGCTGTGCTTCTTCCGTGTGTACTCCGGTACGCTTACGGCTGGTTCCACCGTTTACAACTCCACAAAGGATAACACCGAGCGTATCGGCCGTATTGTTCAGATGCACGCAAACCACAGACAGGATCTGGAAATGGTTTACGCAGGCGACATCGCTGCTGCAGTCGGTCTGAAGAACACCACCACCGGTGATACCCTTTGCGACGAAAAGCACCCGATCATCCTTGAGTCCATGGAATTCCCGGAGCCGGTTATCCGTGTTGCGATTGAGCCGAAGACCAAGGCCGGTCAGGAAAAGATGGGCATTGCACTTGCAAAGCTCGCAGAAGAAGACCCGACCTTCAAGGCCTATACCGATGAAGAAACCGGCCAGACCATCATTGCCGGCATGGGTGAGCTCCATCTGGAGATCATCGTTGACCGTCTGATGCGTGAGTTTAAGGTTGAGGCTAACGTCGGTAAGCCGCAGGTTGCTTACAAAGAGACGATCCGCAAGAATGCGGATTCCGATATGAAGTACGCTCGTCAGTCCGGCGGTAAGGGCCAATACGGTCACGTTAAGATTCGTATTGAGCCGAACCCGGGTAAGGGCTACGAGTTCGTCAACGCAGTTGTCGGCGGTACGGTTCCGAAGGAATATATCCCGGCTGTTGACCAGGGTATCCAGGGCGCAATGCTCTCCGGCGTGCTTGCTGGTTACAACGTTGTTGACGTGAAGGTCACGCTGTATGATGGTTCCTATCATGAAGTTGACTCCTCTGAAATGGCCTTTAAGATCGCCGGCTCCATGGCATTCAAGGATGCTATGCGCAAGGCTGATCCGGTCATCATGGAGCCGATCATGAAGGTTGTTGTTACCGTTCCGGAGGAATACCTCGGCAACGTTATCGGTGACCTCAACTCCCGTCGCGGCATCATGCAGAATCAGGAGGCTACTCCGGGTGCTATGCAGATCACCAGCGAAGTTCCGCTGTCTGAGATGTTCGGCTACGCAACGGATATGCGTTCCAAGACCCAGGGCCGTGGTCAGTACACCATGGAGCCCTCTCACTACGCTGAAGTTCCGAAGTCTGTTTCTGAAACGATCATCGCTTCCAGAAAAAAGGCTGAATAAAGCGAAATACTACTTGATTTTTTTGCGGTTTGTTGCTACAATGGTAATAAACTCAAAAGGTTATTTTACTGAATAAAAGGAGGCAATTCCAATGGCAAAGGCTAAGTTCGAAAGAAATAAGCCCCATGTAAACATCGGTACAATCGGTCACGTTGACCATGGTAAGACTACTCTTACTGCTGCTATCACGAAGGTTCTCGCTCTGAAGGGCCAGGCACAGTTCGAGGATTACTCCATGATCGATAAGGCTCCGGAAGAGAGAGAGCGTGGTATCACGATCAACACCGCTCACGTTGAGTATGAGACGGACAAGCGTCACTACGCTCACGTTGACTGCCCGGGCCATGCTGACTATGTTAAGAACATGATCACTGGTGCTGCTCAGATGGACGGCGCTATCCTC
>ENA-UONT01001803-UONT01001803.1-human-gut-metagenome-genome-assembly--contig:-CS20-NODE-1803-length-16882-cov-34.645510_pt1 | contig 16882 bp, 17 predicted proteins | sample MGYA00242459_ERZ724006 | MGnify/ENA metagenome assembly ERZ724006 | reverse complement strand
CGACTAAAACGCCAGCTCTCGCATAACGAGAACTGGCGTTCTTTGACAGGCTGTGCTTTTATCCGGATAAAAGCTAGTTTCCCCCATAGGGGAAACTAGACGATATTCAAAAAGCGGCGCAAAAACAATTAATTCGTTAAAAAGAGGACGATGTTTGCCGTTTGCTGCGCATTTTGAATAACATAATATCAGTTTTTGACGGGAGAATCAATAAAAAATTTGCCGTCATTTTGTAGATTGGTAGCGTTTTCGACAAGGTGGAATTGTTGAAAACACACAAATAAAGTGGACTGTATCCGCGTAAAAAAGAACCGGCAGCGGCGCCGCAAAGGGCAGCGCCGCTGCTGGCCGTAAAGGGGAGACAGTGTACTACTTATGGGGTCGTCCTTCGTTTCCGGAGAAGGACTGCCGTACCGGCAATGGCGGCCAGAGACAGCAGCCCGTAGAGGACGATACCGGCGTCGCCGGTGTGGTTGGATATCAGCGTTTTGCCGGGGCCGCCGGAGGACACGCCGGTTTTGGCGGCCCACACCGGATAGAGCGTGGCCTTTCCGGAAACAAGGATGTGGTGGACTACCGTGCCGCTGGGCGATTTGGACCAGCCGACCTGCTGATAGCCCTCTTTGGTGAGGGATTTCTCGTAGCTTACCGCGTAAAGCGTGCCGATCTTCTCAATGTCGTTGTCCGGCAGCGTGCCGCCGGTGGCGTCGCCTGTGGAATAGGTTATCGTATAATAGTCGATGGCCTTTTGGTAAGGCCCGTCCTGTGCGTCGGTGGGATATGCCATGGTGTCGTATACCTTCAGGGCGTCACCCTTTAAGTAGATGGAAAACTTGGTGCCGTCCAGCGGGAAAATGGCGTCACCGCCGCTGCCGCTGTAGGTGTATACGCCGTCCGCGGTCTCCGTGAAGCGGTAATCGTCCGCGCCCGCTCCGCAGGATACGCCGACCGTCTGCCCCGTCCACGGCTGGTCATCCTTCAGAAGCGTTACCTCGGCAGTGGTCTGCACGGCTTTGGTGGTAAGGGTGCAGGTTACCGCCGCCTGACCGCGGCCGGTATCATCGTGCCGCGCGGCGGCCCAGAGGGCAAAATACTGGGAGATGTATTTTCCCGTGTCGGTGGTATTTTCATAGGGATAGGTGTGTTCCGCCGTTATGACGTCCCCGTCCTGCTGGAGACCCTGCGCCAGCGCTGTACCTGTGCTCAGGCCGCCGGTGATTTTCTCGCTTTCCGTGTCGCGGATGAAAGGCGAAAGTGTTGCGCCGGAGAGCCGACAGGACGTGCCGAGCGATACCAGCTGGAAGCTGGCGGTGTCACAGCCGCCGCTGACGGTGAAGCTGTGCTTGACGGTGTATTTCGTGTGGGCGGGCACCCAGAGCTTCGTGGAAAACACCGCAAGGCGCAGTTGAGCTTTTTGGCTGCTGTTCATTGTGAGCGTGACCATCGTGCCGGTCTGCACGCCGCCCTCCATCACGGCCTCCTGTCCGATCCCGGCGGAGGACAGGCTGTCGGGTGCTGCCATGGCGCTGTACGAGAGCGTGCCGATGTCGGCGCTTTGCTCGTATACGCGGCAGTCGTCCCCGGTGATATCCACGAACGTTGGCCGCAGGGCTATGATTGCCGCCGCGCTGACCTGCACCGTGCCCAGCAGCGTCAGCAGGCACAGCGCCAGACACACCCATCGTTTGCCCCGCATCATATGGTACACATCCTTTCCCCAGCGTGCCGCCCTCTTGACAGCGGCGCGGTTTCCTCTATAATAGTAGTATAACCCGTTCATCGATGAACGAAGCAAGGGGCTTTGGAAAGAAAAATGGAGAAAATTGATACAAAAAAGCTGTTTCAGATCACCGAGGCCGCGCATGCCTGCGGTCTTTCCCGCAGTACCCTGATGCGGCTGGAGAAAAAGGGGCTGCTGAAGCCTGCCTACATCGCGCCGGACAGCGGGCGGCGCTACTATGACAACCACAATGTGGCGCGTATTTTGCAGATCGAGAAGTTCAAAGCCATGGGCTTTGGCACGGAGGAGATCGCGGGCTATTTTGTGCGGGGCGGCGAGGCGGAAGGCCTTCTGGCGGTGCTGGAGGAGCGGCTGCACAGCCTGCAGCGCAGCGTGGAGGAAATGCGGCTGAGAGCCACGGAGAGCGACCAGTTCTCCGTGCAGATAGTGACACTGCCCGCCGTGACCTGCTGCATACAGTGGCATGTGGATCACACATTCGCGGAGCGGTACGACGCCATGTACGATTTTTACAGCCAGTGCATCCGGGAGGGCTGCGTGCTGTCCGACGAGCCGCTGTTTACCATGTCGGACCGGCAGGACTATCTGGCGGGATACATCGGCGACACGCCCTATCCCTTCGCGGTCTGCGTTCCGGTGCGGCCGGAGAAAGCGCCTGCCGGGGCGGTGACGCTGCCGGAGTGCCGGGCGCTGTCGGTGCTGTACTGCGGCGATTACAGCAATGTGGACGAGGCGTGGCTGCGGCTGGGGCGTGAGGCGAACGCGCGGGGACTGACGCCTGCGGCTCCGCCCCGTGTGCTGGGCATCGTGGCGCCCTATACCGGCCGGGAGATCGAAACGCGGCGGTATTGCTCCCGGCTTGTTCTGCCGGTGGCTCCGGAGGAATAGAGGAAACAGAAAGGGAGCGCAGAATAGCAAAAAAGAGACGGCCGGGGCCGTCTCTTTTTTGCAGAGGGAATGCTGTGGCACAATCAGCGCTTCCGTGAGTTGGATCATGTCTGCGGGGGCGAAGCTGTCTCCGTCGGGAACTGCCGTCCTGTGTGGTCGATGGTATAGTCCCCCGTCAGGATCAGCTGACTGATGGGCAGCACGGTGTAGCCGTCGTTGATGAGATATTCCAGAATACGCGGCAGCGCCTCCGGTGTGTGGAGTGCCGCGTTGTGGAACAGCACAATGCTGCCGGCCTGCACCTTGGAGGTGACTCGCTGGTAGATGGTGTCGGCGTCGTAGTCCTTCCAGTCGAGGGAATCCACATCCCATTGGATAGGCTCCATCCCCAATGATCGCACGGCGGAGATCACATGGTCGTCATACTCGCCGTAGGGGCAGCGGATCAGTGTGGGGCTGCATCCGGTGACGGCTTCGATTTTATCGCAGCTCTCCTGAATATCCGCCACGATCTGGGAGGAGGTCAGGCTGTTGTAATGATCGTGGTGAGTGGAATGGCTCATGACCTCGTGGCCTGCGTCATGCAGCGCCTTCACCGATTCCGGATACTTATCCACCCAGTCGCCCACCACGAAGAAGGTGGTCTTGACGTTGTACTTCGCCAGAATTTCGATAAGGTGCTCCGTATCCTCATTGCCCCACGGCGATGCAAAAGTGCGGCAGTTCACGGAGAACTACCGCACTCTTTGTTGTGCTTTTATGATAGCATAAATGCGTCCTATCTGCAACAAAACTTGGTTCAAAAAAGGGAAAACTTTTGATAGGTGATTATGGCTAAAAGCGTTGTAAGTCAAGCAATTGCCGATGCTTGTTTTTTGATTTTAGTCGGGAAAGCAGGAATGAAAAACAAAGATTTTACTCGGGAAAAACAGAATAGACGTAAACGAGTAAAATGCCAAACTGGCTGAAATATAGTCGGGATAATGCGCCATTAAGAGAGAAAAGCAGCCCGACTGGACTGCTTTTCCTAAAGGTCACTATTTACCACGTATCGGCCAACAAAAAATCCTGAAGATGCACGATCTTAATGCCGTTTTCAATACCAACATCCATGTCGTTCAGTGTGACAACATATTTGGGGTAATGGTCTTTGATCTCCATGAGGTTGCCTACCTCACGGTCGGAACCCTCCGGCAGTTGAACGCATACCTGCACATAGATCCGTTCATCGCGGCGGGTGGCCACAAAGTCGATCTCCTTGGTATCATTCTTGCCGATATACACATCGTACCCTCGTCGCTTTAGTTCCAGAAACACGATGTTCTCCATCGCCCCGTCCAGCATCTTGCGGTTATAGCCCAGCAGGGCGTATTTCAACGACACGTCCGCAAGGTAGTATTTCTCCTGTGTTTTCAGGATGCTCTCGCCATGCAAGTCGTAGCGCTCACAGGGATAGATGATGAACGCCTGCTCCAGCCAGCGCAGGTAGTTGTAGATGCTCTCCACCGAGACCTTGCGGAGTTCACTTTTCAGAAAGGTGGAGATCGAATTGGCGGAGAAGGTCTTGCCCATATTTTCGATGATAAATTTCACCACACGGTCAAAAAGATCCTGCTTGTTGATGCGGTGACGCTTTACAATATCGCGGGAGACCACAGTGTGGTAGATGCCGTTGACGATCTGATAGGCGCTCTGCGCGTCATACTGGCTCAAGGCGATTATGGGGAACCCGCCAAACCGGATATACTCCTCCAGCAGTTCCTTTTGGGACAGTGCGCTGCCGGCTTTGAAATCCAGGTACTCGCGGAAAGATAGCGTATAAACGGGGATAGACACATAGCGTCCCGTCAGGTAGGTGGAGATCTCGCTGGACATGAGCTTGGAATTAGAGCCAGTCACATAGATGTCGGCGTCAGAGCCTTCCAGCAGACTGTTGACCGCCTTTTCCCAGCCGTTGATCTCCTGGATCTCATCCAGCAGGAGGTAACAGTGCCCCTTACCCGCCATAGTTTCCACCAACTCGTCATACATCTGCTTAGCGGTGATATTTTCGGGAATGTCCATTTCCGTGTACCGCTTGCAGATGATGTGATCCGCAGGTACGCCCTGCCGCAACAGTTCTTCCTCCAGCATCTCAAAAATGGTGGACTTACCGCAGCGGCGAATGCCTGCCAGTATCTTGACCAGCGGTTGGTCGATAAAGGGATTGATGGCCTCGATATAATTGGGTCTATTGATCATGCTATCGCCTCCTCACCGTCATTAGTATACCCGAAATACTTTCAATATGCAACAAGTTTTTATTGTCTAACCTTAAAAACTATCCGGCTTACAAAGCTTTTGCTTTTCTCATATAGAAAACCATATCGTCACCCCTCCAGCAGCGCCCGATAGGACTCCGGAAACAGATAGTCAATTTCAATATGGTTCCCTTCATAAACACGAATTTCCCGGATGGCGGCGGCGACGGTCGGGCGATCCAATTCTGTCAGGTGCCCCAGCGCCAACAGCTCCTTCACCCACGGCAGAGACAGCGGATCGTCCTGTGCCGTGCTGTGCAGCTTGTCCAGCTGAGCCTGCAGCGCCTGCTCCTGCGCGTCATAGTCGGTGCGGTAGCGGAGGTAATCCTCCTTGGAGATTAGCGCATCCTGATAGTCCTCATAAGCACTCTGGCGGCGGCGCTGGATGCGTTGCAGGGCAGCTTCCAGCTTTTGCGGCTGATCGGTGCCGGAGCGCGGACGCTTTGCCGCGCCCTGCTGTGCCAGCTGGCGGAGGTTTTCCACGCCGGCAATGAGTTGGTTCAAATCATCCAGTATTACCTTCGTCAACACATCGTGGGCGATATAATGCTTGCTGCACACGGACGCGCCATAGCGTTTATACGAGCCGCAGGTGTAGAATGTCTTACCGCCCCAGGTGGTCTTGACCATGGCTCGTCCACAATCGCCACATTTGAGAAAGCCCGCAAAGGGACTGACATTCTGCTGAAAATCCGGTGTGCGGGCGTTAGTGTTCAACAGGGCTTGCACCCGCTGCCACTGGTCTTTTTCGATGATCGGCTCATGAGTACCGGACACCACCGTCCATTGAGAGCGATCCTTCCGCCTTGCCTTTCCGTGCATCTGAAGGCGGTCATCCCTCCCCTGTTCCATATTCCCGATGTACATCTCATTTTGCAGGATACGGTGGATGGTGGCATATGTCCAGTAGGTAGTGGCCTCCAGCCGGTGGTTGTTGCGATATTTTTCGCCGGTGAGCCGCTTGTACTCACTGGGGCAGGGGATGCTCTCCTCGTTCAGCTGCTTGGCAATACGGATCTTGCCCATTCCGTTTTCAAACAGGGTGAAGATGCGCCGTACCACCTCCGCCGCAGGCGGGTCGATAACCAGACGGTTATGGTTTTGCGGATCCTTACAGTAGCCGTAGCTGGCGAATGCCCCGATAAACTCTCCTCGTTGCTGCTTGGCGTGGAGGGAGCTTTTGACCTTCTGGGAAATGTCACGGGCATACTGGGTGTTGAACAGATTCTTCAGCGGCATCATCATGTCGTAGGCGCCGCGGTCACTGTCGATGTTATCCGTGACGGCGATGAACCGCACGCCGTGCTCCGGCAGCCAGCGCTCCAGATAGCGGCCTGTTTCGATGTAGTCACGGCCGAAACGGGACAGATCCTTTACCAGTACGCAGCGGATACGCCCGCTTTCCATGTCCCGCAGCATCCGCTGAAAGGCGGGGCGCTGGAAATTCGTGCCGGTATAGCCGTCGTCTGCATAGCATTCCGCCACGGTCAACTCCGGATGATTTTCGATATACTCCTCCAGCAGCTTTCGCTGGTTGCCGATGGAATCGCTCTCCATGCGGTCTCCGTCCTCCCGGGACAGGCGGCAGTACAGCGCGGTGGGCAGTGGTAGCTTCTCCATGAGCCCCTCCTTTCCGTGAACTGCCCGCAGATATTAAGCCGCCTGTGTATGGGCGCGGATCAATTCCAGCAGCAGCGTTTCCGCTGTTTGCTGGCCAAGAAAATTTCGGGTAACGGTGATCGTCGGGGCGGGTGTTTGCTGAGCGGTTGGCATAAACAGACCTCCTGTTTGAGAATAGTCCATCGTATGCGCGTTACGGAAACCGTATGTTTGTCGGTCAGACATAAGAGCTGCCTCCTATTCAAATTGATAGGAAAACAAAACACCGTGCAGGATATAAATATCCTACACGGTGTCAAAAACATCATGACAAATCAAACGGGTTCACATGTCCGCTTGCAAAAGAGCAGTCGACTGGGGATATGACGCGGAGAAGAAGGCTGCGTATCTGCTGTACCCTGACGGACACCGCGAATATGTGAACAAGCCGCCGGAGAAAGTGCCGCCATCCACTGGACTTACACCACAAAATCATGTACAATGGGAGCAGAAATTCACAAAAGAGAAAGGACGACTGACCATGACATATACTTCCGCGCAGGCCAACAAGCTACTGAAAAAGCTCAACGACGAGCACGCCGCCCTGCTGGATAAGGAGAACCGCAGCAAGGATTTCCGCGCCGCCATGGGCGAGGACGTGGAGTCCGTGCGCCCCGTCTACGACTACGCCGATACGCAGAAGAAGTTGGCAGAGTTGGAGCAGCGTATCCGCAAGGTGAAGCACGCCATCAACGTCTTCAATGCTACACATGTTATCCCTGACTTCGGTATGACCATCGACGAGATGTTGGTGTACATCCCCCAGCTGACCCAGCGCAAGAACAAGCTGGCCGATATGAAAGCCCGTCTGCCCAAGCAGCGGGTGGAGGAGCAGTATGGCCGGCAGTCCAATATCATCGACTACTCTTACGCCAACTACGACCTGACCGCGGTAGAAGCCGATTACGAAAAGGCCGCCGATGAGCTGTCCCGCGCCCAGCTGGCGCTGGATGCTGTGAACCAGCGGGACACATTTGAATTGGTGGAGTAAAAACCGTTCCGTCGCGCTGTCCGCACCATTTTTTATGACAAGTAGTGACCTCCGACCGTGTTCAATGTTGCTGCGGAGGCAGGTTATTCTATTTGTTATTGAGTTATGTGGCCCGTGTTCAATGTTTCGGGTCGTTGCTATAACTGGCTGCGGAAGCCGCGAGAAAACTTTTCCCCCGGAGGTTGAAGTACGGTTATAGACCTCCGGTTTTTCATCAGGAAATGAGATGACCTTCTTCGGCTTTGACGAAAAGGCAGTGGACGCAGAACGGCAGAAGCTCTATGATTCTTTCCGTAAGGCAGAGGAGTTTGACAAGCTCCCGCCGGAGGAACGGGCGAAACACGTTCTTCTCTGCGGAGGAGGTTTTTGCCGGGTTGGGTATCCCCGAACCCTCCGAGGAGGAACGACAGGAAGCACATCGGCAGATGTGCAGGGAGATGCTGATCAACAGTCTGAGAACGTATCGGATGTTGGAAAAGTACATGAATAAGCAGTAAACAGAGAAGGCCATCGGCAAATAACCGATGGTCTTCTACTTCTCTCTGTGTCCAAAGACAGATAAAATGCCATCTGCCCTTTTCGCCCATTCAGCCTTTTGCAGAAGTACTGCCCTCTGAACCGTCTACGAAAAATTCCGCGCCCTTGCTGTCCAGCAGGGTCAGTGCCGTGGACAGCAGCAGCGCCGTGTGAGCTGCCGGATCGTCCAGCGGAACGGCGAAGTCCTCCCGCATTTTGTGGATGCGGTACAGCACCGTTTCCACCGTGCGGAACGTCTCCGACAAGATACTCTCCAGCTGACTGTCGATGTCCACGCAGACCAGATAGCCCAGCCGCACACCGGCGCTGATCAGGGGTGCAAATCGGCGGCGACGGGTGCTGTCCGCCACCTCCACATAGTCCGGCGCTCCGGCAGACAGCGCCGGGCTTCTGCTGATGATGGCGCCCGCCTCATAGGTGATGGCGCCCTGCTGTACGGCACGGTCAAACAAGAGGTCGGTGAAGCCCGGCGGCGCGTATGTGGCGGGCAACCAAAACATCTTTTACATGATCAAGGCCACCGGCGAGTTCAAGACCATGCACGTCCGCAGCTGCTTTGCCAGCCAGAAGCCCTATTCCCACCCTGTCTGAGGTGGCCAAGAACCAGCGGGAGTTCCACTTCGCCAACACCTACGGCACCGTTATCGCCGTCTGGTGCCCCCGGTATGTGAACGGCATCAACCTGCCGGGCTGGCACTTCCACTACCTCAGCGGCGACAAGACCCAGGGCGGCCACATTCTGGGCCTGTCCGCCGATCACCTGACACTGAAGATCAACCAGATCGAGCGCTTCGACCTGACGCTGCCCCGCAATCCGGAGTTCGCCCAGCGGGACCTGTGCGAGGATCTGAGCGCCAAGACCGCCGCCGTGGAGGGTGTGAAGAAGTAAAGCGATAGTTCTCTCCTCAAATATATCCCATGCGAAAAGGACTGGCATGCGAACGCGTGCCAGTCCTTTTTGTGTACAGCATCTTCTTTCAGCGGCACAGTCGTTGCTGTTTGTGTTAACGGTCATGTACGATCATACTCATCGTGTGCGCTTACGCTTAGAACGGCACACCGCTGCCGCGGCCAACAGCGTTCCGGATGTTGCTGCCGTTCTTGTGTTTCTTTGACAAGGAGTTGCTGTTTGCCGCGCATCTTCGCCAAGAAAATATACGCATGATCGTTTTTGGGCAGGGCGCATCGCAGAACACGTTGCGGCAGGGCAAAATGTATGCTATACTTACTGTGCGGGCGTTCCCGCAATAGGAGGGCTTATGAGAAAAATTACTTGTCTTATGCGGCTATCACGGACGACCAGTATACGGAGGCCGTTGTGGGACGGTTCTCGTGGAAGTAAGGAGGATATTCGCATGAAAAAGTTTTTGACCATGCTGCTGGCCGCAGCAATGCTTTTCACGCTGGCTGCTTGTGGTACGACACCTAACGAGACAGGCAATGATAATAACACACAGGACGGCCATCAGGCCGAGACGCCTGACACACCTTATGAAACTCCCCAAATCACGGAACTGTATAACAAGGACTTCGACTACACCGACGGCGTGGGCAACAGCGGCCACTATACCTACCGTGTGCCCCAAATCGAAGCCGATACACAGGGCGCGGAGGCTATCAACAAGGCTATCTCCGATGAGTACAGTCCTATTGTGGACAGCGTACTGGAAACTGTCGCAGACAAGGTCAGCCTGTCTTGCTTCTATGTGGCATGGGAGTCGTATCAGTATAAAAACATCCTGTCGCTGGTCGTCTCCTGCGGCTGGGATTCCGATGTGAGCGAGTACAATGTTTATCTGTACGACATCGCCAGTGGCCAGCAGCTCGCCACATCGGATTTGCTGAAGGTAATGAATGTGGATGAAGCGGCCTTCTTGGAGGCGGTACGCCGCGCTGCCGCTGCAACGTTCGACACACAGTGGGGAGCGATCGCGGGCGGCGATACCAATGAATTTCTGGCGGAGCGCCGCGACTGGACGCTGTCTGACGAGAACATCAATATGGACGCTCGAACATACGCAGACGGCGCTGGAAAGCTCCATGTGGTGCTGCCCATCGGCTCTATCGCCGGAGCAGACTCGTATGAGCAGGTACTGACTTTGGAGGGCATCGGTGGATAAGCACAGTCCTCCCGACACCTGAAACAAAAAAGCGCTTCTGTGAGGTTGATCCTCGCAGGGGCGCTTTTTCTATGCAGCAACGCAATAAACAGCAGGATTTACCGTTGAACGCAATCCTCCATTGCGATTTGAGCCGCCCTTTTTGCGTGAATGACGGTCGTATCAAATAGGGGGACAGAAACATCAGACTGCCGAATCAGTAGGCCCAGCTCGGTGCAGCCCAAGATAACTCCCTCTGCTCCGGCGTCTTTCAGCTTTTCAATAATGCTTTGAAATCTCTTTCGGGACGCCTCGTTGATTTTACCGACACACAGTTCTTCAAATATAACCGTATTTATCACGTCCACATCGGCGGCGTCCGGAATCAGCACCTCGATTCCCCGGTCAGCTAAGCGGTCTTTATAAAAATCCTGCGTCATCGTGTACTTCGTTCCCAGAAGTCCCACGCGCCTGATGCCGCATTTTTCAAGTTCATCGGCAGTTGCGTCCGCGATGTGTATCATCGGTATCTGTATCATGGACGCAATCTGCGGGGCGACCTTGTGAATCGTATTCGTGCAAATCAGGATGAAATCCGCGCCGGCTGTCTCAAGGCTCTTAGCGGCTTTTCCCAATATCTCGCCGCACTTCGCCCATTGGCCGCTGGATTGATATTGCTCGATTTCAGCGAACTCCACACTATACAGAACGATTTTCGCCGAATGCAGTCCGCCCAGCTCGTTCTGCACTTCCTCGTTGATGATTTGGTAGTAATGAACGGTACTCTCCCAGCTCATTCCACCAAGCAGTCCGATTGTTTTCATGTCGTACCACCTTCCGCAAATAACCTCTCAGATACAAAACGCGGTATAGAGAGGGACAATCTTTCTGTTGTCCTCAAACCTAAAGTTTTTAGTGGAGAGCCTGGCAGCGTAAAGTAAACTCAAAGGATATGTACACGCTCGTCAAAGGGCTTTTTGGGCTTCTGCGTGACTTTATCCACCGGCTTGCCGAAGGGGACAATGGTACGCGGGCGTTCGTCCTCCGGGATGTGCAGGAGCTTCCGCACCCTTTCGGCATTGCCCTCGAACTTCATCATGCCGTCCATCCATACGCCGGCATATCCGGACGCGGTGATCGCCAGCATGACGTTCTCTGTGGCGGCGGCGTAGTCTTCGGTCTCAAACTGAAGATCATGATCGCCGCCATGAACGCATTTCGAGGTAACCACAATAATGACAGGCGCGGTTTTTACCGCTTTCGTCGGAAAGATCTCCGCCAGCGCATGGCGCAGCGTCTCGTTCGTGACGGCGTAGAACGTGGTCGTCTGCAGATTGTAGCCGGATGGGGCGCGAATGCCTGCGTCCAAAATGCGCCGCAGATCCTCCTGCGGTATGTCGGCCTTTTCAAACTCGCCGCGATAGCTGCCGCGATTTTTAATGACATCAAAGAACTCCATAATGAACCTCCTTGTTTCTGTTGGGAAAAGACATATTTGTCGGTTTAATTATATCACCCCGGCGAGCCGCTTGCAACCGCACAAGCGTCGGCAGACGCGGCCTTACAGCCGGAAGCACTTTTTCAGCGCCGTATACTCACCCAGCACCAGCAGCGTCAGATTGCCGTCCAGCACCGTTTCCGGCGAGATGGTCACGTCAGTTTTGCCGTCCCACTTCACGCCGAGGATATTCACGCCGTACTTTTTGCGAATGTCCAGCTCTCCGATGCTGTGCCCCTGCCAGCTTTCCGGCACAGCGACCTCGATGATGGCGTGCTTCTCGTCCAACTCTATGTAATCGAAGATGTGGTTGGCGGTGTACCGGATGGCCGCCCACTTCGCCAGCTGCTTTTCCGGGTATGTCACCGCGTCCGCGCCGTTGCGCAGCAGAAATTTTGCCTGCACATCCCGCTCGGCGCGGGACACCACATATTTCGCCCCCAGCTCCTTGAGCAGGGACGTCGTTTCCAGCGAGTTCTGGAAGTCTCCGCTGATGGTAACGTAGCAGACGTCATAGTTCCCAACGCCCAGCGAGCGCAGAAAATCCACGCGGGTGCTGTCACCGATCTGTGCGTTGGTGACAAAGGGCATACATTCATTGACGCGCTCCTCGTCTCTGTCCACCGCCATGACCTGATGCCCCAGCTCACTCAGCTGCATGGCAAGATGCCGCCCGAAGCGGCCGAGTCCGATCAATAATACGTTTTTCATCGTGCGCTCCTTTCAGCCTACGGTGATCATTTCCTTCGGATACCGGGCATAGGTCAGATCATGCCCGGAGAAAGCGGCGTAGATCAGGGTAAGTCCCCCGACACGCCCGAAGAACATCAGCAGAATGAGAATGCCCTGCGACAGCGTACCCAGCTGCGGCGTCAGCCCCAGTGTCAGCCCTACCGTTCCGGCAGCGGATGCCGTTTCATAGAGACAAGCACCGAGAGGCAGGTTCTCCGCTGCGCTGATGACCGCCGCACTCGCGAAGGTCAGTCCCAGATACAGCAGCAGGATGGCGGCGGCGTTCCGTACAGCGGAGGGCTCCAGCCTGCGCTTAAAAAGCTGTGGGTCCTCCCGCCTTCGGAAGGCAGCGACCGCGTTGGCGGCCAGCACAGCCAGCGTCGTGACCTTCATGCCGCCCGCCGTGGAGCCGGGCGCGCCGCCGGTCAGCATCAGCAAAATCGTGACCGCCTGTGAGGTATCGCTCATTTTCGTCAGGTCTGCGGTGTTGTAGCCCGCCGTTCGCGGTGTGACCGCCTGAAAGAGCGACGCCAGAACGCGCTGTCCCGCGGGAAGCTTTGCAAAGTCTGTCAGGAAGAAGAGCAATGCCGGAAGCGCGATCAGGATGACGGTTGCGCTCAGAATGACCTTGCTCTGCATACGATACCGCCGCAGGTGCAGGCGGTGGGTGCAGACATCGTCCCATGTCAGAAAACCGATACCGCCCACGACGATCAGCAGCATGATGACGATATTGACCAGCGGGTCGGCCATGTATGCCGTCAGGGAAGGGTAGAGCGCATCCGCCCGCCCCAGAATGTCAAAGCCCGCGTTACAGAAGGCGGAAACGGAGTGAAACACCGCCATCCACACGCCCCGCAGTCCGTAGTCCCGGCAGAATACCGGCAGCAGCGCAAGAGCCCCGACCAGCTCCACGAGGAATGTTCCCTTCAGGACAAACCGTGTCAGGCGCACGATGCCGCCCACCGCCGGAGCGGAGATGGCATCCTGCATGGCGCTGCGCTCCTTCAGCGAGATATTTCTGCCGGAGAGCATCAAAAACGTTACCGCCGCCGTGATGACGCCTAAGCCGCCGATCTGGATCAGCAGCAGGATGACGGACTGACCAAAGCCGGACCAGTAACTGCCGGTGTCCTGCACCACCAGGCCCGTTACGCAGACGGCGGAGGTGGAGGTAAACAACGCTTCGTGAAACGGCGTCCACACCCCACCTGCCGCCGAGATCGGCAGCATCAGTACCAGCGCGCCCAGCAGGATCACACCGGCAAAGCCGAGGATCATGATCTGGAAGGATGTCAGATGGTGTTTCAGATGAAAACCGGCTTCTGTCACGGGACTCACCTCCTAAAATCGACTGCGTTTCCAATTTCGCGTACAGTATAGCACGGTTTTCGCGTTTTGGCTATGCAGATTTTGTTAAACTTTCGGATCAAAACGGCCGAGATCGACTGTGAACCTTTCTTTAATTTTTACAGAAATCGTTGCATTTTCTTTACAATTACAGTATGATATGCCCCGCGCCAATATTTTGACAGATTTCGCAGCCGCCTTCCCCTGAGGGAGGCCTGCGGCAGGAGACATATATGCTGAAGACAAAATCCAATGAGATAACAGACACCCATCAGGCGCCTTGCGAGGCGCCTGAAACGGCGGAGACCCTCCGCCGCAGCATGTGGCAGGCGTGGCTCCGCAGCCTGCTGCTGTTCTGCTCCGTCAGCGTTTATGTGGAGCTTTGTCTGCACCTGTGCGTCTATCACTCGCTGGACAGACGGGTGGTCTATCTGATCCTGTTCGGCCTGCTGGGCGGCACGGTCTGCACGCTGCTGACCACGCACCTGCCCAAGATCGCCCGGCAGATCGTGGGCGTGCTTCTGGTCGCCGTGCAGGTGCTGTTTGCCGAGGTGCAGCTGATGTACCACGCCATTTTCGGCAACTTCATGCCCATCAGTCAGGTGAGCATGGGCGGGAACGTCATCACCAATTTCGACTCGCAGATCCTGTACAGCATCGGCAAGAACATCGTTCCCATCCTTCTGCTGCTGGTGCCGCTGATCGTGGCGATCCTCTGCCTTGCTCTGCGCAAGCTCCGGGTGCTGACCGTGCGGCTCAAGTGGAGGCAGGCGCTGGCGACGCTGGGCATCCTGCTGACGCTGCTGCTGGCCACCACGGGCATTATGTACGCCGGGCGGGACAAGTCGTTCTCCGTCTACAAGACCTTCACCAACGTGAACACCTCTACCGACAGCAGCTATAAGAGCGTGGGCATGCTGGCGACCACCGTGCAGGAGCTTCGCTATATGGTCTTTGGCAGCAGCGGCAGCGTTATCATCACGCCGTCCTCGCTGGGTACAGACACCAGACGGCTCTACAGCAGCAATTCCTACAATGTGATCGAGAGCATCGACTTTGCAAAGCTGGCGGAGTCTGCGGATAACATCATGTGCAGGACCACGGATGAGTATCTGGCGCAGGTGGTCCCCACCCGGAAGAACAACTACACTGGGCTTTTGCAGGACTACAACCTGATCACCATCTGTGCCGAGAGCTTCTGCCCCTGGTTCATCAGCGAGGAGCTGACGCCCACCCTGTACAAGCTGTCCCACACGGGCATCATCTTTGAAAACTACTACGGCACGTTCCAGTCCGTCACCACCAACGGCGAGTACACCATGTGCATGGGGCTGTATCCCGACATGTCCCGCACCAAGACGGATTCCAGCTTCAACGTGGCGGGCACCAACTATCTGCCCTTCTGCCTGGGCAACGCCCTGAAGGAAAAGGGCTACCAGACCTGGGGCTATCACGACTATATCGGCGATTTCTACAACCGGAACATCACCCACGCCAACATGGGCTATACCTTTAAGGCGGCGGACTCCGGGCTGGATATAAAGATCGACTAGCCCTCCTCCGATCTGGAGATGATGGAGGCCTCCGTGGATGACTACCTTAGCAGCAGGGAGCCCTTCCACGCCTATTACATGACCTTCAGCGGCCACTATCAGTACAACTGGGACAACGCTATGAGCGCTAAAAACCGGGACGCGGTGAAGGATCTGCCCTATTCCGAGCCGGTGAAGGCGTATATTGCCTGCAATCTGGAGCTGGAAAACGCGCTGACCTACCTGATGGATCGGCTGGAGCAGGCGGGCGTGGCCGATAAGACCTGCATCGTGCTGACCAACGACCACTACCCCTACGGTCTGACGGAGGAGGAGTACAACGAGCTGGCGGGGCAGGAGCTGGACACCACCTTTGAAAAGTACCGCAACAGCTTTATCTGCTACGTTCCCGGTCTCGCTGAGAACATCGTGGTGGATGAGTACTGCTCCACGGCGGACATCCTGCCCACGCTGTTGAACCTGTTCGGCGTGGACTACGACTCCCGGTTGCTGGCGGGCACCGATGTGCTGTCCAACGGCATACATATGGCGGTGCTGTCGGACAAGTCCTTCCTGACAAAGACCTTCCGCTATGACGCCGGCACGGAGACGGTGATCCCCGCCGACGAGAGCATCGTTATTTCTGACGAGCAGCTGGAGGCCTACCGGCTGTATGTGGACAATAAGTTCCAGATGTCCAGCAACATCGTCAACAGTGACTACTACGCCCATGTTTTCGGCAAGGCGTCCAGCGGCGGCACGCTGGAGGATACGGTGGTGTTTACGGACATCACGGGCATTTTCAACCAGGCCAGCGTCCTCTATATGTACCGCAACGGGTATATCGACCCGGAGACGCCGGACACCTTCGGCGGAAAGGCCACGGCGAAGCTGGGCGAATTTGTGGATGTGCTGTACCGCATCGCACAGCGTCCGGAGACGGACAACACTGCCTTGCCGCCTGATTATGAAACCGAGGAATTCAATGGCTCCGCTTGCCCCTACTACGACGCCGTGTGCTGGGCGTATCAAACGGGGCTGCTCCGTCAGGGCGATCTGCATACGGCCTATGACGACGACATGGATTATCAGACGGCCTGCCTGCTGATCTATCGCTACGCCGCCATGTCCTGCATCGACACCGGCGTGGATCAGGAGCTGCTGCGGCAGACTATGCGGGAAGAACCCCGGCTCAGCGGCGAGGTCGTCAAGGCTATGCTGTGGTGCGATGAGCGGGACATCACCACCCGTGACAGCGAGCTGGGCGATCTGCTGGCGGCCTGCAACACCCGCATCAACCGTTATCAGATGACCTCGTTCCTGTTCTATCTGTGTACCTATGAGCTGAATTCGAGAAACGAAGCATGATATGAAACAAAGTGCGGCAGTTCAGCAACTGAACTGCCGCACTTTCAGCCTGTCAAAAAACTACCCAAACGCCCCTGTTTCTGCTATAATAAAGGAAACGGGGGTGTCTTTATGGAGAACTGGAGAAAAGATGCACGGCGGGAGCCAATCATCGTAGATTTGGAGGCGCTGGTGCCAAAGGAGCATC
>ENA-UONT01001789-UONT01001789.1-human-gut-metagenome-genome-assembly--contig:-CS20-NODE-1789-length-16996-cov-7.917478_pt1 | contig 16996 bp, 14 predicted proteins | sample MGYA00242459_ERZ724006 | MGnify/ENA metagenome assembly ERZ724006 | reverse complement strand
ATTTGGATTAAGTGGTGAATATAAAATGTGTTGGCTCGCCCAGGGTGAAGTTTTCGGCTTTGCCTTGGGCGAGTTTGGCTTTACGCTATACCGATTTGATTCTGGCGATAAGCGGAACGATGGCTTTGACCTCTTCGGGGCAGTAATAGAATTGGCGACCTATCTGGGTATGCCCCAAGAAACGGCGGTCACGAAGTTTTTGTAAGGTGCGCTGGCTGATGCGAAGTTGCTGGCAGACCTCATGACCTGTAAGCCATTTGTTCAGACGCTTGCCGTTAGCCTTATGCTTCAGCAACTCAACTTTCTTTACCAAGGCATCGTATCTTGCCATCATCAAGTCGAATGCCTTCTTTTCCATTGTTACTACTTCCATATTCTCTGTTTTATTGGTTCAACAAATTCGGATGCAAAGTTAATGTGTGTATGTAGAAAAACAATGAAAATGAATAACTGTGGCAGTGCTTTTCTGGGGTTTGCCGACCGCTTGGCAAGAAAAATCAAGAAAATTATACGTGGGTCATTAATGAGTTGTTAAACGGGTATTTCTCAAATGCTTAATTTTGCCGCCGAGAAATAAAAACAACGAATTATATAACATTTCAAACGGAATTAGAATGGAAGTAATAACAATGGAAAGTGCAGCCTTCAAAAAGCTGACAGAACAGTTGACAGAAATAGTCCAGTACGTGCGATTGGCAAAAATGGCATTTCAAGAGAACTTGACGGGTAAGGGATTGATGCCGATGTTGACCAATGACGATGCAGCTAAGATGCTTGGTGTGAGCAAGCGCACCTTGCAGCGAATGCGCTCAGAGAACCGCATTGATTTTATTAAAATTGGCAATCAATGCCGATACCAAGTTGAAGCCATTGAAAGAATGGTTGAGGAACGAACAATAACAAAGGAAACATGAGCATGGAAGATGGAACATTGAGAAAACTGGAGTTATATCTCCATGACCTACACAAAAAGATAGACGGCATCTACGACATGCTGATGTTGAGACACGAACGAGAGACGGAGCAAAAAGGAAGTTCTGCCATCAATGAAAAATTGCTCGACAACCAAGATCTCTGCCTCTTATTTCAAATCTCCCCTCGTTCCCTTCAACGCTATCGCAGTCTGGGAGTGCTTCCCTACAAGCGTTTGGGGCAGAAAACATACTACACGGAAGAGGATGTGATGCAGTTTGTAGAGAATAATGTCAAAGAATTCAAGAAAGAGAATGTGGAGCATTACTTGACTCGCATTCATCAGAAATACAAATAACAACAGTATTCACCATTAAACATTTACAATTATGGTACAAAAGAAAAAGAGTGATGAACAGGACGTGCTGGTAGTCCGTGACGAGAAGACGGGCGAGATCAGCGTCGTCGCCGGACTCAGCAGAGACGGCACACCGAAGCGAGCACCCGCCAAGTCGGAGAACACGTCCGACTTCCTGCGTTTTGACCGCAACAGTGACTTGATGGACAGTTTCTTTAGAAACTTCTTCCGCCAGTGCAAGGAGCCAAGCCGATTCGGATTCTACCGTATAGCGGCAGACCAGGCAGAAAACCTGCTTGGCGTGATGAAGGAGTTGCTGAAAGATCCGGAGGCTAACAAGGAGATTCTTTCCACCCACAAGGTTGACACCTCCAATTATGAGAAAGAGGCAAAGCAATCGGAAGGTCAGGCGAAAGAAACCGCATCATCGGACGATGCGTCCAAGACGCAAGCTAACACAGAAAAAGAGAATGTATCATCTGAACAAACCAACGAAAAAGAGAACGACATGGAACAGAAACCAGAACAGACCGCAACCGAACAGCAGGCACAGACCGCTCCGGGTGTAAAGCAGAACCTCATCAGTGGTAACGATGTGAACCTGCAGGAACTTGGTGCCAAATATGGCATAGACTTCAACAGTATGAATGAGAAGGATATGAAAGCCCTGCTCAACTACGGCAAGACAGGGCTTGTGATAGTGAAGCCGACCTTCGGTGGTGAACAGATAGAGATACAGGCCCGTCTGTCATTCCGCAAGGACGATAACGACCAGTTGCAACTCGTGCCGCATTTCGTGCGCAACGAGCCTAAACTCGATGTTGCTTACAAAGGCTATACCTTCACTCCAGAGGACAAGAAGAACCTGTTGCAGAACGGCAACCTCGGAAAGGTTGTGGATTTCCCCGACAAGAATACAGGTGAGCTGCGTCCTCATTTCATCAGTATCGACCGTCTCACCAATGAGATTGTTGACATCCCTACCAACAAGGTGCGCATACCCGATACCATCGGCAAGACACCTATTACCAAGGACGACAAGAGAGTGCTCTACTCAGGTATTCCGCTTCGCAAGGAGATTGAGCTTGCCAACGGGCGCAAGTTTACACCGCTGCTGCAGGTGAATGTGGAACAGCGTGGCGTGGAGTTCGTGCCTGGCAGCACAAGACAGGCGCAAGGTCAGAAACAGAATGGAGACAAGAAGCAAACCGCCGACAAGCAGGAGCAGAAGGCAGAAGGTGATGCGGGCGGTCAGAAGAAGCAGCAAGATCCCAACCACTGGCTCAATGAGGACGGAACCATCCGCCGACTCAACACCTATTTCAAGAAGGAACTGACCGAGCAGCAGAAGGACGACTATGTGGCAGGCAAGACCATCGAGATCAAGGAAGTGCCCAACAAGAACGGCAGCGGTACCTATACCGCCTACGTAAAGTTCGACTTCGACAAGATGCAGCCACGTTCCTACCGCAACAATCCAGACATCAAACAGGCGAAGGAACAGATTCCTACCAACGAGAACAAGGTACAAGTCGCCGTCAACGAGCAGGGCAAGACCCATGAGGCGACCAAGCACACCAAGGATCCGCTGAGTCCGGGACAGTCTGCGCCAAAGAACGAAAAGCAGCAGAAGGAACAGAACGCCGAGGAACAGAAGCCAAAGAGAAAGGCAAGAAGCGTGAAGATGTAGTTGCCGCCACTTGATCCACAGAGTTAATCATCCATTATAACAACCGACATCTGCGACCGTCTATCCCACGGTTGCGGATGTCACAAAAACAACAGACAATGAAGACAATCATCGCAGAGAAGCCAAGCGTAGCCAAGGAAATCGCCCACATTGTGGGAGCTGACAAGCGTGAGGAAGGCTATATGCAGGGCAATGGCTATTATGTGACATGGGCATTCGGACATTTAGTGCAGCCAGCCATGCCGGAAACCTACGGCATGAAGGGATTCCATGCAGAGAATCTGCCTGTGATTCCCGACCCATTCGTTCTTGTTCCCCGACAAGTCAAGACAGAGAACGGCTACAAACCAGATGCAGGTGTGCTTGCCCAGATTAAAATTATCGGCAAGCTGTTTGACAGCAGTGAGCGCATTATCGTAGCAACCGATGCCGGACGTGAGGGAGAGTTGATTTTCCGATACCTCTATGCGTATCTCGGTTGCAGGAAACCTTTCGACCGTCTCTGGATCAGTTCGCTTACGGACACCGCCATCCGTGAGGGACTCCAGAACCTCAGGGACGGCAAGGAGTATGACAATCTCTATCATGCAGCCAAGGCACGAAGTGAGGCAGACTGGCTCGTCGGCATCAACGGCACACAAGCCCTGACGATAGCCGCAGGACGTGGCACCTATTCCGTAGGTCGTGTGCAGACTCCGACCCTTGGTATGGTGTGCGAACGCTATTGGGAACACAAGCGTTTCGAGTCGAAACCGTTCTGGCAGGTACACTTCGGTGTGGTTGATGCAGACAGTGGCAATATACTGAAGTTCACATCTGCCAACCGATGGGCAGACAAAGGCACCGCAACCGATATATATAATAAGGTGAAAGATACCGGTTCTGCCATCATCACAAAGGTAGTAACCAAGCGAAAGGTAGAGAAGGCACCGCTCCTTTACGACCTTACCACCTTGCAGAAAGAAGCCAATTCCCAGCATGGCTTCACGGCAGAGCATACACTCTCCATCGCCCAGAAACTCTACGAGGCAAAGTTCATCACCTATCCAAGAACATCAAGCCGCTATATCTCGGATGATGTATTTGCCACCCTTCCCAAACTCTTCAAGAATCTGGAGAATCATTCGGAATATGGAGAAAAAGTGAAACTCTTGCCTGGTAGTGAGGACTACAGCAAGAACAGCGTGAATGCCGCCAAGGTGACCGATCACCATGCCCTGCTCATCACAGAAAATGCAGCCATTGGTCTTTTCAAGGACGAGAAGATCGTTTATGACATGATATTGTGCCGGATGATTGAAGCGTTCTCGACAGACTGCATCAAGGACATCACATCAGTATCGGCGCAAGTGGATCATGAAGTTGAGTTTGGCATCAGTGGCTCCATCATCCGACAGACTGGCTGGCGAGCGTTGTCGCTCAAGGAAAAGAACAAAAGGCAGGACAAGGATACAGACGCAACAGACAATGAGGTCAAGGATCAAGTCATTCCCAACTGGCAAGAAGGACAGCATATCACTCTTTCTGGCTGCACCATCACGGAGGGCAAGACCAAACCAAAGCCATTGCATACGGAATCCACATTGCTTGCAGCAATGGAGACCGCAGGCAAAGAGATAGAAGATGATACGATGCGCCAGGCAATGAAGGACTGCGGTATAGGTACACCAGCTACACGTGCCGCCATTATCGAAACCCTGCTCAAACGAGAGTATATGGTGCGCCAGCAGAAGAAACTTGTGCCGACGGAAAAAGGACTCGCCCTGCATTCCGTGGTGAAGAACATGGCGATTGCCAATGTGGAGATGACGGGCAAATGGGAGGCGGAACTTGCCAAGATTGAACGAGGTGAAGCAAGTGCAGACGGGTTCACCCATAGTATCGAAGGCTATACCCGTGAAATCACTGCGGAATTGTTAGGTTGTGACAGACTTTTCAGCCACAAGGATTCCGGCTGCCAGTGTCCTAAATGCAAGCAAGGTACCATGCAGTTCTTCGGAAAGGTAGTAAGATGCAGCAACAAGGAGTGCGGTATGCCAGTGTTCAAGCAGGTAGCAGGAAAGTTGCTCACTGATTCCGACATCACCGACTTGCTTACCAAGGGCAAGACCAGAACGCTCAATGGTTTCATCAGCAAGCAAGGCAAATCGTTCTCCGCAGCCATTGCCTTTGACGAGAATTTCAACACGAAATTCGTCTTTACAGAGCGCAAAACAGCAGAAAAGCGAGGAAATGTGAAGAGATACAAGAAATAGTTTGTACCTTTGCCACCGAAACATGGTTCATAAATGGTGTCTTTATTCAGGATGCTTTTATTTACTGTGGATTAAGTGGCGGCACTCGGAGGGATACCGAGTGCCTTTTTCTTGCTTTCACACAAACACCAACCGCCATCCACGGTTTATTATTCACCACTTAATCCATTCAACAGACAAATGAACAGAAAGAAACAGGCACAGACAGAGCTGTCCTATTACGGACTGTACCTCTTGCACCACCTCAGAGAGAACCGTTTTCCACAAGCCAGCGATGCGGACTTTATCCGCGAACGTGCAGACCATGCCGCAGAAGTATATGAGCAGGCACGGCGTGATGCCCTCTTTGCCGATGCGGCACAAGAGCTTGCCATGGCAGCATTGCTGAAAGGTCTCCGCTTTTCCAAGTACAGCATCCTGTATGATGTTGTTGACAGTGAGTTTCCCCTGGAGGTAGCAGTAGAAGACCAGGAAGCGTTTGTCAAGAACCTCCTGCCTTTGGTTGACAACGTGTATTCCATTTACGACCTCACCGATGACGATTTTGCCCAGTCACCGGACTACGACCAGCTCTACACAGAGTTGACGGGAGCCGTAGCCCTTTTCATAGAGTCAAATGGCGTACAATAGAAAACAACGTCTGAACGACAACATCAAGGCGATAGAGACAGCATTCATCCTTGACAGGGAACAGCGCACGCCGACCGCCCGTGAGCGTCTCCTTCTGGAGCGTTATTGCGGATTCGGTGGATTGAAGTGCATCCTGAACCCTGCCAGGGAACTGGCGGATGCCGTCCATTGGGCAAAGTCAGACCTTGAATTGTTTGCTCCAACCGTGGAGCTGCATAGACTTATCCGTGAAAACAGCAAGAATGAAAGCGAGTACAAACAGTTGATGGACAGTCTGAAACAGTCCGTCCTTACGGCATTCTACACGCCGTCAGCCGTTACGGAGGCTCTGATGGATGTGTTGAAAGAGCATCAGATTATCCCCGAAAAGGTACTTGAACCCTCGGCAGGCATCGGTGCCTTTGTCGATTCCGTCTTGGATAACAATCCCAAGGCAGACATTATGGCATTTGAAAAAGACCTGCTTACGGGAAAGATACTCCGCCATCTGCACCCGGAGCAGAAAGTGCGCATAGAGGGATTCGAGAAGATAGAAAAGCCTTTCAATGACTACTTCGACCTCGCCATTTCAAATATTCCCTTTGGCGATGTTGCCGTATTTGATCCGTCTTATACAGCCATGAAAGGCATGAGGGCACTTGTCACCAGACGCATACACAACTACTTCTTTGTCAAGGCTCTTGATACGGTAAGGGACGGCGGGTTAGTTGCCTTCATCACCTCACAAGGCGTATTGAATGCCAAAAACAACAGTGCCGCGCGTTTTATGATGCTCTATCATGCTGATCTCGTGTCAGCGATTCGTCTTCCCAACAACCTGTTCACGGAAAATGCCAATACGGAAGTGGGCAGTGACCTCATCATTCTCCAGAAAAACAGCCAAAAGGAGTCGCTGCGAGGAGACGACAACCTGCTTGACACTGTCTATAATGACGAGAACCGCATTCCGACAAACAACTACTTTCTTGAGCATCCGGAACGCATTATCCATACAACGGCAAAGTTGGATACTGACCCGTTCGGCAAACCTGCAATGATATACACGCATGAGGATGGTGTGGAAGGCATTGCAGAGGATTTGCGAAAGATGCTCCATGAAGACTTTAAGAAGAACCTCAATTTGAACCGATACTTGGGGATAGAGGAAACCAAGGCTGAGGAAGTTAAGGAGGTTAAAAAAACAGAGAAGATAAAGCCTTCCATTGAGGTAAAGCAGAACGATAAGGTAGTATCCTTGCAAAAGCAGGAAAAGCCTACTGATGATGCAGAGCTATCCCAAAAGTCCAGTCATCAGCAGCCACCAGTCCAAATGACGCTGTTTGACCTTTGGGGAATGGAAGAAGAAAACCGTCAAGCTGTCCATTCTACGAAGAAGAAAGCAGAGGTAACAGTGGGTGCTGCCGCCAAGAAAGTGTCAAGGAAGAAAGCAAGTCCGTTGGTAAAAAGCGTCAATCCGACTTTTGAAGTTGTGACAAAGCCTGTGGAAAAAGAAGAAAAGCCTTCGTTGACAGATGCAAAAGAGCAGGAAACAACACAGGAGACAAAACCAATCCTGCCTGGGGATGAGCCATACGCAAGCATCTCTTGGGAAGAGAATCCGCCAATCAACGGCTTTTACGAGATGATGATGACCATGGCTCCCGAAGACAGGGTGCTGCTGCGCCAAAAGGCGGAACTGCACCGTCAGGAACAACTCAAGGCTTTGGGCGTTGAAGATACGCTTGATCCGAAGTTCAAGCCGCCGATGGAACCGATAGAAGTTCTCAAAGTTCAAATCGGGCATGGACAGTCGAAAGGGAATGAGGCAAAAGAAGATTCCAAGACTCAGAGCACATTGAAAGAAACAAATCATGAGCGGGAACAACAAAAAGAGCAAGAAAGAAAGCGGGAAGAGCAGTCAAGGAAGAAAGAGGATGTTATGAAGCCCCGTCCATTTGATGAGAAACTGGAAAGTTTTCATCGTGAGGGTTCTATGGTGCTCGACTCTGCCCGAAACATCGGTGTATTGAAAGACCTTACCAAGTATGGTGCAACCTTCATGCCGTTGGATCTGAATATGGAGCAGAAAGAAAAGGCAGTCTTGTATATCGCCCTCCGTGATGCCTATCAGAAACTTTACACCTATGAAGCGGAAGAACAGACGGAAAACAAGCAGATGCGTGAGAGTCTGAATGTCTATTATGATGCTTTCTTCATCCGCTTCGGCAACCTCAATGCCAAGCAGAACGTGAAGTTCATCCTCATGGATGCCTCAGGGCGAGACATGCTGTCATTGGAACGGGTGGAAAACGGACAGTTCACAAAGTCAGACATCTTCGACCACCCGGTCTCTTTTTCGCTTGACGAGGTCAGTCATGTCGATTCTCCAGAGGAAGCGCTCACCGCCTCGCTCAACAAGTTCGGCCGTATCGACTTGCCGTATATGACTGAATTATCGGATATGCCGGAACAGGAACTGACGGAAGCGCTTAAAGGGCGCATCTATTACAATCCACTCATAGACGGCTACGAGATAGCCGACCGCTTCATTGCTGGCAATGTCATAGAGAAAGCGGAGCGTATAGAAGAATGACTGAAGGAAAATCCCGACCATGCAATCGTGAGGGAGTCGTTGGAAGCCTTGAAGGCAAGCATTCCCGAACCGATAGCCTTTGAGGACCTGGACTTTAACTTCGGTGAGCGTTGGATACCTACAGGTGTGTATTCCGCTTACATGAGCCACCTCTTCAATACACAGGTCAGCATCGTCTATTCCGACAGCATGGACGAATATTCGGCAAAATGCAGTATGAAGACCATGACCATCACGGATGAGTATATGGTGAAGGGATATTACCGCCACTATGACGGCATGAGTCTTCTGAAACATGCCCTGCACAACACCTGTCCCGACATGATGAAGAGCATCGGTGAGGATGAACACGGCAACGACATCAAGGTGCGTGACAGCGAGGGCATACAGCTCGCTAATGCCAAGATTGACGAAATCCGCAACGGGTTCACTGAATGGTTGGAGGAGCAGTCTGACTCCTTCAAGGATCGGCTGACCACAATGTACAACCGGAAGTTCAACTGCTTTGTGCGTCCGAAGTATGACGGTTCTCACCAGACCTTCCCCAGCTTGGACTTGAAAGCCCTTGGCGGAAAGTATGGTGTCAAGAGTGTGTACCCAAGTCAGAAGGACTGTGTATGGATGCTTTTGCAGAACGGTGGCGGGATATGTGACCACGAGGTCGGCACTGGAAAAACCCTTATCATGTGCATGGCTGCGCATGAGATGAAACGCCTCGGTATGGCTCACAAGCCGATGATTATCGGGCTGAAAGCCAATGTCGCGGAGATAGCTGCCACCTATCAGACAGCTTATCCCCATGCGAGGATACTCTATGCCTCGGAGAAGGATTTTTCCACCAAGAACCGTGTCTGTTTCTTCAACAACATCAAGAACAACGACTATGACTGTGTAATCATGTCGCATGACCAGTTCGGGAAGATACCGCAATCGCCAGAACTCCAGCGGCAGATATTGCAGGCGGAGCTTGATACCGTGGAGGAAAACTTGGAGGTGATACGTACGCAGGGTAAAGACGTGTCACGGGGAATGCTCAAAGGACTGGAAAAGCGGAAGTTCAACTTGGAGGCAAAGTTGCAGAAGATAGCCTACAGCATCGAGCAACGTACCGATGATGTGGTGGACTTCCGCATGATGGGCATCGACCACTTGTTTGTGGACGAGAGCCACCAGTTCAAGAACCTCATGTTCAACACCCGTCACGACCGTGTGGCAGGACTCGGCAACAGCGAGGGAAGCCAGAAGGCACTCAATATGCTCTTTGCCATCCGAACCATACAGGAGCGGACAGGCAGAGACTTGGGAGCGACATTCCTGTCGGGAACAACTATCAGTAACTCACTGACTGAGTTGTATCTGCTTTTCAAGTACCTGCGCCCCAAGGAACTGGAGCGTCAGGACATCCGCTGTTTCGATGCGTGGGCGGCAATCTTCGCCAAGAAAACTACTGACTTCGAGTTTAACGTCACCAACAACATCGTACAGAAGGAGCGTTTCCGATACTTCATCAAGGTACCGGAGCTTGCTGCCTTCTACAACGAGATAACCGACTATCGCACGGCGGAGGCAGTAGGCGTGGACAGACCACAGAAGAACGAGATCCTTCATAACATACCACCGACACCCGAGCAGGAGGACTTCATCCAAAAACTGATGGAGTTTGCCAAGACAGGTGATGCCACCATCCTCGGCAGACTGCCACTATCGGAAACGGAAGAGAAGGCAAAGATGCTCATTGCTACGGACTATGCCCGAAAGATGGCACTCGACATGCGCATGATAGACCCGACTTGTGAGGACCATCCCGACAACAAGGCAAGCCATTGTGCGAAGATGATAGCCGACTACTATCATCGTTACAACGGTCATAAGGGTACGCAGTTCGTATTCTCAGACTTGGGAACATACCGACCGGGCGAATGGAACGTATATTCTGAAATCAAACGCAAGCTGATAGAGGATTACGGCATACCGTCGTCTGAAATCCGCTTCATTCAGGAGTGCAAGAACGAGAGGGCAAGAAAGGCGGTGATAGCAGCCATGAACGAGGGGGCAGTGCGTGTATTATTCGGCTCCACATCCATGTTGGGTACAGGTGTAAATGCGCAAAAACGGTGTGTGGCGATTCATCATTGCGACACACCCTGGCGTCCATCAGATCTTGAACAACGCAATGGTCGTGGAGTTCGTGCTGGCAACGAGATAGCTAAGTTATACGCTGACAATAAGGTGGACATTATCATCTATGCGGTGGAAAAGTCGCTTGACTCGTACAAGTTTAACCTCCTGCACTGCAAGCAGACTTTTATCTCGCAGTTGAAAAGCGGAGCCTTGGGAGCGAGAACCATTGACGAGGGAGCGATGGACGAGAAATCGGGCATGAATTTTTCCGAGTATATGGCTATTCTCTCCGGAAATACCGACTTGCTTGACAAGGCGAAGTTGGAGAAGAAGGTTGCTTCTCTGGAGGGTGAGCGCAAATCGTTTAACAAGGGCAAGCGTGACTCAGAAACAAAATTGCAGTCAAAGACGGCAGAGCTGGGCAACAACAAAGCCTCTCTCAAGGGAATGACCGAGGACTACGGCAAGTTTATGGGCAAAGCCAAGAAAGACAAGGACGGCAACATCCTCAACCTCATCACTCTTGATGGTGTGGAGTCCACGAACTTAGATGTTATAGGAAAGCATCTACAGAGGTTGGCGGAGAAAGAGACGACAGGCGGACAATACAAGCGGATTGGAGAAATCTACGGATTCCCTGTCAAGATTGTCAGCGAGACAAGTTTCGAGAATGGTCTTCCATTTGTTGACAACCGCTTTCTTGTTGAGGGCAATTACAAGTACCAGTACAACTATGGTCACATTGCCAAGTCCGACCCAATAGCAGCGGCAAACAACTTTCAGAATGCCTTACAGAAGATACCAAGCTACATTGAGCAGTATGATTCAAGATGCAAGGCTTTGGAAAAGGAAATACCGCAACTGGAAGAGATAGCTGGCAAGACTTGGAAGAAAGAGGAAGAACTGAAAGGTCTTAAAGCGGAACTGGCGGCGTTGGATAGAAAAATACAGTTAGAATTGGCACCACCACAGGAGCAAGATACTGCTGAAAAACACGAAACAAAGAATATAGAAACAGAACAAAGCATAGTTGGAAAACAAGCACGCTCCTTCTGTCGGTTATGACACCTTATTATATATAGGGGTATCTTAATGTTTTTATCATAATAAGATACCCCTGTTTTTATCTAAAAAATGGCGAAATATTCAATAAATAGCCTTTAAAACAAACTTTTTGGAAATATCACAGCAATATTTAGAATAATTATTGTATTTTTGCATACGAATTATATATCTATAAAAGTATGGCAAAGAAAGATGTAAACAGATTGAAGATAATGTTGGCAGTAACCAAGCACTCAAACAAGTGGTTGGCAGAAATGTTGGGTAAAGACCAAGCAACCATTTCTAAATGGTGCACCAATACTTGCCAACCAGACTTGGAAACCTTAATACGGATTTCTGATTTGCTGAAAGTGGATGTAAACGATTTGTTGAATAAAGAATGTATCAAAGAATGATGAACGATATATTGAAACAGATAAAGGCTGGCGAGGTGTCGGGGGTGCAGTTCAAGGAACGTATTCTCGACAAATATGATATTGCTTGTGAATTAGTGGCGTTCAGTAATTCACATGGCGGCAAGTTGGTGGTTGGTATAAAGGATAAGACCGGAGAAACCAATGCCTTGTCGTATTCTGAGGTACAAGAAACAACCAACTTGTTGAGTGACATTGCTTCAGAAAACGTAGTGCCATCCATTCTGATAAAGATAGATACTATAGAAGTTGAGGATGGCAACTTGGTTATTGCTACAGTGAAGGAAGGACTCAACAAGCCTTATCATGACAACAAGGGAATCGTATGGGTGAAGAATGGTGCCGACAAGCGTAAAGTGTTCGATAATGCAGAACTTGCAGAAATGATGACCGACTGCGGTAGTTTTGCTCCAGACGAGGCTGGTGTTAGGGATGCAACTGTCAACGACCTTGATGCAACGACGATCAAGCAGTTTCTTGGCAACCGTTTTGAAAGAGTTTTGGAAAAGAAAGGCTTGACAGGTGACGCTTTTAATGAAGCATCACTTGATATGATATGCTCTGCCATCGCTAAGGGGCATGACTGTGAGAAGATACTTCGCAATCTGCGATTTATCCGTCCTGATGGTACACTGACTGTTGCAGCCATGCTTCTGTTTGGCAAATACACCCAACGTTGGTTGCCAATGATGACAGCCAAGTGTATCTGTTTTGCTGGCAACAGTATTGGCAGCAAGGTATTCCGTGACAAGGTGAATGATGCAGATATGGAGGGAAATCTGCTTCATCAGTATGACACGATCATGGATTTCTTCACTCGTAACCTACATAATGTGCAGGTGGGAGATGAATTCAACAGCATGGGTAAGTTGGAAATACCTTACACCAGTTTGGTTGAGTTCACGGTAAACAGCCTTGTACACCGTTCGCTGAACATGAAAGTCCCTGTTCGCATTTTCATTTTCGACAATCGTGTTGAGATTCACAGTCCTGGTGCATTGCCTAACGGACTCACTATTGATGACATCAAGGCAGGAACTTCCATGCCTCGCAATATGTTCCTTTTTAACAATGCCATATACTTGCTGCCATACACTGGTGTAGGTAGCGGCATCACTCGTGCACTGGACGAAGATATCAATGTAACGTTTATGAATAATGACAAGGCACAGGAATTTGTCATCACAGTTTGGAGAGGAGAAAGTAACCAAGTTGAGGAAAAAAGTAACCAAGTCGAGGGAAAAAGTAACGAAGTCGAGGGGAAAAGTAACCAAGTCGAGGGGAAAAGTAACCAAGTCCAAGACTCTGACACTAAAAAAGTGTCATTGTCTAATAAGCAAAGGGATATAGTCAATTTCTGTTCAGTTCCTCGAACCACCGCAGAGATCATGGAACGCCTGGGTCTATCCAATCAAACCAAGAACCGAGAGCGTTACATTACATCCCTTGTTGCAGCAGGATATTTGCAGATGACTAATCCAGATAATCCTACAGCAAGTAATCAAAAATACAAGAAAGTAAACAAAAGATAAGAAGCGTATGGATTCATTATTTCTACTTCAGTTTGCATGTTTTATATTCATGCTCATCAATGCCTTCATCGTAGCACTCTCTCATCTGCATGTAAGATGGGAGAACAAGCGGTATGAGCGTTCTCGATGGATGATCGTTGCTGCCCTGATAGGACTGGCGATACAATATGTGCTGCAGATGACTTTCGGGTTCCGTGCTATGCACGATAATCTGGGGGCGGTCATCAACATCCTCCTCTATACCCCCTGCTTCTCGCTCATCTCCATAGGAATCTACAACATAGAAACCACCCGTGCTAACCTCAGAAAGATGATACTGATGTGCAGTGGTATTTATGCTGCCATCATTGTGGTCTTTTGCGTGGGTATCAATCTCCATCATAGCCTGTATATCAGAGGAGGGCTTTATCTGATGCTGACTCTGTTTTGCGTAAGTGTTTTCTATTGCATATACATGATTATTCAGGAGATGATTAGGCGTAAAAATATGTTGGAGACAATGGCTGCAACGGATTTGTTGCCTTACGTGAAATATTCGCGTGCAAGTGTAATCATTCTATGGCTCGCAGTTCTCGCTATGCCAGTTGCCATCTTTTCTACTACCTTATTATATATAGTAGGTCCAGCCGTATTGCTTGCCTTGCTGTTCTTCAACCTTACGTTTATCGCTCTCGGCAGCAGTTATATTCCAACAGAAGAGCTATTGGATAAAGAAGAGGAAAATCAACGAAGCGGAGAGAAAAAACCTTTACATCAATTGTCTGAGGAGCGCAGAAACTTTATCCAAAACAGTCTTGACCAATGGTGTATGGATTTGGGCTATAAGGATTGTAATGTAAACATGTTGACGCTTTCTCGCACACTTTGTATCTCCAAGGATGAGTTATCTGTATTCTTCGACCAGTATCTGAAAACAACATTCAGAATATGGCTTGGTGATATACGTTTCAATGCGGCAAAGAAGATGATGTTTGAATTTCCAGACTATAGTAATGACATTATTTCTGCCGAGTGTGGCTTCTCTGCCCGTACCTATCTGTACAGGATATTCAAGTCAAAGGAAGGTTGTACGCCTACCGAATGGCGAGAAGAACAAGTTGCAAATGCAGCCCCAGATGATGAAAAACAGAATTAACCATTTTTCAATAAATACCAGAAAAACGCATAATAAAAGGGAATAAATCGTTAAAATGGGTGTCTACTTCCTACGAAGTAGACACCTAAAACATAGGAAGTAGACACATTGACAGGGGAATGCGCCTCCTTTTTTTCTTGGAAAAAGGAAAATATACTGTTGAAGTCATCGAAGACGGCGACGATGCCCACTATCTGACAAACCGGGAAAGCTTGAAAGTTACGACTCGGCAACTGACAAACAATGATAAACTGACATTGAAGTTGGCTCCGGGCGGTGGTGCGTGTCTTGTTATTAAGAAAACTCCGTCCATGCGTGTTGGTGAGCAAGCGGCTTTTCCGCTTGTCAGCCCTTCCGGGAAAATTGGTCGAAAATAATTACTTCGTTCTTAACTTGAACGAACCTAATCAGATTGCGAACACTAGCTGGATCAAGCCCGGACAGGTAATTCGTGAAGTTACATTGACAACGGCTGGCAGTATGGCTAGTATTGATTTTGCCGCAGAAAACAATATAGCCTATGTGCTGTTTGATGCCGGTTGGTATGGGGCGGAAGAAGATGTGAAATCGGATGCGACCACCGTTACGGTTGATCCGGCCCGTTCGAAAGGACCGCTTGATTTGCCTAAAGTAATAGAATATGCCAATTCAAAAGGAGTTGGAATACTGGTTTATGTGAATAAAAAGGCACTGCATCAGCAACTGGATGAAATTCTGCCTTTATATAAGAAATGGGGGATCAAAGGTGTAAAATATGGTTTTGTGAATGTGGGCGACCAATACGCTACGGCATGGTTGCATCAGGCAGTACGCAAAGCCGCCAAATATGGATTGATGGTTGATATCCACGATGAGTATCGTTCGACAGGCTATTCGCGCACGTATCCGAATTTACTGACTCAGGAAGGTATCCGTGGCGACGAAGAAAGTCCGTCGCTGGACCAGGCCATCTATACATTATATAATCGCATGATCTGCGGAGCGGGTGACTATACCAATTGTTATTTTGCGGAAAGAGTCACGGAAAAGATGGGCGGACGTGCTGCCCAGTTAGCTAAATTAGTCGCTATTTACAGTCCCTGGCAGTTTGTCTATTGGTATGACCGTCCCGAAAAATCACCGAGACGCGCCGGTGGTGCAGGCTCTGCCGAGTCTGTGATCAAAACAGATGCTGAACCCGTTTCTATAATTCTATTCCGACCGTATGGGACGAAACTCGCTTCCTGGAGGGAGAAATGGGAAAATATGCTGTGGTCGCCCGCCGTTCGGGTTCCGATTGGTATGTAAGCATGTTGAATGCCGGAGACAAAAAACAAATCTCCTTACCCATTGATTTTCTGAAAAACAGAAAGGGCTATACCGCCACACTCTATTACCAGGCTTCCGAGGAGAAAAAGGATGTCGTCGATGCCAAGAAAATCAGGTTGGAGAACCGCAATGAGGTTATCATTGATTTGGTCGGGAATAGCGGATGTGTGCTGCATTTTTCGATTCTTAATTTCCAATAGATTTATTTCAAATCACGTGGTAAGCCGGAGGGAATGTTCCTTCTCCGGCTTTCTTTTTATTTATCTGTTATCGGCTTCTTTTTTCCGATAAGAGGAAGGAGATATTCCCATAACTTTGGTAAAGACACGGGAGAAATAGGCCTGCTCCTCGAATCCGAGCCGCATCGCAATTTCGTTCAGTTTCATATCCGTAAGTTCGATATACTGACAGGCTTTCTGTATTTTTAGGCGTGTAAAGTAATTGATGGGGGAAGTACCCGTTTCTTTCTGGAATAAGGTGGAAAAGTGAGATTCCGAATATTTGAAATATTCCGCTAAATCTTTTAAGGTCAGATTGGTTTCCACGTGTTCTTGTAAGTAATAGATAACTCGCATCGAGAATGAATTTTCTTTGTGGGTCGGAAGATCGATATGGCGGAACTGTTCCTGAAAAATGAAAGTTGAGAGAAACGTATATAAGCACATGGATGAATAAGCCAGATATTCTTTTATGTAACCTTTGGCAAAACTACTGTATATCTCTTCGAATAGACGGATGCGGACGAGTTGCCGTACATGTTCGTCTGCTAATATTTCTTGAGGAGCGGGGTTGGGAGAAAGGAATGATTCGGTTAGCTTACCACAGAAATGAATCCAATAGATTGTCCAAGGATCATGGCTGTCCGCCTCAAATGAATAAGGGACATGGGGAGGTACGATGATATACTGATTTTTCTGTACGGGACTTCTCCCGCCGGGCCTTTTACCTATATGGAGAACAGTCCGGTTTCTTATAAACCGACCGGTTTTATCGGAGGGGCGGGAC
>ENA-UONT01001784-UONT01001784.1-human-gut-metagenome-genome-assembly--contig:-CS20-NODE-1784-length-17029-cov-21.037116_pt1 | contig 17029 bp, 10 predicted proteins | sample MGYA00242459_ERZ724006 | MGnify/ENA metagenome assembly ERZ724006 | reverse complement strand
CAAAGCGAAATCTCGGCATTCTTTCGGAGCGCCGCGCCGACCAATGGCTCTGGCGCTTGCCGGAGCAAGAGGGTAAGGGGGTAACGCCTTGAACGGTTTGCATCCTTGCACCCTTCCACAGCGGGCACCGTTCGCCGCCGTGAGGCGCGTGTCGCCGCTGTGTGCGGCTTTCTGCCCCGACAGCGAGTGTGTGTGCGGCGCAACGGGAAAAGCCAACGTTGCGCCAACGTGCGCAAAAAACACAAAATCGCAATCCAGCAGGGTGAATCTCGTTAAAGATGTTTTTTGAATTTTTCCACAACGGCATGACGCTTTGGTGTCATGCCGTTGTTTTTCTTGTGTACTCCGCAGAAAACTCCATCTCTCCAATGAAGTTGTAGCGAATGTCAATTTGTTGTACGCGGTGTCCGCTAGATTTATCCGGCGCATGGACAATGATTTTCTCGATAAACTCCTGCACCATCACAGCGGTCAATTCTTTTGGCTCGGTGTACTTTCGGACGAGTTTCAAAAACTTCTCCGCATTGCCGGTGTGCTCCTGCGCCGCTGCAAGCTCACTGCGCAGCGTTTGAACGCTGGCGGCTAATTCTGTCTGTTCCTGCTCATAACCCGCTGAGAGCTTTGTAAAACGCTCGTCCGTCAACTTGCCGCACACGTTGTCCTCGTAGAGCTTGCGGATGATCGTATCAAGCTCCGCAATGCGGCGTTCCTGTCGGCTCAATGTGCGTTTCGTGCTGGCCTGTTTTGCCTCCAGTGCTTTCTTGCGCCCATCCATCAGCATCTCCGCAAAGGCTTCTTCATTGAAGTGGGCGAAAGAAATTACCTTTTGCAGATTCTCCAACACAAGCTGTTCCAGTACCACGGCGCGTATGTAATGGGCGCTGCACCCCTTTCGGTTGCGATAGCTTGAACAGGTGTAGTAAAAGTTTCGGTATTCTTGCTATACTCCATGATCTGCTTTAATTTCTGCAATGCTTGTATCCGTCTGTCGTTTACAGTGGATACAGACAAGCCTAAATACCGTGCAATTTTGCTATCGCTCCATTCAGCAAAGTACGATAACAGTAAAATATCCCTGTGCTTGGGCTGCAAATAGGACAATGCGTTTCCGATATGCGGCGTTACGACAAAGACCTGCTCCTTCACGCGGAAGGGCATCATCGTTTCCAGTGCATAGCTGTCTTCTGTTATCAGACTGTCAAAAATGCTCTCGTCAAAGTTTGATGCCGCGGCTTCCCGCTGCTCCTGAATGTCCAATTTTCTATGTATGTTCCGTGCCTTGTTTCGGAGGACCGTTTTCATAAAATCCTCAAAGGCGTATTGCTTATCAGCTTTTGATCTTCTGTCATTTCATATCCCTCTGATTTGTGCTTCTATATACCAACTACAAAATGAAACCTCCACTTTTCCGAAAATTCGCGCAAAGCGCAAAAACTTCCTATAAAAAACTTATTTTTGATGAAATCCGCGCTCAAAGAGAACAGAAAAATCCCCCCTCCAGTGTGAACTGGAGGGGGGAATCTTACGCTACGGGTTACTTCGTGTACTTCTGCATGAAACGCATCAGAATCGACGCAACTTCCGCGCGGGTCGCGTTGCCCTGCGGGGCAAGCGTGGTTGCGGTGCGGCCGTTGATAAGGCCAGCACTGACAGCCCAGCGCATCGCGTCGGTCGCCCAGCTCGAAACGCTGGAAGCGTCTGTGTAGCCGGAAATGTCAGCGGATGCAGACACATCATAGCCTTTCAGCTTCGCATAGCGGTAGAGCATGGCGGCAAGCTGTTCGCGGGTGATCTTGCCCTCCATATTCGTGCCGTCCGAAATGCCGTTTTCCATCGCCCATGCACGGCCAGCGGTGTACCATGTCGCGCCGCCGGAGGTATTGACGCCCTCCATGCGCGCCAGAATGGTCACGATCATGCTGCGGGTCGTGTCGGCGTTCGGGCTGAACGCGTTCGCGGACGTGCCGTTCATCAGACCATTGTCGCAAACGTACTTCACGCCGTCATAGTACCAGCTGCCGGAGGTCACATCCGTGAACGGGAGGTTGTCCTTGCTGGTATCCGAGGTCGAGGGCTTGGAGGGCTTCGACGGGCCGACGGGACGGAGCGGCGGAATTGCCGCGTATTCCTTTTCTGCCCGTACAAGGTCGCTGTAGCGCGTTACAAGTGCCTTTTGATCCTTGGTCAGCGCGTCATACGCAGCGCGGGCCATACGGATAGCCGGGCCACTGTATCGGGTGACGGGGAACAGGCGCTCGATCATCTCGTCCACCTGCGCGGCAGCAGCCAAATCAGCCTCATACTTAGCTTCGGCTTCCAGACGTGCAAGCTCTGCTTCTGCGTCGGTCAAAACATTGTAGTTTTCAACCAGCGGCTTCTGATCGGGTGTCAGCGCGTTATACGCAGCGCGGGCGGCTTCGATAGCTGTTTTGCTGTCCAGTGTGACTTCGCCGATTTCGTTGATCTTTTCCATCACATCGTCAGCTGCTTTCTGGTCAACCAGATTCTTATACGCGGCTTCTGCGGCAGTCAGAGTATTCAGCTTCGTCACATAAGTCTTTTGCGTGGGAGTCAGGTTGTCGTAAGCGGCACGGGCCGTTTCGATGGCCTGTTTGCTGTCCAGCGTAACGTCGCCGATTTCGTCAATCAAGCTATCAACCGCAGCGGCGGCAGTTCTGTCAATGCGCTCCTGCTCAGCGGCTGCGTCCTGAAGCTCTTTCAGCTTCGCTTCTGCATCAAGAAGCGTGTAATAGTTGACCGGTTTAGCGCACTCGACAATATACTGTGCGTACTTGTTCAGTGCATCGTAGCCAGCGCGCGCTTTCTGAATCTGCTTTGCGCTTTCCAGCGTGATTTCATCAATCGGACCGATTGCGGCAATGTCGGCAATGACCTTATCCGCCGCAGCCTGATTGAGTCCGTCGATTTTTTCGATCAGCGCCATGAGCTTATTGTACTCGTTGACGGTCAGACGGTCTTTTTCCTCCTGCGTCAGCGATTCATAAATCTCCTGCACCGATTTGATCGGCTCCACATCTTCCAGCGTTGCGCGGTAGACGGAAGGCAGGGCGGCGATCTTTACGGACAGATCGGCGGTTTTCTTGAAGCTGGCAACGCCAGCCTCTGCATCGAGCAGCTTCTGATAGTTGGTGACGTTCTGCTTACTGGTGTCACTCAGCGCCTCATAAGCAGCTCTGGTGATGCTCAGGCCGTTTTCCATGCTCTTGTAGTTGTAGCTTTCTACTTTGACGCAATACTTGTCGATCAGCCCCATGACGTATGCGGAGCCGTCGTCAACCTGTGCATTGACCACTTTCAGAACATACCATGTACCATTCGATGTCTGCGTGTTGCCAGCCTGCGTGTTCATGGTCGGCCAGCCCTTCACGCCGCACCCAACGTAGATGGTGTCGCCTGCGACAACGGGGATGGTCTGCGTCCGCTTATAGAAGCTGACACCCTCGGTGTTGTTGGTCACCTGCTCGTTGAGGAAGGTCTTTACAAGGAAATTCTTGTTCGTGGCGGTCGGCGTGATTTTGATTTCGGCCTTTTCATCGTCGATCTGCAAGGTGTACTCGTTTGTCGAGCCGATCGTGCCGGACGTGAACGCCGGGAAGATCGTGCCGTTGGTCACGTCAAGCGCCCTGAGGGTGGTGTTCTGGTTGTTCCATGTGCCGCCGAGGTCCTCGCCGTAGCCGGTTCTGGTATACATGATGCGGATCTCATCGCCGTCGCCCAGCTTGCCGTTGGCAACCGTGAAGTTACCAAAGCCCTCGTTGGTGAACCAGTCGTTCAGCGTTCCCATCCAGCCGGACTGGGAGCCGCCATCGAAAGCGGACAGGCCGTTGATCGACGAGATGTAGTTGCTGGACGCGCCGGTCTGTGACCAGCCGTGCTCATCGAGCGCGTCTACCACGCAGGTCATCATCGTGGAGGCTGCCGTCAAACCCACTTCAAAATGGTTGATCGGCGCACCCTCCCAATACGTTTTGCCTGTGGGCCAGAGATCGTGTGTAAAGGTCGTGTTCTCAATGGTAACGTACACAGTACCATAATCCTGCGCCATGTCCGCGTCCACAGCTGCCATCGCTTCAAGGGCCGCAGTCTTTGCAGCAGTGGCGGTGGTCACATCCTCTGCTTTTCCGATGTTGGCAATGCCGTCATTGTACGCCTTGACCAGCGTGTTCCAATTTGTATTGGAATAATTCGACTTGACATACGCCTGATACGCGGTCGTCAGCTCGTTCTTGAGCGACGTTTTTGCCGCGGTCAGTTCGTCCGGGGTCGCTACCTTTTCCAGATAGACCTTGACGACGATATTGCGCGGCATGACACAGTCAAAGGTGATGATTGCCGCCTTCATACCGTTTTCGCCCTTGCCGTCGTAACCGGTCGAGCTCGGCTCGTAGAAGAAGCGCCTTCTGGAGCTGTCCGGGTTCGCGTCGGTATAGTTCGGAGTCTGAACCGTGACACCCTCGATGGGGCTGCCGTCCTCGTCCTCAACCTCGACCTTCACGACCGTCGCGTTGTAGCTGCACTCGTAAGCGCCGCCTTCCAGCTTGCGGGCGATGATCAGCTGATAGTAGGAGCCCTCCTGCACACGATAGCCATCCGTGCCGTCGAACGCGCCGAGCGCCGCGCTGGTGCGGATTCTGCTGTCCTTCGAGCCAGGAACATTGACACGGGAATCAGCATTCGCGTAATCGCTCGGAACATAGTTATAGCTCCGGTCGTTGGCGACGATGAAATCATTCTGGTGATCCGTGTCGCCCATAACCTTGACCGTCACAGTCGGATCGACCTCAGCGGGAAGGTTCGTGCCATCTTCGCCATAGGCTTCTTTCAGCTTTTCATACTTTGCTTTCTGCGCCGTGGTCATCTGGTTGATCTGGTGCTGCGTTGCGCTGTCGATCATGCTCTGGAGATACCGGAAGCGCTCCGCAAAGCCCTGCGTAAAGTCGCGCACATCATCGGGCAGACAATTCAGTGCGCCCTGAATGCTGGTCTCCTTCGGGAAGTCGCTGTTCTTGTGCGCCTTTTCCAGCTGCGCCACCAGTGCGTCAAACTCACGCACAAGGTTCTTTGCGGCGGTCAGATTGGTCACAGTCTGGAAAGCTTCGCACTTTTCGGCGTAGGTTTCGTCGATCTGCTTCCGTTCGTCGTCTGTGAACAGAGTGCGGTCAACGTCCTGATAGCTGTCGTCCAGCTCCTGCCTGAGCGCGGCAAGACCGGCGGTCAGTTCATCGCCGGATTTGGCGTTCACATAGATCCAGACGGAAGCACCGACTGTCATGCTCGGCAGCTCCTTGATCTGCGGGCCGCCGGACACGTCGGTATTGCCAAAGAAGCCCTTGCCATCGCGCGGGTCAACCGCATACAGGTGTACCCAGCCGGAGCCGTAGAGCGTAACGGTCACGTCGCCGTTTTCATCGGTCTGATAGCCGGTGTCAAAGGTCGGCGCGGCAGCCTCGCCCGCAGTGGCAGCCGTAGTGCCGCTGTTCTCCGGGGAAACATAAAGCTTCGCGCCAGAGAATGCGCTATACTCGCCCGTGTAGTTCTGCAAGGACGCATACGCGCGCGAAACGTGCAGCGTCAGCGGTTCGCCCTCGGTGGCGGTCAGTGTGCCGGTGACGGGTGCGCCGCCCTGCTCGAACCGCGCCGTCTGCATATAGCGCATGGTGTAGTTCTCTGCAAGGGGATTCGGTGCGCCCGCATAGGAGGCAATCTTCGGCTGCGGAAGCAGCACAAGCTCTACTGTGTCGCCGTCATGCAGCACATAACGGTCGGAGTAGTAGACGAGCGTACCGTTCTCATAAAAATCATCAGAGAAGTAGCCGCTGAAGCTCCGCAAGCTGTGCGCATAGACGCCATTGACAAGCGCGGCATAGCTGGCCGCACCGTAGCCGTCCAAACGTCCCTTGTTGTAGAGCTTGCTGCCAAGCTGCGTTTCCAGTGCGCCAAGCGTCTGGTCTCCCGTCAGCGTGACAGGACCCGTCCATGTCGTGCTTGTCCACGCGGAGTCTACATGATAGAAGTCCGGGTCTTTCAGACTGGCGCTGTCCGTGACGCGGACATTCACGGTGATGCTCTCCGCCGTGTTCGTCAGGCCGAGATAATAGGCGTCGAACAGAGTACGATATGCCGTTCTGATTTCCCGGTATTCGCTGGCGTTCAGGTCAAGCTGCGTTTCCTCATACTTCTGCCAGACGGCATAGGCGGCGTCACGCGCGGTTTTCAGTTCGTCGCGCCCATTCAGCGCCGTGTTGCTGACTGCCTTGTCTGCCAAATCACAGAGAGCCGGAATCGCGTCCAGTGCCAGCGATACGCTGCCATATCTGTCCAGCGCCGAGGCAAGTTCTTTTACTGCATTGGTCAGCTTTTCAGCATAGCCATCCGCTGTAGGCTGATTGTCTGCAATATTCTCCGCCGTAGCGCCGTTTTCGTCAAACAGCGATGCCAGATATGCGTTTGCTTCGGTCAACGCTGTGCGGTAGGCATTGGCGGTCTTTTCGGTGTAGCCGTTCAGATCATCGTTATACTTCTTGCACCGTTCAATCGTTTCATAGAGATTGGTGGGGTTGATCTGACCAATCGGGATCAGATTCGCCATGGCTGCGGTCAATGTTTCCAGCGCAGAATCAACCTGATCCTGTGTTGCAGCGGCACTATTATTGACCGATTCTGCGCTGGTAAGCGCAGTCTGGAAATCTGACCAGAAGCCGTTTTCACTGACTGCCTTTGTTCCAGCGTTATATCTGTCGTCCTCAGTTTTGCAGTTGCTGGCATTTTTGCTCTCGGCTTCAGTAATCTTTGTGTCGAGGGCCGTTTTATCAACACTCGCAGCTTTTTCCCACGCTATCAGAATATACCCTACTGTTACAGGCATAAATGTTACTACCCAATCAAATTCTGTAAGCCTGCACAGCAAGTAATCTGACTGCTCAGAAAACGTAACAGCGGAAATATTGCTTTTTTCTTTTTGAAAATATGCCGCTGTTTTTTCAAAATTGGTCGAATTTCTTGTGATGGAACCGCCCGTGATGCCATCATAATCTCCATCACCGTACAAGAATGATACTAATTCGCCTGTGCTGGAGTCATTACCTTCCTGCAATTTGATCGTGTCATATTGCTTTGAAATATTTACGAGGTACAGGTTATACCCGTTTAGAGTACCAATGTTCTGACTGCCAACAATATTGCCCGAATCAATTTCATAAGGTGATGTAGCTGCTACACATAATGGTGAGAAAAGACCAAATGTAATTAAGATAGCAAGTGCAAGTGCAATGCTTCGAGTATGAAAGGGGCGATGCCTTTCGGCATCGCCCAAAAACCATTTCCCCATTTATTTACCCTTGATTACCGTAATATACGGTGCTTCTGTTCCGCTCTGTGTAACAATTCGATAGGTTTTTCCGGATTCAACCGTAAACTGATACGGAGTGGAGGCATCAACAGCCGTTTCATTCAAATAAACATTTTCTTCGGTAGATCTGATTCTGTAACTGCCCGCATCAACTTCTTGGTATCCGCCGTTTGTAGTGGGGATCAGTGCAGTAGAAACCAACATAAGATCAGATGTTGCCGCCGACCCTGTCGTACCAACTGCGCGGAAAATGCCCGTGATTTCCGGAGAAGTTTCACCGAAAATGCCGGTGTTATACAGAACCGCAGAATAGATACGGACGTACTTTGCGTTGTTGATCTTTACCGGCTTCATGCTGCCAAGCTCAACCGCCCAAGCGAGGTCAAAGCCGTCGCCGCCGACCTTGTCGGAGGTATACGGCGTGTACGGGTTGACCGGCGTACCGTCCTTGACGCTCGGTACGGGGGTCACGTCGGCATAGCCGAACGCATAGTCCGTATTGGAGTCGCTGTCCGGAATGCTGGTCACGCCGGTGAATTTCAGCGTCGTATCCGTGTACTCCGTGATATAGGTGTTTGTCGTGTCGTTGATACCGGACGTTGCTTCATGGTTCATGCTGCCCTTGGTCGGGAACCACGTTGTTGCCGCGCTGAATTTTGTGGACGCAGCGTTGCCGATTGCAGCGTAGACACCATCATTATTTTTGGTTTCCTCGTCGGCATCATCAGCTGCCTTTAAGAGTGTGTAAGAAACAGTCGTGTTGCGTACTGCACTGTCCGAATAGTACATCGAACCGGCCAGCTCATACCACTTGTACGGGCCATAGGTAACGTTGCCGTTTCCATCATCCGTAAGGATTTCCTGCGCATAGACCTGAACCGCAGCAGCTTCCGGGTTGCCGTTAAAGGCATTGCCATAGACCACGAAGTCTACGCCGTAGGGGTTGGTGTCCAGATTCCGAATGGGGTTGCTGTGGAAATCATACTGGACATAGCCGCCCAGAGAACCGAGCGAGAAGCCGTTCGCGGCAAAGCCATAGTAGCCCTTGATCTTGTTAGCAGGATCAAGAAGGTTGTCGCCGCCAGCGCTGACGCTGCCCCAGTCGCCGCGGTTGGCATACTGTGTCAGGCCGGGCAGATAGGCGGTTGCGCCCTCCGGATGCAGCTGCGCATTATGGACAGCAGACGGGTCATTCGGTGCGCTGAAGTTGATGGTGGTAGCGGTGGTGCTGCCAGCGGTAGCGACCTGAATCGAACCGGCTGCCTTGGCATAAATAACCGTCGAGAAGTAGCCATCGCCGGACGTGCCGGTGACAGAATTTTTCTCGGTCATGTTGCCGTTGGCATCATAGGTGCGGAACACAACATCCGTGCTGTTGCTGGTAAGCGTGAGCGCAGCGTCGGACTTCAGATAGAGAGAATAGAGATCCGGCACAAAGCCAGCGGTCGGACCAGCATAGACAGCATTATACGCATTGGTTCCAGCTGCTTCAAAGCTCATGTAACGCTCCGGTTCGGTCATGGGATACGCGGGGTCGCCAAAGCGAATCTGTGTGCCATTGACCGTGATCGGGTTGTTGACCTCTGCCAGCTGGAAGTTGATGACGTAAGTACCATAGGACTTGACGCTATCTGCCAGATTGGGATAGACATAAACCGTCATGGTCGCTGTGCCGTTCTGCACTGTCGCGTTGTAGGTTAGGCTGGCGTGCTTCTTGATATGCTTGCGGGATACCGCGTTCAGGATCGAGTTCGGCTTCGCGGAAGAAACCACAAGGTTTTCATTCGAGGCATTTTCCTTTTCAAACGTCGCCGTTACGACGGTTCCATCAGCCGTGCCGCTGGCCAGCTTGACGTTGTACGTCAGGTTATACGGGGCACTGCTGCCCGTCAGGGTGCGATCCTCATTGTTGTTGATATTCGCGCCGCTGATCGTGATGCTCTTGATGCCGTTGGTCGGCGAACCAAGAGAACCCGCAGTATCAGCGGAGGCTGTGACAGTCAGCAGTCCGAGAACCATGACCAGCACAAGGATGAGCGCAAGAGCTTTCTTTGCTTTCATGTTTGTTCTTCTCCTTTACAAATTTTCGTTTCCTGTTTTATCTGACGCAGTCCGGAAGCAGAAGGCTGCGCCGATTCTCACGGCAAAAGCCGTAATAAACGATTTTCGTTCACACCACGCTGCCGGTATCGGTTCCTGCGCCCACTTCTGACCGCGTCTGTCCTCCCTTGGCACGCTCGGCGCTCCGCGTCGTCGCGTACTTCCCCGGAAAGGACAGGTATTCTTTCCCGTTGTGGCTATTCAGTTGTCGGCGCGGTTCGCCATAGGAAACCGGGCAAAGACCCGGTGTATCAGTTTTTTAGCGGCGGCCCGGTCTGCCGTTCCCATTTGCAGACCGAGCCACCATATAGGGGGCAAAGGAAAAGCCGGTCTCAATTTGGATTAGCGCACGTTGTCCTGTAAAAACAAAATGCGCCGATCTCAAAACGAAACCAGCGGCATAGACGCAGGCATGATCTGCCTGGTACAACAGGAAAGCGCTCGCCGCTGCACATACCATGCACGGCCAAGAAGCCGTGGTAATACAGATCTTCTGACTTGCGTTAGGGAGCGGAATGCTCCTGCGCCCACGTCCTACCTTCTCGCAGGTCGTCCCTGCAATGGCGAACTTTCGTCCCGGCGGATCGCTCCGCTTCAGCGTGGCCTCACGCGCACAGCACCGTTTCGTGTCGGCCTTGCGGCCTGCTTCTGTTTGCCTATCCTGCCCGAGGGTGTACGGAATCGGCGTGTATTACGGTATTAACAATATGAACTTATCAGTGGGGTTTCGTCCGTAGGTACCTACGGACGTGAAGGGGCGCCCCTTCACGATGATCTTCTGTATTCCGTTCACTATGATATACGATTTTTCGCCGTTTGGCAAGCAAATTCTTGTTACAGCCCAGTAGTTTTCACGAAAGCCTGTCTTGCCCGTATCCAGCTCAGCCAGCAGCCGAACGGCCTTATTGTGTCCGCACATGAGGTCGGTCTGAATTTCGTCGAGCGTGTAGTAAATGTAAACACGTCCCAGCTCGTCATACCAGCCGTGTTTGGCGGATAGCCCCATGCGGTCGAGCATCAGGCCATACAGCAGCTTCGCGTCGGTGGAGAGCGTCTTGAATTTCTTGCTGCGCACCAACAATCTGGGAATCCGGAAATAACTGAACTGTTCGGATTCTTCGCCGTAGAAATAATCTGATACGATAACCGCCGCCATATTTGCCGCTCCTTTCTCTGCTTTGGGTCGATAATCTATGTCATAGAAAAAGCACGATTTGATTTTTGTCAAATCGTGCTTTTTCTTGGTGTTCTTTTTTGTCAGTAAAGTTTGATTTTTCGGTGACTGCCTGTTAAAAATGTGCTTTTCGTCACGCCCTTTATCGGGTTTCACCTCAACGCGATTGCGATTTTGAGAGGAGGCGCAGCGGAATGGACGAGACCTGCCGCTTGCGGCGGGGCGAGGGATATGGAGCTTGTGCCGACGAAGGAGCCAGCATCGCATTTGGCTAGTCGCCGGCGTCCCGGCTTCCTGCCAAATGCCTCGAATCGGGCAGAAGCCCGCACCCACTTCAATGGAAACGGAGGAAACATGAGAATGGGCAAAAAGAAAACCGCCCTCGGTCACGCTGCGGACGACCATGAAGAAATGCGAATGGACACGATGTAGACGTTGGGGGTGGCGAAGAAGAACTGCATGATTCCAATTCCCGCTGGGAATACTTACAACAAAAAAGGAGGTGGACAGCATCAGTACACAGAGGAAACCGGCGCCGGAGCAGGCAAAGAAAGAGCTTGCTGAACAGCTCTGGCTGAGCTACTACAATCAGGTTCTGTTTGAAGCCGGACTGATTACGGAGGCGGAACGCAACCGCATGAAGAACAAAATCAGTGCATTGGCGCCGTCCGCCTCCAACGAGGTTGGCAGGAGCATCCAGGCGTGATGCTCCTGTCAGAAACTCACACTTGCTTGTTTCACACAGGTGTGATATGGTAGAAAAAACATGATAAAACGAAAAACGAAGGAGCGCACCAAATGGACATACATACGATCAGAATGGAGCTAAGAACAAAGTCCATTTACGATTTGCCGCTGCGCGTGACCTACTATGCGCGTGTGTCGTCTGAAAGTGATGAGCAGCTAAACTCACTGGGCAATCAGGTTTCCTACTACGAGGATCTGATCCGAAGGAATCTCCCGTGGACATTCGTGCCGGGGTACATTGACGAGGGCTTGTCCGGTATCTCTACGAAGAAGCGTGAGAACTTTAACCGCATGATCGAGGACGCCGCCGAAGGTCAATTCGATCTGGTTATCACCAAGGAAATTTCCCGCTTTGCCCGAAACACGCTTGACTCCATCCAGTACACGCGCCAGCTTTTGAGCTACGGCGTCGGTGTATTCTTCCAGAACGACAACATCAACACGTTCGATGAGGATGCCGAACTGCGCCTGTCCATCATGTCGTCTATCGCGCAGGATGAGCTGCGCAAGCTGTCCTCACGTGTGAAATTCGGTCACCAGCAAGCCATCAAGTCGAGCGTCGTACTCGGCAACAGCCGCATTTTCGGCTACACAAAAGCGGACGGGAAGCTGGTCATTGATGAAACGGAAGCGCCGATGGTGCGGGAACTGTTTGAACTCTACGCGACCGGCGAATACTCCATGAAGCAGCTGGAAACGCTGTTCTGGGAAAAAGGCTATCGCAATCACAACGGAAAGAAAATCGCGCATACCACCATGTCCAACATCATTTCCAATCCCAAATACAAGGGCTACTACGTTGGCAACAAGGTCAAGGTCGTGGATATGTTCACGAAGAAGCAGAAATTCCTCCCGCCGGAGGAATGGGTGATGTTCAAGGACGAGACGGGCGAGATCGTACCGGCGATCGTGTCTGAGGAGATCTGGGATGCGGCGAACGCCGTCCTAAAAAAGCGCAGCGAGGACGTGAAAGCGCGGCAGGGTGTTTGCAACCACGCCAATCTCCTGACAGGAAAGCTATGGTGTACGGAGTGCGGGCAGCCCTACTACCGCCGCGAATCCGAGGACAAGCGCGGGAGAAAGAACAGCAAATGGCTCTGCTCCGGCAAGATCAAAAACGGCGCGGATTCCTGCAGATCCTTTGCCATCTACGAAAGCGAGATCAAACCGCTTCTGTTCGAGGTATTCCGCGATACGTCTGCCGATGCCGATGCGATGGTCGAAGAATACATCCGTATGTATAACGCGCTGACGCAGCACGGCTCGCTCCGGAAAAAGATCGAACAGCAGAATAACATCATCGATCAGGCAAATCGGAAGAAGAATAAGCTCCTGCAGCTTGCCGCAGACGACAGTATTACGAACGCGGATTTCAAGAAGATGACTGCTGACTGCAATCGTGAAATAGAAGAAGCCGAAAAGGAAATCGCAGAACTGGAGCAGACAGCCGCAGAGGGCGACGCCTTCAAGCAGAAGATCGATGAGATCCGCAGAGTCCTGACGAATGCCCAGCGCGACGCGGCGCAGGGAATCATCACGAAGGAGTTCATCGACAAGTATATCAGCAAGATCTTCGTGACGCCGAAGGACGACACGACCATGCTGCTTCAGGTGAAGATCTTCACTGGGGAAACGACGGAAAAGTACCTCCGGAAACTCGAAAGCCGCACGGGTCACATCACCCGTGATTTGGCTGAACAGTCAGAAAAGCCAGACGCCGCAAGGGTTTTCGACTCTGACGATTCTATGGGTCACACGTCTAAGAAAATGATCGAGTCCTACGAGCGCAACATGAAGTAAGTCTTTTTCTCCGGAAGCCGGAGGTGAAGACGGGGAGCCGCTGCTTTTGCAGCGGCTCCTTTCTGTGAATAAGCAAAATTGGAAATTGTACTGCTTATTCTGATACATCTGCCGTCTGACAGGCGGATTTGAACGCTTCCAGCGGCGTACCGCGGCTGACGGTGATGCGCTCGATCAGCAGTGGGTCGCGGCCGGTTACATAGACGCCTGCATAAGTACGGACGCCGTAGGTATAAAACCATCCGGCAATTTTTCTTACGCGCTCATTGCTGCTTCCATTCGGATAGGAAAGCGCGGTGGGGGGCCGTCCGGTGAGCGCTGCAATGGCGCTCTGGCTGCGCGCCATCTCCAACAGCAGTTCCAAAGGAGGCAAATTCGCCATATTCCGATGGCTCCATCCGTGGCTCTGGATGCTGACCAGTCCGGACTGAACCAGTTCCGAAATCTGTTCCCGTGTCAGCTTGTGCCTTTTTCCGACGTCGCCTGCAATCAGGAAGATCGTTGCTTTCATGCCGTATTTTTGCAGCAGCGGCAGCAGATTCGTGCTATTATCGTCGTATCCGTCGTCAAAGGTCAGCATCACCGGTTTTTCATACTGCTCGATGTGGGCGAGGTCTTCAAAAAAGATCGTTTCATAGCCGTTTTCGGACAGATATTGCAGCTGCTTCTCCAGCTCCTCCGGCTTTACGAATAGACTTTCCTCGCCCCAGCAGTCGTTACCGACGGCGTGGTACATGAAAATGGGAACAGAAATTCCGGTTTCCGACGGCAGGAGCCGCGCGCGACGAATGGCGGCAATGCAAAGAGCCAGCACGCAGGCAGCAAGCAGCAGAAAAAACGCTGCCAACAGCTTTCGCTTTTTCATAGCTGCGCCGACTCAGTGTGCTCGCGCGGGAAGGTCACGACGGCTTTGAACAGATCGCCGTCGATCTCGATGCGGAACGTGCCGCCCTGCAATTCGGTCAGACTCTGCGCGATGGACAGGCCCAGACCACTGCCTTCCGTGTGGCGCGCGCGGTCGCCGCGCACGAAGCGGGCCATGAGTTCTTCTGCCGGGATGTTCAACTCGTATTTTGAGATATTCTTGAATGTGAGCGAGACGGTTTTCTCGTCTGCTGTGCTTTCAAAATACACGCGTGTGCCGGGCATGGCATATTTGCAGATGTTTGAGAACAGATTGCCGAGCACCCGGGACAGCAGCTGTCCGTCAGCCTGAATGACCGGCTGGGACGGCGCGGGGTGGAAAATCGGCTCCAGCTGTGCGCCTTCCAGCTTTTCGATGTAATCGCCTGCCAGCTGGCTTAACAGTACGTTCACGTCCGTCGGCGCCAGATGCACCGGAAGACTGCCGGATGAGGCTTTTGACGCTTCTACTAAGTCTTCCGTCAGCTTTTTGAGCCGCGCGGCCTGCCGGTTCAGAACATCCACATATTCCTTCGCCTTTTTCGGCTGGATATCCTCTTTTTCCAGCAGATCGACATAGTTGACGATGGACGTCAGGGGCGTCTTGATATCGTGGGAGACGTTCGTGATGAGTTCTGTTTTCATGCGTTCGGCGCGCATCTGTTCATCGACAGCCTTCTGAATGCCGGACTGGATGCTCTGCAGATTCTCTTCGTGCTTTTTAAGTGCAGGCAGCCAGCGGGGGATGGGCTTGCCCTTGTAATCCGTCCTGCCGTCGGCAATGGCCTGTCCTTCCTTCTGCAAAAGCCTCAGACTGGAGGCCAGATATAAGATCACAATGGTCAGCACTCCGCGCGAGAGCAGCCACAAAACTGCATACTGCTCCTCATTCCACCCAAGCATGAACGTGAAGAACAGCTCCGCAAGGCACAGTGCGCCCCAGACGAGCGCCGTCCGCCAGACCATCGGAATGCGGCCCAGTCCCCGAAAGATCCACGCAAAAACCTTGTAGATCAGCGTGTTTTTAAAGAATCCTGGTGCTTTTGCCCGGCCTGCAACGCTCAGAAGGAGCGTCAGCGCCAGAGCCGCAGTACCGAATGCGAGAAGAATATAGTACCAGAAATCGATATACCAGATATTGCTAAGAAAGGATGCCCACGCGACGAGCAGCAGAGCAAGCAGCGCAAGGAACAGATCGAGCGGGATTTTATTCAGCCAGCACTGGTAGATGCCGTCCACGCCCTCCTTGTGCCCCATGGCGCACAGCAGGAAGATGAACAGGAACAGGCAGACCGCAAGAAGGAACACAGCCAGCACGATCAGCAGATACCGCGCATTGATGAGCCGCTCGACCCACGTCATAACGTACAGTGCGGAATCGCGCGGAGCAAGCGGGCTTTTGAGATACGCCTGATAGAGTGCGGTCACGTCGCTGCCGTCGCGCAGCGAAGTGGTCATGTCCTGCTGGTAATAGGCGGAGGCTTTGCCGGTATAATCGTCCTTGGGCATCTTACCGGTGCTGAACAGAATTTCGCCGGTGTCCTTGTCGGTGAGTTTAAAATAGATGTTGGAGGTGAGCGGGTCATAGCGTTCGCGGAGAAGATCGCCCGTGACCGTATCGTCCTCGGCCCATGCGTGCATCGCTGTCCAGCCGTCGCCTCTCGTCTGCTGCAAAAGATTGTTTTCTGCCATCTGCCGCACCTGCTCGCCGCCGTCCGCGAATGCGCCGTAGCGGATCAGATACGCGCTGCCCAGCGCCGCCGCGGCGAAGAGCACCGCAAACACGACCAGCAGCGCGATGGCCGTACACTTGACCCAAAGCTTTCCGTATAGCTGTTTCATGTCCTGTCTCCTTCCAGCTTGTAGCCCTTGCCCCAGACGACCTTTAAATACCGGGGCTCGGACGGGTTGATCTCCAGCTTTTCCCGCAAATGGCGGATGTGTACTGCCACTGTATTGTCAATGGCGACCGGCGCTTCGTTCCACACGGCGCTGTAGAGTTCCGCAGGCGTGAAGACCTTGCCGGGGTGCTGCATGAGATAATACAGGATGTCATATTCCTTCGGCGTGAGCGCGATCTCCTCGCCGTCGAGCGTGACGCGCTTGGCATCGTGGTCGAGTGCAATGCCGCCGACCGTCAGCTCCGACGGGGCTTTGACCGCCGCGCCCAGCTGCAGGAACCTTCGCAGCTGCGATTTGACTCGCGCCAGCACCTCCACGGGGTTAAAGGGCTTTGTGATATAATCGTCCGCGCCCACACTGAGGCCCAGAATTTTGTCCGAATCCTCGGATTTTGCCGTGAGCAAAATCACGGGAATATTGGAGAATTCCCGCAGCTTTGCCATGGCCGTAATGCCATCCATGCCGGGCATCATGATATCCATCAGCGCCAGCTGCACCGGCTCCGTCTTTGCGACCCGCAGCGCCTCTTCGCCGCTGTAGGCCGTGTGGACGCAGTAGCCGTCAGATTCCAGATAAATTTTTAAAGCCGCGACGATATCCTTCTCATCGTCGCAGACCAGTATATGCTGCATACCAGATTTCCCTCCGTTTTCTTCTCTGTGCTATCATCATATCCAAAATCACATGAACAAACAAGCGGGGAATGCCTTAAGATTTTATGAAGTCGCTTGAAAATGGGATAGCCTCTGTATGAGTGGACGACGCTGTCCGTCCGGCAGAAGACAGCTGGTCTACAGAAATCTTCGGCGAATTCGTAATTTCCAAACGGGCCGATGTGTACCGGCAAGCGGCAGGCCCACATCCGTAACGCTCCTTCGTCGCGAACGGCTGTGACCGGCATCGGCCCCTACAAACGAACGGAAAGCACTGCGGGATGAAACGGACGAAGAGTTTTGCGCTGGTGATCTTCCCATCCCCGAAAAATGAGATTGAATTTTGAAAAAAACTAGTATAAAATCAAATTATCAGAACCT
>ENA-UONT01001775-UONT01001775.1-human-gut-metagenome-genome-assembly--contig:-CS20-NODE-1775-length-17100-cov-7.205397_pt1 | contig 17100 bp, 20 predicted proteins | sample MGYA00242459_ERZ724006 | MGnify/ENA metagenome assembly ERZ724006 | reverse complement strand
TCAGACAGTCAATGCAAAAAAAGCATAACAAATAAGCAATAATTACGACATTATTAATATTATTTTTTATTGATAATATTAAATTATAATTCATCATTGCGGAAAATGAAAACCTCCGCAAACAGCACTTTTATCCGCCGCACAATATCTGTCTCGCAAGAGCTGGACGAATCAATCGCAAAGTTTGCGGAACGCGAATTTTGCGGCAACGCAAGCGCATTTATCGCCCACTGCGTGATTCAATACATCACCTGCCGCGCATGCAGGAATGCCGATTCAAAGCACATAAAACCCGAGACCATTACACCTCCCGAAAAGTAAAAAACACAAAGCCAAAATCTTTTCACAGCGCTTGCAAAGAGCGCAGACCGGAAGAAAATTATCCATACCCGCAAATAAAACAAAAGAGATATTTTACTTGTAAAATCTTACTCTATCAAAAATCCGCTATAAAATTTTTTTGCCCCTGCGCATATTTTCCCTCGACAATTTCAAGTCAAAAAGGCGGCGCCGATTATTGGCGGCTGTTGCTAGGCGATAATATCCGTCGAGCATTCAAGCCATTCGAGAAATTTTTCCAACATTCCGCGCGAATGCGCCTTCAACTCGAAAAGCTCCGCCGACGGTGTCCTTACGAGGGCGGCAAAGAGCCTTTTTTCGACTCCGGACAATCCGGCAAAAAAATCCTCCTTCACAGGATATCCTTCGTCTCTGGCAAATAAATAAAGAAATTTTAGCCTGACAATAGCCGATGGATTGCCGGCGTCTATCGCATCGAGAGATTTTCGCAAGCGGATAGAAAATTTGGAGGTATCCTCCACATGCCGCCCGTTTTTAAGCGCAACATCCGCAAGGCAGGCCGCGTCTTCAAAAGCCTCGTAATTCGCTGCTATCCGCGTGCGCCGCCTCAATATCTCAAAGTCTCCGAGAAATTTTAAACCTCCTCCGCCGGAAGCGGAATTTAAAACCGCATCAATGTCGTCAAATATGTCTGGAAGCACCGACGTCTTTTTTGACGATATTCTTTTTATAACACAAAGCAGCCCGAGCTTTCCGGAAAAAGCCTCGATATAAAGCGAGCTCTCGCCCCGCAAGTCGCGGCGGAGCACGGTAATGTCGTCAGCGGATACCTCGCCGCCCAAGTTCTATTCCCCCTTCTTTTCTTCGGTTATCTGCGGGGTAAAGTCCCCCCATTTTGGGACAACGGCACCGCCCGATATAATAAGCTTCATTGCGTCGCCGACAGTCATATCCAGATAAGTAAGCGAATCTTTCGGAACCATTATCAGAAATCCGCTCGTGGGGTTGGGGGTCGTCGGGACAAATACGTTTATTACAACCTCGCCGGTGCGCGCCTGGATTTCCCCCTGCGCCTCGCTCGTGACAAAGCCCACCGCATATAACCCAGCGCGCGGGAATTCGAGCATTACGACATTCTGAAAAACCGCCTTGTTTTGCTTCGAGAACGTATCAACAATCTGCTTTACAGTCCTGTAAACAAGCCCCACTCCGGGAATCTTATTTATCGCAGCCTCTGATATGCCTATCAATATTCTCGCAAAAAAGAATTTGGAAAGCACACCAAGCGCCGTAATAAAGCACAAAACAACAAGAGTCGATATTAGGTCGAGCATCAAAACGCCAAACTCGGACGTCGGGAAAGTCTTGTCGAAGTGGTTGAATATCGGCGCAAAAAGCAGCTGCGATACGGGAGTTCCAATATTGCGCACCAAAAATATTATAACAAAGAGCGTCACCGTAAGCGGAAGGGCTATAACAGTGCCTGTCAGCAAATAGTTCCCAAATTTTTTAAACATATTTTATTTTTTAGGTTGCGAGATGAATTTAAAAATCGGCTTGCGAAAATGCGCGTCGAGAATTTTCATTGCCTCGGCCTCTGCGGCGCGCATTTTTAGGGCGTCCTCGTCGCTTACATCGTCCACTCCGGCAAGATGCAGGTATCCGTGCGCCACATACAGGCACAGCTCGCGCGAAGGCGTGTTGTCAAAATCTCCGGCACGCGCAAATGCAGTTTCGGCGCTCGCGCAAATTTCCCCCGCAAATTCGCCGTCGCCTTCGCCCTCGAATGTTATGACATCGGTGGCGGTAGGTATGTTCATAAAGTCGGCATGTATCTTGGCTATGCGCGCGTCGTCAAAAAGCGCCACCGACAAATCCCCGTCGGGCGCGCGCAAATGCGCAGGAAGATCGGAATCGAGCGCGCGGACAAATTTTCTTAGGCGCCTCGGGTCAAACTCCAACATTCCCGACATATCCAATATATCAACGCTTCTTTTATTCACGGCATTAAGTCCTGTATGCGCTTGAGCGAATCCGCCGCCGCTTTGCGCTCGACAGCATGGTTTAGCTCAAGGGTAAATATGTGTTTTTCCGGGTTGAAAAATTTCGACAGCCTTTTGAAGTCCACGATTCCATCTCCTATCGCAACATGGTCTTTCCCTGCTGCCGTGCAGTCGTGCAAATGCCAGCCAGCCTGGTACGGAAGAATCTCCTCCGCGAACGCCTCCTGCGTGCATACGCCGCTTAGCTGCTTTATCATAGAGTGCCCGACATCGTGCCACGCCCTCACTTCCGGGACTTCTGAAAACCCTTCCATCAGCTCGCGAAAGTTGCACTCCAGTGGAAGCGCACCTATGTGCTCGCGGTTTTCAATGCAAAGCAAAACCCCGTTCTCGCGGGCGGTTTCCGCGGCGACTGAAAAATTTGCGGTTAAATTCGCGTAGTCTTTGACGCTTCTTCGGCGCGCGCGCTTCAAGAATTTTTCCAACTCCCTCTTGTACGCCGCATTCTCCGACAGTCCTCCATAGTCCTTGTCTCTCAAAAAATTTTCCACTTTCGCCCAAGGCCTGAAAAAGAAGTACGACAACCTGCCCACATGGCAGACGAGCGCCTTTGCTCCTACTTTTCCTCCAAATTCGAGCGAATTCTTAGTGTGCCTCAGCCACTGTGAAGACTCTTTGTCCGAAGCGGTTGACGGCGAATAGAGGTCCGGCGCGGCTCCTGTGACGAACGGAGGAAGCGGGCAAAAATTATGGGTTGACGACACTTCGACAACTCCGTCTTCCACCGCTTTTAATATGCCGCCTACCGCCGAAATGGGCGTCGAGTGGCTAATCTCGACGTATTCGTACCCGAGCGCAGCTGCGGCTTCGAGCATTGCGTAGCCGTCGGAGCCAAATGAGCGTTGCAGATAGCTTGTTGAAAGGGATATTACAGGTTTCATCGCGTCCATATCCTGAGGGAGGACAGCATAAAGTACTCTATCGCCGGCGCATCCGGCATATTGAGCTCCATATATGCGGCCGATTTTTCAAGCGCCGCAACCGCCCTCGATATTTTCACCGCAGGGACTCCGTTGCCGCCGAGCGCGCAATCTACGCACGCGTCTTCTATATCGGCCAAAAGCCGCTTTCGCAAAGCTCTTCTTTGGCTTGCGCGCACCGCCTCTATCATTTCGTCGTCGAGTTCGTCGCTCTCGGATTCGTCCATATCGGCAATCTCGTCAACAAGCCTTCCGAGAATCGCCCCAAAACGCGCTATCAGCCCGTAGCAGCCAATGACCGCCCCGGAGACGCTATCGCCCTTGCGGATTTTCCCTCCCATTAGAGTTTTTTGCCACTTTTTAAAATCTTCGAGCCATTCGAGCCACTGCTCGTCGTCGAGGGGCTCCGGCTCGGAGTCAACTCGCAAGGCTATGCAACGGCTTCTGATGGTGTCGAGCAAATCATTTGGGCGGGTTGTGAGCATAAAAATCGTTGTGTCCGGCGGCGGCTCTTCCAGCGTTTTAAGAAAGGCGTTAGCCGACTCCGCGTTCATTCTGTCCGCCTCGTGGACGATTGCGACTTTAACCGCCCCTGCGCTCGGAGACTGCCGTATGTCGCGCAAGAGCTTGCGCATTGTGTTTGGCGGCCAGTCTCCGCCCGCCCTGTCCGACGCACTTCCTATTTTTATGAGGCGCATTTTCCCCTCGGGGCGCAGCTCGAACAGGTCAGGATGCCGCGCGCATGGGCGCCCGAAAAGCAAACTTGCGGTTTTCTTCGCCACATCTTCGAGTGCCGTGGCGGAGTTCCCGTACAGTAAAATCGCATGGTGCAGCCTTCCGTTGCGGAAGGCTTTTTCGAGTATGCTCTCGGCCTTTGAAATGGAGCTCACCGCAGTTTTTCCTCCACCGCCGCGAGGATTTTAGAGAAGGTCTCCTCCTTCGTTCTTGACGAATCCACAACCGCAAACCTTTCGGGCTCGCGCCTTGCGAGTTCGAGAAATCCCTCGCGGACTTTCTGGTAGAATTCGAGCTTTTCAGAACCCATTCTGTCGGTGTCGCCGTTGTCGCGCCTGCCGGCGCGTTCAAGCCCCTCGCGCGCATCTATGTCGAGCACTATCGTGATGTCGGGCGCGAGCGAATCTGTGGCAAAGCTGTTCAAATATTTCACAGTATCCTCCCCTATCGAGCGGGCGGCGCCTTGGTACGCGCTTGTGGAGTCGTAAAACCTGTCGCTTATCACGACTTTTCCCTGCTCGAGCGACGGCTTTATGAACTTGTCCACATGCTCTGCGCGCGCCGCCTCAAACAACAGTATTTCCGTCCGCGCCGACATCTGCCCCAAACTTTTGTCCAACAGAAGCGCCCTTATTTTTTCGGAGAGCTCCGTGCCGCCCGGCTCCCTCGTAAGCACGCATTCGCGGCCAATACCCTCAAAATATTTTGCCAGAGACTTCATGTGAGTGCTTTTGCCGCACCCCTCCGAACCTTCAAAAGTTATGAAAAAACCGCGAGCCATTTTTAACTTCCCCAACCGCAAGCCGCGCCTACCTACAAGCGGCGGCCGCCTTCAGCAGAGCCTCTCCGTTTTTGAAGAACTCCGTCCCCGCGACTATCGTGTCCGCGCCGCGCCCTATGCACGACGCCACATTCCCCGCCGTAATTCCGCCGTCAACCTCTATCCGGAAGGAAAGCTTCATTTCTCTCCTCATTTCCGCAAGCGCCGAGATTTTATCGAGCGCAACCGGATTAAACGACTGCCCTCCAAAACCCGGCTGCACGCTCATAACAAGCACGAGATCTACGCGCGGCAAATATTGCGCGACCTCCCCTACAGGCGTTTTGGGATTTATTGTAATTCCGATTTTCTTACCCGCAAAATGAATCTCGTCGAGGGTTCCCATAATCGGGTAATCGGGCTCGACATGCACGGATATGAGGTCCGCCCCCGCCTTTGCGAAGGCGTCCACATACAGATTCGGATTGTCGAGCATTAAGTGTACGTCGTAAAACATATCCGGGAACTTTGCCTTCAATGCCTTAACGACGCCCGGCCCGAAAGAAAGGTTCGGGACAAAATGCCCGTCCATCACGTCCACATGTACCCATTTGAGGCCCGCCGCGCGTATCGCGCCTACGGATTCGCCGAGAGCCGCATGGTCGCCGCCGAGAATCGACGGCGCTATTTCAAGACTGTTTACCATATTCCTATTACGGCGTCCTTTACCTTGTCGCCGAGTTCCCTCATCAATACGGGCATGCTCTCGTATTCGTTTGATATAAGGTTGTTGTTTGGGCCCGTATAGACGGTTATGAATGCCTTTACGGGGCGGTCCTTAAATATTACCTGCCCGTTCGAGCGCGTCAAAGTGCACAGGGCCGTGGCAGTAATCCTGTACGAGGCGGCGAGGGCTGTATCGCTCGCCTTTGTCGCTATCGGGATCTTCTCGTAGTTTACGATTGTCGTCGAAAGGGTTGCTTGGGCCTCGCTCTGGTACGCCACGCGCAAGTCGGGCACCTGCATTATAGCTTTCGAGATTGCGTTTGTAAGCAACGGGGCGGCCTGCGGCGCGTACGATACATTGCGCACAGGGCTTACATACACCGATGAAAACGGCAGGTTCACCGCCGTTCCCGCAAGGCGGTAATTAGAGCAGCCGACTATAAACGCCAGCATGCAAACTGCCAATATTGCAAAAAAATTTCTCATAGAACGTCGTCGGTTGCGTTGTCGATTTGCGACTGCGTCCATTGGTAGAAGCCGTCGTCGAAAAGGTAGTCTCCGAGGCCGTCGCCGTACATCGGCGCTAGCTCCTCGTATGATTGCACGGAGCCGTCGGGCATTACCTGCTCGACAACCGCCGCGCCGGGAGTTTCGAGGAATTGGTCAACCGACATCTCCTCAAACGCTTCGCTGTTCAGCTTTTCGATATGTGTGTCGTCCTCGAGCTCCGAAAGGCTCATCGGCTGGTACCTGCCCCATATCCAGTCGTATATGGTCATCGGCGCCGGAATGCCTTCGCGGATTTTTTTAAGCTGAGCCTCGGCCTCTTTTGCGGCGGGACTGTTTGGAGCAAGCGTTATGGTCTCGTTGTAAAATATCGACGCCGCTACTCCGTTGTTGCGGTAGTAGTAATAAAAATCCCCCATTACAAGGCGGCTGCGCGCGTACGTATCCTGCATGGCTTCAAGGCCTTCTTCGGCGCGCGCCACTTGGGATTCGTTCGGGAATAGTATGAGATAGTCGTTGAAAAAGCTTATTGCGTTGCGCGTCGGGGTCTGGTCGTATTCGGGTCCTTGCACAAGCGACCTGTAAACCTTCGCCATTTGCAGGTAGGCGTCGGAGGCGAACATGCTTTTGGGATAGTTGTTTATCAGCCTGTCGAGCGCGTCGAACGCAACGTCCTGCTTATCTTCCTGCTCGGCGATAATTGATATGTTCATCAGCGCTATGGGGGAATAGTCGCTGTAAGGGGCGTCCTTCACGACGGATTCGTAGATTTTTATTGCGTCGTTATAATTTGTAAACCACGGGAACCAGCCCCAAAGATACGGTGTTGCGCCGCTTTGGATTGTTGCGGCGACATCGTATTCCGCCCCTATTATTTGGTTAAAGCGCGGATAGTCTGGGTATTTTTTAACTATTTCCTGCAAGGCGTCAAATGCGTCCATAAACTGCCCGCGCTTTACAAGCGCCTGGGACATCTGGTAATACGCTTCGGGCGCGAAAATGGAATTGGGGTAGTCGTTCACGACTATTTGATAGTAGCCCAGAGCGGCCCAATAATCGCCTTCGTCGAGGGCTTTTTTGCCTTCGTTCATCGCTTCGAGAGCGTTTTGGACATTGATATTTTCACCGAGAACATTGGCCAGAACGCCGCCCTGCACCTGCCAGCCTTTGTCGGGTGTCCAGACCAAATCGGCGCGGACTGCGCAATACGCAACACACAATACCGCGACCCCAACGCTTCTTATAATTGAAGTGATTTTCATTTTCGCATCTATTAGAACATTAAAAATCGGCAAATGGCAACAGAAATTCTATCCCCATTTTTATAGCCGCATAAAAATCCCATTTTTCCCCGCATAACATTTTTTGCCCCTACGCCGCCGCCCCAAAAAACGTATGCCCCCGACAAAAAATTTTTTATCCCCTGACAGTTTTTCTTAAAAATCGCGCCCTATTTAAAAAAAATTTCTCCTCGTTAAAAATTCCGCGCGCACTTAAAAATTTTATGGTTTAGCCGCAATGGAATTCGTTAAAACTTCCCCAACAACATCATCACGGCGGGAATGCTTGCGCGTATTTTTGAATAAAAAACTCGGCAATAAAAATTTTTTAGCGACTTATACTTGCAGCAAGAACAGTAACTCGCTCATTGTATTAGCCGAAAGAAAAAAATTCCGATTCCCCGCGCGCAAGCGGCAATTTTATCGACAATTTGCGCCCCCATAAAAAATCCACACCGCGATTTTTAGACAAAATACCGCCGCTTACCACGACTTATGTTTTTGTAGATATTTTAAATGCGCAAGCCCGCGCACGCCCCCCCTGAGAGAAAAGCTACATTATTTACCGCACCGCACTGCCGACGCCGAGACTCTTGACGAGTCTATAATGCTTTCAAGCCGCGCCAAAGCCATAGTATTTTTCAACCCGCTTGAAGCGCCGCAAACTTCAAGCCGGATATAGTTGTCTGTGTACGCGAGGTACTTTCCGCCTTCAATCGGTTTTTCAAAGAGGATTGGGCGAACCTTGCCAAGTTGCGACGCCATAAACCTTTCGTGCATTTGCGCGGCGGCGGCGCGCAAGTCGTCTGAGCGCATGCGGCGCACGCGCGGCGGCGGCGTATCCGCGCCCATAGTGGCTGCGAGCGTCTTCGGGCGCGGGGAAAATGTAAATACGTGCGCGTACGAAAGCCCGCTTGAAAGCATCGCCGCCTTCGTCTCAAGATAGTCGCAATCCCTCTCAAACGGGTGCCCGCAAATAATGTCCGCCCCAATGGAGATGTCCGCGCACTTGTCCTTGGCCTTGCGCACGAACTCCAGAAATTCCGCCGCCGTGTTTTTGCGGCGCATGGCTTTCAAGACCCTGTCGCACAGGCTCTGGGCGCATACGTGAAAGTGCGGCTGCAATTTGTGCGAATCGTCCGCAGCGCGCTCCAAAAGCGCGTCAACAGGCATATCCTGCGGCTCGATGCTCCCTATGCGTATGCGCGACAGTCCGCCTATTTTATCGAGCGCGTCGACAAGCTCGACAAGCCCCCCGTCGGGAGTCGAAAATTTTGTTATGTTTATGCCGGTGAGGGTTATTTCGCGGGCTCCGCGGGCGGCAAGGTTTTTTGCGTCTTCTATTATTTCCCCAAAACTCCTGCTTCTCGGCCGCCCCCTCGCCTGCGGGATTACGCAATAGCTGCAACAGTTGTCGCAACCGTCCTGTATTTTCAGATTTACCCTGTCGTCGATAAAACCGCAATCGGATACTGAAAACTCTCCGGTTGCGGGCGCGGATTTTCCGGCATTTCCAGCGCCTGCCGCCGACAACAGCATATCGATTACCCCGCTTTTCGACGGATTGCCCGCCACTATTTTTACATTGCTTATCTTCCCAACTTCACCCGGCGCGATTTGGGCGTAGCAGCCTGTCACCGCAATCGGAGAATCAGGATTTGCCCGGGCGAAAATCCTTATTGCCTGGCGCGTCTTCGCCTGCGCAAGCACTGTCAGCGCGCATGAGTTGACCACCGCGAAATCGGCCTTTTCGCCCCACGGGACAACTTCAAACCCGCGGGCGCGCGCAATGTCCGCAAGCGCAAACGACTCGTACGCATTTACCCTGCACCCGAGATTGTATATTGCAATTTTTAGCGGGGAATCCATGTCGATTGGCTATTTTATTTTGCGGAACTTAAAAAAAAAGACAATTCATACAAAATCGCGCGGCGCGTCACTCTCAAGCCGCGGCGGCTGCAAACACATCTAAAAAATCCGCAAGCCGGCTTGGCGGCAACAGCCGGAATTGCGCGTTTGCGCGGAATAATTTAGAGTTTATTGCGGCGCGGCTTTTTCAGCGCGCAGTCCGGCAAAAGTCCGGCAAAAAAAAAGCTCCTACGCGGAGCTTTAAAAAGATATTTATGCGCGATTAACGCGAGCGAACGCGCGAAAACTTCTTCTGGAATTTTTCGACGCGGCCTGCAGTGTCAACAAAGCGCTTTTCGCCGGTATAGGCGGGGTGGGAATCGCTCGTGACGTCGCGGGTAATCATATAGCAGTCCACGCCGTCTATTTTTTCAATCTGCTTGCTTTTCATGGTCGAGCGTGTCACAAAGCGCGCTCCGCTCGAAACGTCAACAAAGCACACGGGGTGGAAATCGGGATGGATTTTGTCTTTCATTTCTGCTGTAAACTCCAAAAGTTGATTAGCCCTGCTTGGCCTTGTAGCGGGGATTGGTTTTGTTGATGATGTAAACGCGGCCTTTCCTGCGCACTACTTTGCAGTCGGGATGGCGCGTTTTCAAAGACTTAATGGACGATACGACTTTCATGTCAACTCTCTCTTCTCTTTGCTGAATTTAATTAAAAGACGCTTATGAAATACGCCGCCCCCAACTTTGTCAACATATTTTTTATATTCTATTTTTCGGCCTTATTAGGCGGTTTGGCGGCGCACCCGCCAAGCCGCCAGAATAAACCTCCCCTTGCTCCCCGCCAAGAGCGCGGGATGGCTGCAAACGGCAAGTGTACGAATCAGCCGATTGGCCGCCTGTCGGAAAATACGGGAATCCTCGCGCGGATTTCGTCCACCAAGCCCAGATCTATGTCGGCAAACGCCAGATTTTCCTCGTCCGGGGGGCACTCAGCCACAATTTCGCCCCACGGGTCGAAAACCGCCGACATCCCGCAGTATTTTACGCTTCCGCCGCGGAAAACCTCAGGCCCGCATTGGTTGACCGCCGCCACATAGCACTGGTTTTCTATTGCACGGGCGCGACACAGAATCCGCCAGTGCTCCGAGCGCGGGTGCGGAAACGCCGCGCATATTATTATAAGTTTTGCGCCCATGTCGGCAAGGCGCATAAAAAGTTCGGGGAATCGGATGTCGTAGCATACGGCAAAGCCTATTTTGCCCAAATGGGAATTATTTACGACGGCGGATTTCCCCGGTGTCACAAACCTGTCTTCGTGAAAGACTCCGAAAAGGTGGATTTTGTCGTAATGCGCAAGTTCCCGGCCGTCTGAAGCGTAAAGAGCAAGCCTGTTGCTCGGCGTGCGCCAGCCCGGTTCTATATGCGGGAAAGAGCCTGCTACTGCCACGGAACATCCGGCGGCGATATCCGACAGCCGCTCCTCGATTTCGCGCGGATGTTTTTCGAGGAACTCCGCGTTTTTTTTGTAGTCGAATCCCGAAACGAACATCTCCGGGAATACGACAAGCTCCGCGGATTGTGCGGCGGCCTCCTTTGCTGTTGCCGCCGCCCTGTCGAGATTTTTTTCAAATTCTCCGCGAATTACTGCGGTTTGCGCTAAAGCAATTTTCATATAAATTTTAAAGTTTTTACGGCGGAACAACCGTCGAGGGCGTTTATTTTCTTTAATATTGAGCGTGCCGAGAATTGGAGTTCTTGGCGGACTTGCGGATTTTGCGCGCATGCATATAAAATACCGGCGCGCATATTTGCCGGCGAAGACTTGCCCGCGAATTTCGGCGGAACGCATTTTTGCCAATTCTCGACTATTGTTTCAAAAGAGGACTTTGACTTAACCTTGGCCGATATTCTCGCCATAAGCTTTTCAACTATTTTGTCTGAGCGCATTGGGGCGCCGCCCGTCGAGCGCGCGCGCGAAATCTTTTCGCGGTAGGGCATTCCGCGGAAATCGCTGAGAATCCGGCTATCTTCGTTTAAAGGCATTTTTGTGGCGCCCTCTCCGCCAAGAATTTTTCGAGGAAGAAAACGCAGTTTATCGCGATTGAATGGTAAATCTCTCCGGATTTCACCATTGGCCAAAGTTCGGACACCCGCGCGAGTTTTGTCTGAATTTCCTCGTTTGAGTCCCAGTGTGGCTCCGAGATTTTCCTTGCCGAGTCAATAACTACAAAGTGCGAGAGGTTTTCATGAAGGGCTGGATTGGGAGAGTAAGACGCCAAGAGTACGGGGTTTTCGCCGGCATATCCGGTCTCCTCCAATAGTTCGCGCACAGCAGCCTTTTCCGGCGATTCCGCCGCCTCGATTATTCCGCCCGGGAATTCCCATGACATTCTGCCGCTTGCAAATCTATACTGGTTTACAAGCACAACAAAGGGGTCTGACGGACAGCCTGAATCGACGAGCGCCGCAGTTTGGACCCAGTCGTTGGAGCGGTTGACGTAAAAATCGCCCGTGCGGCCGTCCGGATGGCGCATGGTCTTTTTTACTATTTTAAAAACTTTACAGTCCGCGACTGGGGTTTCGGAGATTTCCGTCCAGGCGCGCGGAGTTGCGTCGGTATTCATAGTAATATTAGAGTGCATTACGGCGGATTTACCGCAAGTAAATTTATATGCAAAAATCGAAATTATATTAAACTATATGCCGCCAAAATAAAAATGAATTTTGCCCAACGGCTCCTTTTAAGAATTTAGAAAAAAATCCAATATTTTTTTAATTGATTGTAAAAGTTAAACAAGAAGGAGTTAGTCCGATTTACTTTGTACTATTTTAGCAAGAAATTGTTTGACATTGAATACGTTTGTTTTAGCTTTTAAATTTAGATTTAAAATTGAGATTATGGATATGAAGAAGTTATCTATTTACGCTTTGGCGGCTTTTTCCATGGTTGGCACTCTGGGAGCAGGAAGCCTTTCTCTAATTACGGGAGAAAATGGCGAGGTTACAGAGAATTTTGATTGGAACGACACTTCAAAATGGACTCCCACAGTGTCGGGAGTTGCCGGCAACGACCTCAACCTGAACTTTTCCACCACCACGGAAGTGAAGTCAACGATCAATGCAGGCTTGACCGCGGGAAATGTTGTTGTAAACGTAAAACAAAACGCGCCATCGGCATCTGACGGTGGGCGAGGCCACTTTTATGTAAATATTGAACGCGATACAACTTTTAACAGCCTCACATACAATATGACCTCTCCGGCATGGTGGGGTTCATATATTATGATAAAAACCGGCTCTACCCTGACCATAAATAACGACTTGTATGCCGGCAATAGCGGCACAAATGCAAATTTTATAAATTTTGCATCAAATAATCAGGCCGACTATATGGGCAATATCTACGTAAAGGGCAATTTGGTGTTTACCTCCAACGCACCCGGGCCTCGAACACACGCTTTATGGACCCAGCTTGGAAACTTTACAGTAAATGGCGCGTTTGTAATGAAAGCTGCAAACGTCGGCGACACAGGCAGATGGAGAATTTCAAATGGCAAAACAACCATAGGCGGACTTTCGGGAGAAAGCACCTCAGTACATCAGATATACATAGACAACGACACTTCCATAACATTTACAAATAAATCCGATTACTCGTGGAACGGCTCTATAACCGACGCCGACAGCGGGGCGGCAAACGCCAAGAAATTAAATATAGTAATGGACGCCTTCGCTACCGGCAAGCAAACGATGTCAATAACAGGCGGTTCGCTTAACGACATCACTCTAAACGGCGGAAAATTCGTGCTATCTTCGGCAACCGCCACAACGGGCAAAGTATCCCTAAACGGCGGATATTTTGGAGTTGGAAACACCAGCACCGCGATAAATTCTGCGGAATGGACTTCCGGCGGGTTGTTGTTCGATATGGCGGCTATTGAAAACGGATATAAAATCACGATAGAAAACGCCTTCACAAAAAACGGCGACGGGCTGATAGAGATTGATTTTGACGGCCTAAACGGCGCCTACTATATAGACTATGATGCTTTTGAACTGCTTTCCGCCGGCTCGCTCGAGGGCTTTGACGTTGACGACGCCAATGCGGACTTTATCGCAAAAAATCTGTACGGGGCATTGGCCGACTTTGCTTGGGACGGAAACAATCTTTCTGTGACATTTACGCAAATTCCGGAGCCTGCCGCCTTAGCCGCAATTATCGGCGCCGCCGCGCTACTATTTGCCTTGCGCAGAAGAAGGGGCTAAACGGTAAACTTGGATTATTTCGCGACGGACGTTTTTAACTCGCGTTTATCCAAAAGTCGAGTTGTACATCTTGAATTATTATACGGACGGTTTTTTAACCGTCCTTTTTTTGCCCATCGCAATAATCTCGTTCAAAATACTATATTAATGTATGGATAAGTTTTTGCATTTTTATATGAAAGACAACCTTAGCTTTAATCGGAATCTTTAAAATATTTTATTTATAGGACGTTTAAGGCAATTTTATTTTCATTGTAAAATTGCGCTGCCAGTCATGGTAAATATATTTATCCCTTAAGAAGCACAATAATGCTTCAAAAAGCCTTTCATTAGATTTGCCTAAAAATGGCGCTATTTAACAGTATTATTATAATTTGTTTTATTAATAAATGCAGTCGTAATATTGCAAATGGTTTTATTTGTCCATTTGAAAGCAATTGAAAACAATATTGTCAGCACTATTTCCAAAATATATGTATATATTGCTTTTTCACATATAGACATTTTGCAGTCTATGAAATACAGAAAGTACAAGATATAGAAAAATAGCATATGTGATATATATATATAAGCTATTTTTCCCCATAAATATAAAGAATTTTCCGATATAACATTCCAATAATGAATTGATCTTAGATATACGAAATAGTATTATAAAAACAAGTCCTGGAACTAAGAAAAACAGTACACCAATATCTATAAATAGTATGCCGACAAAAATTGCCGCATATAAAAATAAAGAAATCCAGAAAATTCTTTCCAATTTAAACTTCCTTAAAATTATATTAGTTATCATTGCATAGAATAAAAAGTATAATGATGAAATTATAGCATTACTTTTCTGATAACAATAATATCCATCTATAGCGTAAAAATAAAGAAAAACAGCAAAGGACAACGCGACAACAAAATAAAGCCTACGGTTTAAAACAAAATATTTAAAAATCAAAAAATAATAAAACGCGGGGAAGAACCATAACAGTAAAAAACCCGTTGTTTCCTTTAATCTCGGTCCCCCGAGAATGATTGCAAGAATATAATCTTTTAATCCAATCGATAAACTTTCAGTTTCGATAGAAGCTGTATATATTTTATATAATACGGCGTAAACTACAAATGTTGATATGTAATACGGAAGCATCCTAAGAGATATTTTCTTTAGATATTTACCAAACGGCAAATCATCTCCGCTTCCATACGCAAATACTAATATAAAAAAATTTGAAACGTCAAATAAGCTCACTAGCAAATGTATTTTTGAGTGTACCGATGTTATAAACATATTATGTCCAAATACAACAAACGCTATCAACACTCCTTTTATAAAATTCGATGATTCTTTAGTCAGCAACGAATGTTTTATATCTATATTCATTATTATATTAAAGTATTTAAAGCCACATCAATAATTATACTAGCATCAACATATGCATATTTGATTTTAGCGCAATGTAAAAAAAACGGGAAACTTTGAGTTCCCGTTTCATTGGCAAATTAGATTAAGCAAAATCGAGCGGCGCGCTATTCTCGAAGCACCGCGGCTAATTTTGCACGCAGGCAAAGCTACTTGATTTCGACCCACGCAGCGGAGTTCTTATTGCTCTCCAAGCAGGCGTCGATAAAGGCCAATCCCATGCGCCCGTCGAGCACAGTCGCGTAGCGGGTGTGGTCATACGAGAAGGGTTTGCCTTCCTTCCATGCGCGAATGTCTTTTTCAAATTCGCGGTGGAGCCTCGCGTAGGCATCGTGGAAGCCCTCGCAGTGGCCGGCCGGAATTTTCGGCTCTTTAAGCAGCGCTTCGGGAATGTCCTTGAAGAAGCCGTCATTGGGCATTACATTGCCGCGCCAATATATTCTGTCGGGCTGTCCGGGAAGCATTATCTTTACTTTCTCCGACTCTTCCTGGCGCCATACGAGCGTACCTTCGGAGCCCACGACTTCAAGAGCGAGGTCGTTTTTGTGCCCTATGCTTATCTGCGAAGCCCTAACCATGGCTTTTGCGCCGTTTGAAAGCTCGCAATACACAGTCGAGTGGTCGTCGAGATTGTTGACTACCGACTCCATATGCGCCGAAACCTTTGTGACGTCAAGCCCGGTTACAAAGCGCAGCTGCATCAATGCGTGCGTGCCGATATCGCCGAGGCAGAGGGAACCGCCTGAGAATTTCGGATCCGTCCTCCAATTCGCGCTCTTTTCGCTTTTCTTTGCGAGCCATCCCTGTATGTAGGAAGCATCCGCCCAGCGTATTTCGCCCAACAGGCCGCTTGTCACTATAAAGCGCGACAACCACGAAGTCCAGTGCCCGAGGTACGTATGCGCAACTGCAAACGGCAGTCCGCGCTTTGTGGCTTCCTCGGTGAGGATGTCGGCCTGCTCGCGGTTCACCGTGAGGGGCTTTTCGCACATTACGGGAATTCCTGCCTCTATGGCTTTCAGGGCGGGATCAAAATGGACGAAGTTGGGGGTTACAATCAAAATGTAGTCGAGCTTTTCGTCGTCGGGCAGATTTTTCTGGTCGTTAATCATGTCCACGTACGACGGGTATCCCTTTATGGGATAGGGCCATTTTGCGGCCTCGTCCATTGCAATTTTCGGATCCGGGTGCAACGCCCCCGCCACTACGCGGCGCGTTCCATCCGAAAAAATCGCCTTTTGGTGGGGTTGGGCTATAAATGCGCCGCAACCACCGCCTACGAGTCCTACATTTAGAGGTCTTGGTGATGCCATTTCTATATCCTTTTTTTTGCGTTTATTGAAAATACCCAAAGGCTTATCCATACGGATGGCTACATGCAGCATAGAGCCCGCAATCCGGTTCCCAGATAAACCGCGCCGACGCCCTTAAACAGGCATATACGCCTAATCAATACAATTAAGCCGTCACATTAAGACGACACTAACTGAACTAAACGGACTTTCAACTATTTTTTTTGCATTGAAAAAAAATATGGAAGTATTCCGCAAATTAAAAAAAAACGCGATAAATCGCGCAAATTGTAGCCTATGCAAAAATTATTCTCGATTTTTGGCGCTTCCATGAAATATTAGTACGGCATGCATGGCACATTTTTATCTGATTTCTATGTAAACCCCGTAGTGGCTTCGTCGCTTATGGACTACTTCTTCCAGTCCAATTTTGCGGGGCAAGTAATAGTAATAATACTATTGGGGTTCAGCATTTTGGCTTGGGGCGCAATGTTCTGCAAAAAGGCGGACTTGTCAGAGATGAAAAGGCAGAACTCGGCAACGGCAAAAGCCGTCGCCCAGACAAATTCGGTGGCCGAAGCCGCGGCAATGCGCAGGCTCTCTGGCCCATACGCGGAAATCTTGCGCGACGCCGCTTCCGCCCTCGAACAGTCCGGGGCTCAAAACGCCGCGAATTCCGACGATAAAAATTCCGCAATGACATTTGTTGATAACGCCCTTCAACGTTCGCTGTCGCGCCAGCTGATGAAGTACGAGTCCAGCATGATTATTCTCGGAACTGTAATCAGCGGAGCCCCGTTTCTCGGGCTTCTGGGCACCGTATGGGGCGTCATGGACTGCTTCGGCTCGATGAGCGCACAAGCGTCCGTCACTTTGCAGCAGCTCGCTCCCGGCGTCGCGGGGGCCCTTCTCACGACAGTAGCCGGGCTGTTTGTCGCAATACCTGCGGTTTTCGGATATAATTATCTGACGAGCCAGTCG
>ENA-UONT01001769-UONT01001769.1-human-gut-metagenome-genome-assembly--contig:-CS20-NODE-1769-length-17151-cov-7.385821_pt1 | contig 17151 bp, 15 predicted proteins | sample MGYA00242459_ERZ724006 | MGnify/ENA metagenome assembly ERZ724006 | reverse complement strand
TTTTAGCCTCAAAATAGGCCTAAAAAGTGCCTAAAAAAACGCTGCTTTTCTCCCATATTCAGCGCATTGCAGCTTCCCAATTAACCCGTCTAACGCCTTCGAGGTGCGTATGTTATGAACACAAGAAATCCCTATGCAAAGTCTTAAAAATGTAAATTTTTGAAAAATTAAAAAATGGCGCATTTTGTCCCAAAAAATCTTACTTGCATAGACGCTTAAGCGTACATCTCCAGATTCGCGACTTTTTGTCTAACACTTTTGTTTTAGGTTAGGGATAATGCGCGAAATTTCAGACAGTATATTTAATGAATTGTTAATTGAAAAAATTTCTTGCATCAGTATTTGATATTCCGCGCATATTTACATATCTGGAACGCAGCAGCGAAACGTCGTAATGCCCCATATTCAGTTGAAGGCGCGGCAGATCGGCGTAGTTTTTTGCGTGAAAGCTTGCGTATGTGTGGCGCAAAACATCGCAAACCCAGCGTCCGCGAAAGCCAGAGTTGTCGCGGATTTTGCGCCAACGGCGTTGCCAGTCTGTCGGGCAGATTTTTTCCTCTTTTAATTCGCGTGAATGTGCGATTAAAACTCGATTCAAAACAGGCGGGATTTCCACTTGGCGGACACCGCCTGTCTTCGAGCACTGTGAGCGGACGGTGATTGTCTTTTCTTCGGTGTCGATGTCGCGCCAAGTGAGGCGGCGGACTTCGCGCGGGCGGATTCCTGTATAGACCAAGAGTGCGGCAACGACGGCGTATACGGGACTTTCGCGCTGGGCGGTTTTGATTAGCCGTTTTGTTTCGGCAAGTTTCAAAGGCTGGATTTCCTTTTCGACGACTTTTTTGCGTTCGATTCGCTTTATCGGGTTTTTATCGCACCACTCGCGGCGGAGCGCGAATTCAAATAAGCCATGCAACATTGTCCGCGCCTTGTTAAATTGCGGGTTGGTATAAAACGCGGCATTCAGCCATTCTTCGCATTCCGATACGCTCAACTCCGAAAAATTACGCCCGCTAAGTTCGGGGCTTGTACGCAAAAGGCGGTTGCCGATACAGCGAATATCCCGCACTGAATCTGGACGCAAATGCTGTTTGCTTTTTAGATATAATGCAAAACCGTCGGCAAAGGTCATTTCCTTTGTGCGCATATGCCGCAACCCTACGTCAATTACCTTCAAAACGAACTGTGCGTCGGTCAATTTGCTATCGCTTGGCTTTACGTCCAGAATATTCCGAACAAACCTTGCCGAATCGAGAACCGAAACGGTAGCCGACCCCAAAACTTCCTGAGCTGAATGTAGTATAGTGTCCATCGTATTATAAATACGAATGTCAAACTAAATTTTCTCAACTGCCCATTCCAAAATGATCTGAGGGCTATCAGGCAGAATAAATTTCTTGCAATCAATCAGATATTAAAACCTACATATTTCTCTATTATATTGGAGTTTAGGTAGTTGAATAATCCATTTTGAGTATCGTATTTATAATACGATACTCATCGGCAATCTATTTAACATTGAATTTCTATGTTCAAAAAGATTGAGACCGATGTTGTGCGAAGCCGTGAATCGGAAGACAAATTTTTGATTCACGTCTACGACCAAATGTTTGCCACAATAAACCGTATCCACAATAGCATTTGGAATATGGTTGTCATAATCGGTGGCGGAGTCGGTGTTTTGAACTTATATGAAAAGTGTGCTTCACCCCGTTTTGAAATTGCTTTGATTGGCTACATCGTTGTACTCGCATGGATGTTGATACGTTTGTTGAATTTTAACCGTTGGTGTAATAGAAATCTTTTCATTGTTAGTAAAATAGAAGAGCATTTTCTTGCAAATGATGTGAAAAATTTTTTCGGCGAGTATAGGGCTAAAAATCTGGATAACATACGGAATATACGAACATCTATATTGTTAGAGTTGATTTTTACAGTGGAAATATTTGTTTTTGCTGTTTGTTGGTATTGCTACTATAAACTTGGCGATCAAATGGAAATCCCGCAACCTTGTTGTTGGATTCTAGGATTTATCGAAGTTGTTTTCATCTCGTTTTTATTTCTTTTGTGGCGTGTATGGTGGAGAAAATAAATTCTACAAACCGCTTAATTTAGCTAAATAAATTAAAAATTATGAAAAATAAAACAATAACAAGGAAATATTTAATTCTTCCCTTAGTATTAGCAGGAACAATAGCTTTCGCCGATAATGACATTCATACAGGCGAACTCAGTGGCGACTATTCGGGCGAAAACCACATTGATTCTGTTTGGGAGAATACTTACGTTAAAGATGGAGAAAAGGTTATCTTTTCAACTTCCACAAACAAAACAGACTATACTCGCGCAAATTTTACGGGGGCAAATCTTACTTCGGCATCTTTCCGCAATGCAACTTTGAAAGATGCGAAATTTACAAATGCGACAATTAAAGGAGCTGATTTTTATGAGACGGTGATTTTTGCTGGGGCAGTATCAGTAGGTTTCACAGAAGCGCAATTGAAATCGACTAAGAGCTATCAAGAAAAAGATTTATCGGGAATAAATCTTGGGCATAACTATTTAGGCGATTGGAATTTTAGTGGACAGAATTTGACATCCGCATCATTTTCTTCGGCAAACTTGAAAAATGCAGATTTTACTAATGCTACTATAAATGGAGCTAATTTTAATGGCGTTAACAATTTTACCGAAGCGCAATTGAAATCAACAAAGAGTTACCAAGAAAAAAATTTATCGGGAATAAACCTTGGATATAGTCTTGATTTGAGCGGTTGGGATTTTAACGGACAGAATTTGACATCTGCATATTTTGGGTGGGCAAATCTGAAAAATGCAGATTTTACAAATGCGAATCTTACGTCAGCAAGATTTGATGATGTGCCCCTGACAGATGTAGATTTTACAAATGCGATTGTTAAAAATGCCAGTTTTGCGGGGACAAAATTAACAGGTTTCACAGAAGCGCAATTGAAATCAACAAAAAGCTACCACGAAAAAGATTTAAGCGGAATAAGTCTTAGTAATCGCGATTTGAGCGGTTGGGATTTTAACGGACAGAATTTAACATCCGCGAGCTTTATTGTAGCGACATTGACAAATACGGATTTTTCAAACGCGAATCTTACTTCGGTGAATTTTATAGGGGCTATATTGACGGATACAAATTTTACAAATGCGAATCTTACGTCAGCAAGATGTGATAGTGCGACCCTGACAGATATGGATTTTAGTAATATGACAATTAAAGATGGAAATTTTTGGGGGGCAACATTGGAGAATGTGAACTTTACAAATGCGGATCTTACATCAACAAATTTTAACAAGCGACCTTTACAAATGTAGATTTTACAAATGCGAATCTTACGTCAACAAATTTTTATAATGCGACCTTAACAAATGTAGATTTTACAAATGCGACAATCAAAGGGGGAATATTTGGTGAAATTAACGGTTTTACCGAAACACACTTGAAATCGACAAAGAGCTACCAAGAAAAAGATTTATCAGGAATACTCCTTAGTGAAAACGATTTGAGCGGTTGGGACTTTAGTGGACAGAATCTACAGAATTCGAGATTTCGTTATGCAACTCTTTCCGATGTAAATTTCAAACAAGCCGACTTGCGCGGTTCTGATTTGACTGGAATTACAGGTTCGCTCAAAACACAAAATACAATCTGGACGGACGGCGAAATTAAGAACTTCACAATGGGATCGGTCGACGATTCGTTGATTATTCGCGCGTATGTTCCTGCAACTTCGGACGGGGCGATGATAAATGCGAAGATTGTTGATGACGCTTCCATTTCTGGCGGGGCGGTGCTCACGCTCGAACAGGGGGCGGTTCTTGAAATCGCTTCGGGCAAGACCCTTTCGGTTCTCGACAACAGCGAAATTATTTTCAATGTCGATGCCGCTGCTTCCGATTCAACAAAGATTCTGCTCGGCGAAAACTCGAAGCTCGTTTTCGGTTCGGACAGCAAAATTATAGTAAATCTCGACGGCGTAATTTCTCCCGACGATTCCTACGCGCTTTCGGTCATAGAAGTCGCGGCGGACGCCTGCATTTCGGTCGCGGACGCGATTTCGAAGGACAATCTGGTTTTGAACGTAAACGGCGAAGCGTACGACTCCGACAAGTGGGGCTTTAATTTCGACCCGACGACTGGCGCGCTGACAATCAACGTAAATGTCCCCGAGCCCGCGACGTATGCGGCGATTTTCGGCGCGTTGGCGTTGGCTTTTGCAGTGTACCGCAGAAGAAGGTAATCCAATAAAAGCGGCGGCGGGAGTCGGCGTAATGCCGTCCCGCCGTTTTTGAAACGAAAATAATTCCGAAAAAAGAAAAAATTTTTTATAATGAAAAAATACATAACAATTCTATCCGTTTTAGCCGCAAGTGCAGTCTTCGCCGACAACGAGACTTTTACGGGCGATCAAAGCGGCAAAAGTTTTATCGGCGAAAGCCACAGAAATTCGGTATGGGACGGCGTAACCGCAAGGGGTACGGAATTTTCAAGATACACCGGAGAATACGACACGACATACAATTCCGACTACACCAACGCCAGTTTCAGAAATGCGGATTTGACAAATGCCTCTTTTGCGGGCGCAACAATGAACGACATCGACGCAACCGACGCCATAATCAAGGGGGCATCGTTCCGTTATGCCAAGATGAACGATATGGCGATTTTGACAAAAACAAAAAGTTATAAGGACAAAGATTTATCGGGAGTCGATTTGAGAATAGACGGCTATAAAATAACCAAAATTTGCATATACGATTTCAGCGGGTTCAATCTAACAGGCGCGTATCTTTGCCCAAATCTGTATAATCCAGACCGTTACCCCAATTACACGAATCCCGACGGTATCTTCAAGTATGACGACGCAATCATATTGGGTGCCACGATGCATAAAATAGCTTTCAGAAAGGAGCAACTTTGCTCCACAAAGAGCTACAAAGACAAAATGTTGGACGGGATTACCGTTTCCGAGACAAATTTTGCCAACATAGATTTCAGAGGAGTCAGCCTGAAAAATACAACTTTTTCTAATATGAACCTTTCAAATGCAAATTTTTCGAATGCAAACCTTAGCGGCGCAAAAATCTCGTGGTTCGACCAATCCGCGTCAAGGTACGCTGAAGTATATTCGTTAAAAAATGCGGTCTTTTTCAATGCGGATCTCACAAATGCCGAGCTTTCTTATGGGATTTTGGAAAATGTAGATTTTCGGGGCGCAAATATGACGAATACAAAAATCGGCGAAAGCGTTTCATACAAAAATACCATAATGTCGGACGGGGTAATCAAAAACTTCAAGGCGGATCCAGCCAGCGACATATATATACGCAAATACACACCCGCAGAAAACGGCGAAATAATTTCGGCAAAAATTGCGGAAGAGGACGCCACGCTTAACGGTGGTTCAAGAATAATGCTCGGGCAAGGCGCGTTTTTTGAAATAACAAACGGCAAAACGCTGACACTAGCAAATTCTTCCGAAATACAAATCGACACCGATTTGGACGGTTCGACAATTTTCAAGGTAGACGGTAACGCGGGGCTTACTTTCGAGCATGGCGCAAAGCTCACGGTAAACCTTATAGGCGACATTTCGGAAGAAGACGCCTACACTTTCACCGCAATGACTTTTGAAGACGATGCCCGCATAGCGGGATTGGAGGATCTCTTAAAAGACGAAAATTTATTTTTAACAGTACTCGGCAAGAAATTCAACGGCTCGTGGGATTATGCAATCAAGGACAACAATCTGCTGATTTCGATAAACGTCCCCGAACCCGCCACGTATGCGGCGATTTTCGGCGCGCTGGCGTTGGCTTTTGCGGCATATCGCAGAAGAAAGTAGAATTTCATAACAACCAAATACAAGAAGAGCCTTTCGGAATCCCGAAAGGCTCTTTTTTACCACTTCCCGATAGGGCATTCTTCGGAAGCCAATTTTAGTTTTGCTAAGGAGCAACCGCACTTTAGGCATTTCCCCATTCCAAGGCGGGCGGAAGCCTTCCAATATTGGCATCTATCGCAAATTGCTTGGCGTTTTGCCAAGGTTTCATCGTCTGCTATTTTAAAGCCTGCGCTCGCAATAAGCTATATAGGAGATTTTCTAATATCTTATAAGTTTCTTCGTTCGCTCAAATAAGGAGTTATTTGAGGCGAATTGATACCATTTTGCACAGATAGAGGGTGATTGTATAACACCCATTTTAAGAATGATCAATAATACTGGTAAAAAACAGTGTTTTTCAGGTCGCTTTTTAGTACTGTTTTGAAGCTAAAAATAAAGGCTTTTTAAGGGCAAAAATTGTTAAATACCCTCTAGCATGTTCTATTTTATGAAAAAATATAAAATAGTTTTCTTCAAAAGATACATCTCTTATTGTTTGCTTTCGCAATTTGGTGCATTTGCAAACATAAGTAGGTTTAAGAAAGTTTGCTTAGGCTGAATTTCGCCGAAAAAAACTTTTTAACAAATTTTCTAGTTTTATTCATGGTTTATTAGTTATTATACTGGAATAATTTATAAAATAGAATTATCGCGCAAAATGTTAGAAGAGTCTAACTTTCTTCTTGACATCATAGAAAAGTGCAATTTTCTTGTTCACAAAATGAAAAAAATTAATTTCAGTTTGACTGAGGCCAGAGAGGATTATTTGGAAGCAATTTTAATTCTTTCTTCAAAGTCTTCCCGCGTTCGTCCAATAGATATTGCAAAATTAAAGGGCGTCTCGAAGGCCACTGTCTCTGTCACAATCTCCACATTGGTAAAAATGGGTTATGTTCAAGCCGAGAATCCCCGTTCGATTACTCTAACTAAAAAAGGGATTGAAGTAGCGGAAAGTGTCTTGAAAAAACATGAGCTTTTGCTTGGATTTCTAACGGAACATCTTGGTGTTTCTGCTTCGATTGCGCGTGAGGCAGCCTGCAAGATGGAGCATGCAATAGGCCCTCTAATAGCCGAGAAACTCGCAAAATTCATTTTAAACTTAAGAGATTTGAAAGTTAGGGGCAAACGCCGCCTTCGATTTTATAATTTGCGCGAACTGGGTTTGAATACTTGCAATAGACGGAAAAGAAAAATTTTTTTGCGAAAAAAAGTTAGATAAGTCTAACTACCCCTCCCCAACGCTCCGTTTTGAACTTTAATTTTTAAGGGTAAATTTAGAAAAAAAGTTAGATAAGTCTAACATTAAAAAAAGAAAGAGTCATATGAAACTGATAAAGACAACAAACACCGCTATTAGCGGAATTACAATGCTCGCCTCTTGCGTTTTTGCGCAAGAAGCCTCAACACAGCCCGCGCCGGAAAAAATCGAGTCGTGGATGGATAGGGAGAGCCTATTTATTGCCTCGGCAAGCGACGACGTCTCAAAAAAGACGGGGTTTACCCCCTCTTTGAATTGGACGGGAGAGGTCTGGGGCAATGTTTCGGACGGCAGGAATATTCACACATTGGCGGACTCGCTCTTTACTTTGGGCTTCGAGCAGGACTTGTCTGCATTGGCGCACAAAGAGGGCTGGGGCAGAATAGGGCTTAGCGCATTCTACTACACCCAGACAAACGGCGGCGAGCTTGGCGGCTTCGATTCCTCGCAAGGCTCTTTTAGCAACATAGTTGCGGGCGATATGGCCAGGGTTTTTGAAATTTACTACGCAAACGACTTTGAGACCAAATTCGGAAACATAGGCTTTAGAATTGGCCAACTTGCGGCCGACGAAGACTTCATGGGTATGGATTACTCCGACGTATTTTTGAATTCTTCATTCGGCGCCATGCCAAACGTCGCGCCCGGTCAATTGTTCTCGCAGTATAACGTTGCGACATTGGGGGCGGTAATCTACTATTCGCAAGGGAATTTTGATGCCACCTTCGGCGTTTATAACGGCAACATAGGGCAGGATATTTCATCTAACAACGGCTTCGATTACAGCAATACTTTCGACACCGTCGCCCTGTGGTACCAGTTCGGCTACAACTACGAAATAGGCGGCCTTGCGGGGCGCGCGATGTTCGGAGGAAATTATCACAGCGATCCGAGTAAAATTAACTTCGACGCTATTGATGCGGGCAGCTTCTACTCCTTCTACTTCGGCCTACAACAGTCTTTGCTAAACGACGACGAAGGAAACGCGAAGTTTGGCATTTATACCCGCATAGGCTGGGTTCCGAGCAGCAAAGCATCTGACAATAACTTTTATGCAGACTTTGGATTTAATTGGTTTGCGCCCATACCATGCAGAGAAAACGATATATTTGCAGTAGGTTTTTCAGTGATAGAAAACGAGCGCGCTGCCCGGGCAGAGTATTCGCATTACGAAGGGGCTCTTGAAATTACCTATCGTTTTCAAATTACGCCAGCAATTGCGCTTCAACCGGACTTTCAGATTTTTGTGAATCAGGGCAATGATTCCAAGGCTGCGTATATAACGGGCGCAAGGCTTGAAGTTAACTTCTAGCCCAAGTCTAAAAAAACTCTTTAAAAAATTCTTTTGGTAAAAATATGAAAAGAAAATCTACATACAAAGAAATCTGCAAATTAACATTGGCTGCGGCGGCAATTGGCGTTTTTTCGGCGTCGGCGGCAGAAGCCGTGGAAATAAAGGACGTGTTGGAAAACTACGTCGAAGCCACAGTGCTTCCGACCTATTCGCAGATGTCCGATTCAGCCATAGAGTTTAACAAGGCTGTCGCCAAGCTCAAAGAGAGCGCAAGCGACGAAAATCTCGCGAAGGCCGCCGCGGCTTGGAGCAAGGTTCGCACTTCTTGGGAGCGCAGCGAAGCCTTTTTGTTCGGGCCTGCTGCCTTTGCGAGCTTGGATCCGAATCTCGACTCTTGGCCGCTCGACCAATCGCAATTGGACAGCCTGATAAAAGCGATAAACGAAGGGCGTATTTCGATAGACGCGGGCTATGTCAGGGGAGGCTTGGGCGCCGCCTTCAGGGGATTTCATGCGGCGGAGTATCTGCTTTTTAGGGAGGGCAAGGTTCGCAAGGCCGCCGAAATGTCAAAGGGCGAGCTTGAGTATCTTGCGGCACTTGCGCAAGTTCTGACGGAGGATTGCGTGGCGCTTGAGTCTTGGTGGAAGGGCGCCGACAAGCTTTCGGAGGGCAAGTCGAAAATTCTTGAAGAGGCTGAAATCGAAACAAACGGTTCATACGCAAGCGAGATGAAAAATGCAGGCAATACCGGAAGCCGCTACGAATCGCAGAAGGAGGCGATAACGGAAATTTTCGACGGCTGCATAGACATTGTCGACGAATTGGTGGAGGCAAAATTGGGCACGCCCGCAAAGACTCAAAATCCGCTTGAGTGCGAATCTCGCCACAGTGGAACAAGCCTAATAGATGCCGTCGACAACCTAATAAGCGTCCGCAATTCCTACGAAGGTATAAATTCGAAGGGCGCGAGCCTTTCGGCCTTGGTTTCGGAAAAATCCAAGGAGACCGACGAGCGGGTGAAAGCGTCAATAAGCAGTGCTATAAATAGTGTTAAAGCGCTAAAGGCTCCAATGTTTAAAAATCTCAAGGAAAACAAAGAGGGCTTTAAAGTTGCCATAGCCGCCTGCGAAGAACTTTCGGAGGCTTTGGGCAAGGCAAAGGAAGTTATATGCGAATAAAACTTGGCTAATTTGCCTATCAATTCGAGTTTCCCGCCGATTGATGGATTATTTCCCGGCGGGAAGCTCCCTCTTTTTTGGAGGGTCTGCTAGATGTTTACTCTATTTAGAAAATCAATTTTACCTCTATTGCTCTGTCTGTTTTCGCTATGTCTTTCTTGCTGCGGATATAAAGATGATGAGTTTGCCGCAGAGGGATTCGTGCCAAAGAAAGCGCGGGATTTGAAAATAGATCACCCAAAAATTCCGCCTGCCGCCCTCAAGTCCAAAATCAACGGGGAGTCTGCCGGATTTGGCGACATTAAACCAGAGTTCATTAGCCCTTCATGCGTTGCATGCCATGTAAACGCGAGTGTCGACATGCGCCTGCCCGAAACGAGAAACTCGGACGGAAGTAAGGGCCCCGCATATTATCTCGGCGGAGAGGCTGGCACGACTTTTACCTCAAACAGCAAGGCTTTTGAGCAACCCGCGCCCGCCATTGTTGAGGCGGGTTTGGAATCCGATTTTAAGCAGGGCGAGGCGATTTTTGAGGGCAACTTTGTAAGCGACAAGGGCGTGCCTTTTGGGGGACTCGGTCCCACCTACATGAAAACTTCGTGCATAGCCTGCCACCCGGGCTATGGCCGCGCGCACCGCGTTGAAGATTTTTCAAAAGAGTACGGAAACGGCTACATCGCGACCGTCCATAGGCCAGACGGAAGCGTTGTGGAGGGCTACACAGAGATGCTCCAAACAAACGCGGTAAAACCGTATTTGCCATACGCAAAAGGCGTAAAAATAACTTGGCATAAGTTTGTCGATAAATACGGCAATCGATATCCCGACGGAAGTTTTTACAATGAGGGCAAGCCTAATGAAGGCGAACTTGTCTATCCTAGCGCCGATATAATAGATCCGCTTTTACCGCTTCCCAAAGACTACAAAGTTTCGATAGAGTCGACAATAGGAATTTACGGCACAGGACTACTCGACGCCATACCCGACGAGGCTATTTTGGCCGAGTACCGCCGCCAGCACGCGCTTGCTGGGCCCGTCAAGGGCGTTCACGGAAATTGGATTTACGACCACAAGAGCAAGCGCAAGCGGCTTGGCAAATTCACTTGGCACTGTTCGCGCGCCACTCTTGACGACGGTCCGGGCTCAAACGGAATTTACAACACCACAAACGTCGCGCGCGCCGACAGGCGTGAACTTTATGGAACGAGACAGTGGCTTGAAAAACACGAGAGCTTGGGCATAGACGTAAGCGCGTTTAAAAAGGCGCAAGATCCCGAATTTTCCATGGAGGATTTTGAAAAATTCATGGTATGGCATCGCGGCTTGGCTGTTCCGGCCGCCAGAAATTTGGACAGGCCCGAGGTTCTTGCGGGGCGCGAAACCTTCTATAAAATCGGCTGCGCAAGCTGCCACAAGCCGGAGTGGACGACGGGCGAATACGCGCCTTTTAAGCCCTATTCCGGGCAGATTATCCGCCCCTATACGGATTTGCTAATGCACGACATGGGCGAGGAAAACAGGGGGAGATTCCGCACCTACCGCACGCCGCCGCTGTGGGGGCGCGGGCTTATGCGCAAAACTGCGGGGCACAGCGATATGTTCCACGACCTTCGCGCCCGCAACTTTGAGGAGGCCATACTATGGCACTTCGGCGAGGCCGAGTTTGCGCGCGAGCTTTTCAGAAATTTAAATGAGCAAAAGCGCGCGCAGCTCATAAAATTTTTAAAATCACTTTAAAAGCAAATCTATACACAAGGCATTTAAAATTATGGAAAATTTCAGCGCAAAAAAATTGCCTCTTTCGGGAGGAAGGCAAATCTATTTCTTTTCGGCATCGGCGGAGGGTTTGGAAGATGCAAAGGCGCATTTTGACGCCCTTAATTCAATTTCCAAAATGCGCCTTGTAGGGCCTGAGCTGTATGCGGCTTGCGAGTTGCCGCTCTTTCAAAAGAAGTCCTCGGGCGAATTTTTATTTTTGGGGACCGAAGTTGGAGGCGGCTATCGCGGCCTTCAATGTTGTTTGGTTTCGGAGGATATTTCAAAAGAGATTGTCTTTGAAGGGCGAAGAGTGGGGCTTTGCTTTGAGGACGATTTTGCGCGCTACGCGCTACTTGGAGGAATTTTTCCCGAGGATATTCGGGCGTGTAAAGAGGCTCAAACTTTGAGCGTTTTTGAGAGTATAGAAGCGGCTTTGGGCGGGGTCGGAATGGACTTTTCAAACGTTGTGCGCACTTGGTTTTACAACGACAATATTTTGGATTGGTACGAAACTTTTAACGGGGCTAGAGATTCCTTCTTTGAGTCGCGCAAGGTGTTTTCGGGATTGGTTCCAGCAAGCACCGGCATAGGCTCCCGCAACGCGCGCGGGGCGGCCTTGGCGGCGCGGGCTTTTGCCGTAAAGCCGAAGTCTGAGCTGGTGAAAATTTGCGAGGTTGAATCGCCCTTGCAGTGTTCGGCGCGCGATTACAAAAGTTCCTTCAGCAGAGCCGTGGAATTGGCGCACCCGAATTTCAGGCATTTAATTGTTTCGGGAACAGCCGGCATAGAATACGGAGGGAAAAGCGCCTTTGTCGGAGACTTAGACCGGCAGATAAATTTATCGCTTGACGTCGCGGAGGCTATTTTAAAATCGCGCGGCATGGATTGGGACGACACCCTGCGGGTGGTCGCCTATATCAAGGATTTTTCATGTGCGGGCGAATTTAGAAAAATTCAAAAAAAACGCGGACTTGAAAAATTGCCATGTGTAGCAATTCAAGCCGACGTGTGCCGAGACGATCTGCTCTTTGAAATCGAGCTTGACGCTGGGATTGCTCTAAAAGTTTAGATATTTGCAATGTTCGTGCCGCTATTACAAATTTTGATATTGGCAGCGTGTTCGTTTTGCTCGCTCTTTGTCGGGGTTGCCGACATATCTCCGCTTGATTTGTTTAGTTTAAGCGGCGAGCAAAGCGGAATCTTTTTTGTCGGCAGGCTGCCCCGCCTTTGCAGCATACTTGTGGCGGGCTCAAGCCTAGCGGTGGCGGGGCTTATAATGCAAAGAATTATGCAAAATAAATTCGTATCGCCGACGACGGCTGGCACGATGCAGTGGTGTAAATTGGGAGTTATGACAGCCGTGGTTTGCCTGCCGGGTGCAAGCCCGATTTTGCGTGTGGGAGCGGCCTTTGTGGTGACGCTATTCGGAACTTTTTTATTCTTGGCGATAGTGAATAAACTGCGCAGCCAAAGCGCGGTATTAGTTCCGCTCATCGGAATAATGCTCGGCTCGGTAGTAGATGCGGGAGCGACATTCTTTGCGTACAAGTTCGACATAATTCAGAATATGGCCTCATGGCTTCAGGGTAATTTCTCGCTTGTGATTGCGGGCAAATACGAGCTTTTATACCTGAGCGTTCCCCTCATGTTTTTGGCGTACTTTTACGCGGATTACTTTACAATAGCGGGAATGGGCAAGGGCACGGCCTTGTCGCTGGGGCTAAACCACGCCGCGATTGTAAACGCGGGGCTTTTGATAGTTGCGCTTGTAAGTTCAGCGAGCGTTGTGGGCGTGGGCAACATACCTTTCGTGGGGCTTATAGTTCCGAACGTGTTGGCAATTTTTAAGGGAGACGGCGTAAAAAATATCTTGTGGGACTGCGCATGGCTGGGGGCGCTTCTTGTGTTAATTTGCGACATCGCCGGAAGGTTAATAATATTTCCCTACGAGATTCCCATAGGAGTGATACTGAGCGTGGCGGGGGCTGCGGTATTTTTAGTTCTAATAAGAAGCGGGAGGCGCTATGCGTAGGAAGTCCTTTGCAAAAACTTTTGCGCTTCTTGGGTTCATTGCGCTAGGGCTTGCCGCCTTGTATCTCTTCGGCGGCCTGGGCGCGAGAGAGAACTGGGGCTACAATATTTCAAGGAGGGCCGACATACTTGTTGCGATAAGCATTGTGGCGGGCTCAGTCGGGGTCTCGTCCATAATATTTCAGACCATAACTTCAAACCGCATTCTCACTCCCGGAATAATGGGCTTGGACAACCTCTACCTTTTCACGCAAACTATCATAATCTATTTTTTTAGTTCGGACAACTCCGGGATAATGAGTGGAGGTCTTGATTTTTTCCTGACACTAATTCTGATGTTAGTACTTTCGATTGGACTTTACCTTTACATATTCAAGGCAAATTCGGGCGACGTATTTTTTGTGGTTCTAACGGGGCTTGTGTTCGGCATAGCATTCGGGGGGCTGTCGAGCTTTATGCAAGTGATAATTGACCCGAGCGAATTTTCCATATTGGAGGGCAGAATGTTCGCAAGCTTTAACAAGATAAATTTGCCTCTTATGGGCGTAAGCGGGCTGATTGTGCTTCTTGCCTTTCTCTGGCTTTCCTCGGACTTCGACAAGTTCGACGCGCTCACTCTTGGGCGAAATATGGCAATAAGTTTGGGCGTCGAGTACGACAAAGTTGTATTAAAGAGCCTTGCCGCCGTCTCGCTTTTTACTTGCGCATCGACAGTATTGGTGGGACCTGTAACTTTTCTAGGCATAATAATTGCAAGTATTACAAGATTTATATTTCCGACATACAAGCATTCAGTACTGCTTTGGGGGTCGATTTTAGTCGGGATAATAGCGCTTGTTTTCGGAATGCTTGCGACGGAGCGGGTTTTGCAATTTTCAGTTCCGCTTAGCGTAATAATAAACTTTGTCGGCGGAATTTATTTTATCTATTTGGTGCTAAAAGTTAAACGCGTATGATTTCCACTGAAAGTCTCTCAAAAAAATACGGGGAAAAATTCGTGCTGAAAGAAGTTTCCGCGAGTTTGCCCGAAAACAAGATTACAGCCTTCATCGGCTGCAACGGAGCGGGCAAGAGCACGATGCTAAATATAATAAGCCGCCTCATACCTGCAAGCGAGGGTTGCGCGTTCGTCGACGGCAAAAGAGTTTCCGAGTGGGACAGCCGCAAGCTTGCGCAAAACTTGGCTATACTCGGGCAAAATTCGCATAGATCCGCGCGTATCAGCGTAGAAGAGCTTGTTGCCTTCGGAAGGTTTCCGCATTCGGGTGGAAGACTGGGGGATCGGGATTTTAAAATGGTTGAGCATGCGCTTAAAATCACTGGCATTGAAGAGTTGCGCGACCGTTTTATCGACGAGCTTTCCGGGGGGCAGCGGCAGATGGCGCACATAGCAATGTCGATAGCGCAGGACACCAAATACATACTCTTAGACGAGCCTCTCAACAATTTGGATATGTCGCGCTCCGTAAAAATAATGAAGCTTCTTCGGAAGCTTGCGCGCGAGGAGTCAAAGACGATTCTAATAGTTATACACGACATAAATTTTGTGTCGTTTTACGCCGACCATATTGTGGCGCTGAAGGACGGCAAAATAAGATACGAGGGGGCGGTAGAGGCCGTAATGAAGCCGGAAATACTGAGCGATATCTATGGAATGCGAATCGAGATTGAAGAGTACAAGGGAAAGAAAATTTGCGTGTATTATCAATAGTAAGAAAGGGGATATCATGAAATTGGAAAAGATAAAAATAGTAAAAATTACAATAGCGCTAGCACTTGGCATTGCGCTGGTTGCAATGTTTTTTAAGGGCGGCAAAAGTTCCGCAACCATAGGCATAGATGGCGGATTTAAACAAAGTCCCGCGCGCGTCGTCGTGCTTGACTACGGCACGCTCGATACTTTTGATGCGCTTGGCGTGAAAGCAAAACTTGCCGTACCAAAGAGCTATATGCCGGCCTACCTTTCCAAGTATAATGCGGACGAATATGAAAATGTCGGTGGCGTAAAGGAGTTTAACTTGGAGACCATAAACTCCTTCAAGCCCGATCTAATCGTGATTTCTGCGCGCCAACAGGATTACGAAAAGAAACTTTCAGAGATTGCGCCCGTTTATTTTGTAAGAACCGCGATTGCCAAAGACCAATTTGCCGAGACAAAAAAGAACATAGAATTTTTCGGAAAGCTATTTGAGCGTGAAGAAGCCGCAGCAAATGCGATTTCCGAGCTTGAGGCGGCCGCGCGGAGAGTGCGAGAAAAAGCTTCTAAAAATCCGCTGCGCACGCTTGTTATGATTGCAAACGACGGAAAGCTGTCGGCTTTCGGGTCGGGGTCGCGCTTCGGTTTTGTTTACGACGCCTTGGGCTTGCCGCAGGCCGACGCTAATATAAAAGTTGGACGCCACGGGCAGCTTGTAAATTTTGAATACATAGCAAAAGTAAATCCCGATTTAATATTGGTGGTCGATAGATCAGCCGCGATAGGTTCAGGCGCAGACAACACAAAAATATTCGATAATCCAATTGTAGCGGGCACGAATGCCGCCAAGAGCGGGAGGATAGTGAGACTCGATCCCGAGTGTTGGTACCTTTCTGGCGGCGGAATAGAATCTATGGGGAAAATGATAGCGGAAGTGGAGAGGGCTATTTCAAAGTAAGAGATCATGGAATCTATCAAGCGCAGCGGACAAAGGTTATCATACGCACCATGTTTATTTTTTGGATTTATTCCCAGTTTTTGGAAGATACGGGAGGGGGACGCTCAGGTTAAGATGCTCGCAGGAAAAACACCTTGAATTGCATAGGATACTTGCAAGCTGCCTTGAAAACGGAGACTTTGTGCCGTACGAAATTGCGATAAAAGCGGAATGCCCCCAGGTCACAGACGCAATCGCAAAAATTTATGCCCAAAGAATCGCAACTCTCCCTTCGCCGTTTTCTTTCAAAATAAGGGGTTATTTGAGTCGAATTGAGCTTTAACAAAGATCTATTATTCTTTGCATCATACCGAAAAATAGATTGACTTCTTAGGTGTAATATTATAAAAAACATTACTTAAACACACGCTTTTCCACTATAAAATTAAATATATCTTAATATAAATTTACATAAATAACAGAATCAAAAAATTATGAAAGTGTTCAAAATTGTAATTGCTTTGTTATTCTTAATTCTTGCAGGATTATACTCACTTTCTTCAAGATATGAAATTCAAGTATTAGGAAAATCGCGCGATGCTTGTCTTAGATTGGATAAATGGACCGGCAAAATAGAACTGATTCCAATCGATTCAAGCATATACCAAGTTTGGCTTAAGGAACAACAAAACAGTCAAAAACAATAACAACCGTTGTGCTAAGAAAATTTAGAAACGATACCGATAATCTATTCTATTCAAAAATAGATACGTGGCTTTGTTTAACTATATCACTTGCAGGATTTATAGTTATAGCAGCGTGTATTGAACTTTGTATAGAATCTACAGAAACTGCTTCTGCGAAATCAATGTCATTTGCGTTTTCGTTCTTAGCTTTTGAAATTGTCTTATTTTTACTTATAGCCGACGCTTTTATTCGCTGCAGATACATTTTTAAGGAAGGCTGTTTATATATACAATCTGGAATATTTGTCCAAACTGAAATAGCATATGCAAATATCAAGTCGTTTTGTGAATCTAACAAAGCGCTTTCCGCTCCTGCATGTTCGATTGATAGGATTAAA
>ENA-UONT01001759-UONT01001759.1-human-gut-metagenome-genome-assembly--contig:-CS20-NODE-1759-length-17243-cov-4.726030_pt1 | contig 17243 bp, 20 predicted proteins | sample MGYA00242459_ERZ724006 | MGnify/ENA metagenome assembly ERZ724006 | reverse complement strand
TGCCAGGACGATGCCGGGCAATTCACCCCGCTTTACCCAGCAAGGCCAGGCACGCCAGCGCCGCCGTGCCAGAACGCGGCACCGACCCAGAGGCCCGAGGCCGCCGCCGCCAAAGACGCAATGCCGCCGTAGCTCAAGTCGCAGCACCGCCAAGCCGCGCGGACACCGGACGCTGCCGGATTGACGCAGAAGCCAGCCTTAACGCCGGTGCCGCTGCCCGCACGGGTAGACACGGCAGCAGGCCACAGCGCCGCCGGGTCAGCGCTGATTGCCGTATCTTCGATATACTGCCATGCGTTGGCTGTGCCTTCCGGGAAGGTCAGCGTCAGGTCTTCCTGCTTCGTGTAGTCAGCAGAGATAGAACCATTGGTCGTCACCTTCGTCTGATCGTGACAGGTGTAGATGTCAAATGTGTAATTACCGTCGTCATCCTTGCCCCACTGCCACAGTTCGTCCGCCACGATCAGGTATGCACCGTTCTGGAATTCCGTCTTCTGGATCAAGCCAGGTTCCTTGCCGTTGGTGTAGTTGGTGCGGGAGCCATCGTTGCCGCGCACGCTGTCGTTATAGCCGCTGCCATAAGGCATAGTGGACAGCATCGTCTGCCCCTTGACCACATTCCAGGTATTGCCGGTATCAACGTAGACTGCTTTGTAGCCCGTTCCGTCCACGTTGATGTCTTCAATGCGGGTAATGCGGGCTTCGGTCTGGATGTCATACAGGGTGGCATCGTTACGGTCGGTCGTGCTCTTCGTGTGGGTGCCAATGGCAACGTAGGAATCAATAAGCAGGTTTGCGGCCTGCTCGGTCGTCACCGGGAAGTAGTTCACGCCCTCTGCATCAATGGCGGCGGTGTACTGGTAGTTGTAGGAAGTGCAGCCTTCAATGGTACCGCTGTTGCCCTTGCGTGCATACTTCAGCTGGATCATGCGCTCCTGCCATTTCAGCAGGTTGCCGGATGCACCGGCGTACTGGCTACCACGAGCACGCCACAGCTGCACCAGCTGGGTGTGGCTCTTGTAGTTCACCGGTGCCAAACCCGTGTGACCGCCGATCTTGCCATCATCCTGCATACCGGCGAAATACTTCGGGTTTGCAATGTACGGATAGGTCTTGCCGGTGCGATCGGTGCCCTGCGGCCACTGCTCGTAACCGCCGGACGGGTGGCAGCGCATACGCAGGATGCGGTAGCCGCCCTCGTTGCGCTCACGCACATAGGTATTCTTCTGCAACACCCAGACCAGATGATTGGTACTGCGCACAAAGTCGTCATCGTCGATGTACTGACAAGCGTAGATCGTGTGGCTGCCGTCCTCGTTCTTTTCTGCCGCCACTTCCACGCACCAGAACTGCGGCAGACCGGCAAAATCATCCTTGCCGGATTCTGCGGCGGTAGACGGGGTGCAGGACAGACCCACGCTGTCGTCGGTCAGCTCACCGATTGCAGTATTGGATGTGCCGAACAGCGGGAACTTTACGCCATGCACGCGGCTGTCGTCCAGCACACTGCCGAACCAGCGTTCCAGCATCCGGTTATAGGTGCTGGTGGTGGGGTCCCAGTTTGCCGTCCACCAGTCTACGAACAGCACGTTCATTTCCCGTGCCGTGGTCACTTTCTGAGCCAGCGCGTTATAGTACCGGTCGATGGTATCTTCATTGCCGGTTGCCAGAACGGCAGTTCTGCCATCGCCCGCCGCCGCCATCGTGGTGCCAGATACCGCAGCGAAAATCTGCTGCAAGGATTCATCGGATGCCATGTGAGTTCTTGCCATGTTTAGTCCTCCTGTCCATCATCAAAGGTCAAGCGACCGGCTTCGTCATAAAAGAAGTACGGAAGCCCTTCCAGTTTTTCCAGTCTTTTTCCGGTGGCTGCCGCATCGGCGGCAGAGCCTTCCTTTTTCAGTGTCTTATCCGGCAGCAGTTCCTTTGCCCAGTTCGGCACATCTTCATCGATCAGCTTATAGGTGGTGCCGTCAATGACAAGGTAGGTCGCTCTTACGATTTTTACGTTTGCCATTCCGTCTTACCTCCCAGAGAGAGTGTCACCACACCGCGCCCATCGTCCGAAGCGGTCAGCTTCAAGGCGTTCAGGTTCGCTTTGATACCCGGCACCTGCAAGGTTTCGCCCACCACTTTTGCGATCTGTGCCGGGGTGGCGCGGTAGAGATCGTTCTTTCCGTCTGCTCGTTTCCGAACCACGATCACATAGTCCGCACTTTCAAACGCTTCTGCCAAGGCTTTGTCTGCCAGACTTACCATGCCCATTTCTCTGCCGCCTCCTTCTCAATGGCTTTCAGCTCTGCGGCTTCATCCTCACCGATCAGACGCGCCACTTCCTCGTAGGGAAGATTCACCTTCTTCGGTGCGGTATCGCCCAGAGCTATACTGCGCATATTGCAGTACCAGCACACAGCCAGCACACGCGCCTTGTGAACTTTGCAGATTCCGGTATATCTACGATTTGCAGTTCCGAACATTTCATAGTTCAAACCACTGCACCAGCCGCACCCGGAAGATACCGGGCAATGGATGCACTCTTCCGTGGACTGTGATTTCATGGTGATTGCATCCAGTTCTTCCTTCACCTGCCGCTGCTGATCCGTGGCATACAGACCGCCCTCCTGCACATTGCCCAGACACACCCGATCCGCCTTCTCTTTGCCAATAGAGATAGGCGCGTACCGGATGCAGGGATATGCGGACCCGTCCTGAGCGAAACTCAGCATTGATCCGGTTCCGCCGCAGAAGTTGCGGTCGTTCTGTTCTGCACCGCCGATCTGTTCATCCAGCATGGCAATCGCCACGTCCCAGCCGTTCTTGATAACGTACTGCGAAACCTCTTTCAGCTGCTTGTACAGCGCCTTGCCGTCCTCGTCCGTGTACATCGGCTCGTAGGCGCAGTTCCCGGCAATGTGCCTGCACCCGGCATCCAGCATCATTTTCATGCTGGATGCAATGTACTGGATGGAGCCGGGCACGAAGGTCATTTTGCTGTTGAGCCAGCCATACTTCCGCTTGCCGTCCTGGAATGCTGCCCACGCGGTAGAAAAGCTGCCGTTTCCGTCTTCGTCGATGCGGTAACGGTCGTGCAGCTCTTGCACGCCATCAATGGACACTGTAACCGACATAAGATCATGGTACTTTTCCAGCAGGTGCTGCGCCGCCGGGGAGAACCACAGTCGGCCATTCGTTGCAAAAGAAATGCGTGTGAACGGTCCCAGCGGGATTTTCCTCCGGTAGCACTCCGAAAACCAGTAGTCGCAGATGTGCTCGATCAGTTCAGCTTCCAGCAGCGGTTCTCCGCCGATGAAGTCCAGGATCAGGGCTTTGGTATCCCGGTTCACAAAATCGGATGTGCTATCCTCGTACAGGTTCAGGATGTAGTCCACGATTTTCTTTCCGGTTTCCAGTGTCATTTTTTCGGTAGACTTGTGGTGCTCATAGCAGTATGAGCACCGCAGATTGCAGGCGTTTGTGATCTGGAACGTGACGTTTCGGCAGATGCTTCCACACTCCCGTCTGTCCCGGCCGTATAAGCGCTGGACGGTGTTCCCGTAGTCCTCATACTTTTTCGTTCTCAACGGGGTGTACCTCCTCCCGCTCAAAGTCAAAGTGCACGATCAGGTTCGGGTTTTCTTCCGGGTCGATGTACCGCGCCAACACCTTGTCCTGCACCATCTTCAGCTTCATCTGCGCTTTCCGGCACAGTCCTGCGTAGTAGCGCAGCATATCAGCAATCATCGTATTTGCGCCAGCGTTCAGCTGGCGGGACAGAATCGCCATCAGCGCTTCATAGGACTGCGCTTCGTAGTATGCACGTTCCACCGCTTCACTTTCCTGTGTGGTGATCTTGATATTGTTCATGCCGTACTCCTTACTGTGCATCCCGTTTCGGCAGCTTGTCCGCCGCCTGACGGTATCTTGCACGGACCCGATTCATCTTGACCATGGCCGAAACCATATCGTGCATATCTTCTGTTTCGCTCAACCGCAGCAGTTCGATCAGCACAACAAGCAGGTGCCACATAGAGAAAAACTCCACATCGTCTTTGCATTCATACTGAGCCGCCTTGATGAACGGTGCAGGATCACACTCACCTCTTCGGACAGGGTGTGCCGCAAAGTTGAACGTCCGGGCTGCCAGACCAAAGCCCATCAGGTAAATCCGGTCTTCGTCCGCGTCTTCGCCGCAGGCTGTCACTACAGACTGTGCAACTGTGATGCAGTATGCGCACCACACATCGAACTTATCTTCCGTGTTCACCATGAACATGCCGGCACATCCGATGCACCAGAAAACTTTCTCCATGCCGGGCGGAGTATCAGCAAGAAGTCCCTGCCAGTCCTCCGGGTTGACCGTTTCGTGGGTCTGGATTTTCAGCATCGGAAGATTTTTGGTATACGCCTTTTCGCTTCTTGCGTCGTTGTTCGGTTCAAATGCCACGTCCATTTTGTTCTCCCTTTCTCGTTACCACAGGAATCCAGAGCAAGATGTACAGCCGCCAGAGCAGCTTCCAGAGCATCCACTGCAACTGCTATCACAGTTGCTTGTGCAGGATGCGCCGCAGTGAGAATTGCAGTCTCCTTCGCAGCTGTCAGAACAGCCGCTTTTACAGTTTGCAAAGCAGCCATTTCCTCTGCAACTGTCCTGGCAGCTGGACGCACAGTAGGAATCGCACCTATCGTTGCACCGTCCCGTACAATCATCCGCGCAGGTAGCATCACAGCTACCGGAACAGCCGCCGGAACAGCCGTCACAGCCGCCTTTGCATCCTCCCTTGCAGCCCGTCTTGCAGCCATTGGTGCAGTCATTTGCACAGCTTGCCGTGCAGGTCGTGTTGCAGGTGTTGGTGCAGTTTCCTAAACAGGTGTTGCTGCACGACCCCTGGCAAGTTCCCCTGCAAGTAGCCGTGCAGTCATTCGCACAATTTGCCCGGCAAGTTCCTGCACACCCTCCGCCACAGCTGCCGGTGCAGCTGGTACAGGACGTGTTGCAGCCATTGGAGCAAAGCCCCGTGCACTGCCCGCTGCACCCGGTCGCTGTTGCGGTTTCCGGGATATTGCTCAGTGTGCTTACCGTTGCTGCTGCTTGCGCAAGTCCCGATGCTGCAACCTGGTCTCCCCGCTCCGGGGTCGTTGTGCTGCCCTGAACGGCATCCACCAGACGGGTGATTTTCTGGATGTGTTCTGCATCCACGCTCACGCCATCCGCCGGGGTCACATTGTACTGGTACGCCGTTCCCCTATATGCCGCCATGCTGCCAACGGACTGTCCCTGTGCGGTGCCTTCTGTCTTGCCGCGCCGACCGATCTCTGCGTCTATCAGGCTTTTCAGGGCGAGAAAATCTTCGTCGGAAATAAACTGTCCTCTCTCCGGCATCCTCTCACCCCCTCACCCGGACACGAATGCGGCGTTCATCCGTCCGGTCGTCGCCTTCCACCGCATAGCCGACAATGCATTCCGCCGGAGCAAACTCCCCTGCGCAGGCCGCACGGCCAACGCCCGGCGTACCCGAAGGCAAAATTAAATCCCCGGTCTTCACCCTGCCGGTCACGCGCACTCTGACACGCCCTGCAAGGGAAACGGGGATATACTTTTCTATGTTAGCTTTGAAGTTGTCGTCTTTCTCGTCCGGCGTATCGCCGCCAATCAGGTATGCATATTCGTCCGTGTGCACGCCCACAACGCGATCCATCTTTCCAACCGCCTTGATATACCGTTCTGTCTGGCTGCTCACATCCAGCGCAATGATATCTCCCGGCTTGGTATCGCACCCACGGGGGAACCATTCGGCGTAGTCGTTATAGACCGCACCATACACTTTGCGGAAGTTCGCCGTGCCATCGCTGCCGACGTAATAACTGTTGTCAGTACCAAAGTATGTAGACTGCTGGAACCGCACCGCGCCCGTAAAGGTGCCGCCAGACGTAGGCATTGCACCCAGATTCGCCAGCGCCTGTGTTGCGGTCTGGGCACCGGTGCCGCCGCGAGAAATAGGGAACGTTCCGCTGGTCACATCATCCGCGTTGTGCTTGTGGTCCATTGCTGCTGCCGAAATGTCCGCAGCGGAAATTTTGTGCGGGTTCTTTGCAGAAAGGTGTGCGATGAAGGCGGCAATTGCCGTGCGAATCTTCCGCAGGATATTCCCCAGCTTTTCGCCGGAAGCGATATTCTGCACATCGTAGGAGCCATCCGTCTTCATAATGTAGTCATTTGAGAACACCGGCTGTTGGTTCGTCGGGGTAACATTGGGCACATTTCCCAAACCAACCTGCTCTGCCGTAACATGGTGCGGATTGTTGTGGTCATCGATGTGGTCTTTCAGGTCTTGCTTGCTGGCATAGCCGGAATACTCGCCCAGCGTTGCCGTCACCTGCTCTGCATCGCCAACCGCAACCACCATGTGGAAGGTTTCCTGCACCGTCATGTCGCCGCTCTCCGGCGGCACAACGGCAGCTTCGTTTCCCGCATTGGCATAGTCTTTGCATAGATCATCAAGGAAGGAACTGTCCGTTGCCTTCTGTTCTCGCTTTACGATTTCTGCGTCCTTCCCATCAAACCCCAGTTCAAGCGAATACCGCCCGGCAATCGTCTGGGCGATTTTCTGAATGCTGGTGTTCTTCCAGATAAATTCCCGATCTTCTTCCGAAAAGCTCGTGTCATTCGGCTTTGATGTAGCACTGATTGTCATTGTGCCGGGCGCGCCGCTGTAGCCGATATTGTCCACGGTCATAACGCCGCCGTTCATCTGCCCTTCCTGTCCTTCTTCAGGCCAGTCATGGGTAAAGATCGTGCCGTCCAGTGTGGTGCCTTTTGTGGGCATCCAGTCGTCCAGCCATTTGTCCGCCATTGCATTTATGGTGACACTCAGGCTGTCGCTGCTGTCTGCCGCGTTTCCTTCATGGGAAATGCTTTCAACGTCAGCTTCGATATCAGACGTAATGTCCTTTTCTTTGTAAATCAGCTTGACGCTTGCCCTTCTCGGTTTCATTCATTCTCCTTCCAGGGCGGCAGGCTTCCGCTCTGTTCCTCGGTCAGCTCCGGCGTTTTCAGAACAGCCCCAGAATCAAAACAAAACGTCATGATTTGTTCCGGGTTTGCCTGCATCAGGATATCAGCACAGTATTCATCGCCGTAAACTTTTTTGGCGATCTTGTCAAACGTATCGCCGCTTACAGTTGTGTATGCCACGCTTCATCACCTCACGCCGGTTTATACGCTGTCCTGCGGTGTTTCTGGAAATACTGATCCATGAATTGCTCGAACAGGGCAAACAGTTCCTTCGTCTTGCGGGCTGCTTCTTCCTGCGATACATCACTAGAGAACGTGATGTTCGGTGCGAAAACGATTTGCGGCGTTTCTCCGCTATCATCCCGCACGCCCAGCATCTTACCAGCCAGCTTCCATGTGTCGATGTTCTGCTGGCGGACGCCGCGCTGGAAGGAAATAACTGCTTCGGTTCCAGCTTCACCTGCGATAGACGGTCCGTTGGTAAAGCCGCCCTGCGCAAACTGCGGCATGGCAACTTTGGACAAGTTAAACCCGAAGGTTTTGCCGCCGATGCCTGGCACCCAGTCCGGGATTGGCACCGAGATTTTATTCAGTGCACCGATGATGCTGTTTACGACCTTGATCGTCACAGAAACAATGCTCTGGATCAGACTGATAATTCCCATGATGACCGGTTCCACGATGGGCAGCAGCGTTTGCACGATGCCGACCACGACTTTCACTGCATTCACCAGCGTTGTGCCGACCAACGACACCACCGATGCCAGCAGCGGGATCAGCGCAGGAAGCGCCTGCGTCGTCATAAAGTTAAAGACTTCCAGAATCAGCGGTTTCAGGTAGTTTACGCCCAAGTCTACCAGCTGGCCTACAATGCCAGCCACCGACTGGATCAGCGGGATGAAAACGCCGAAAGCATTCCCTGCGCCTTCGCCGAAGGTCTGTGTGATAAGGTCCTTGATGCCAGCCAGTCCTTCCGGCGAGAAAGCCTGCTGGATCGTAGTGCCAACATTCTGGATTGCGCCAACGAAGCCATCAAAGACAGCCACGCCCTGTTCGCCGAAGGCGCTCTGCACCAGCCCCCGGATATCGCCCAGATGGTCGCCCAGAATGCTTACCAGTGCAATAACGGTGCCGATTGCCGTAATCACCGGGCCGATGGAGCCAAGCATTCCAAGGAACACTTTGCCCATAGCTGCAAGCGGCGTTTTTACCGCTCCAACATTTAAGCCGCTCTTTCCGAATACCGCCCCAAGTCCAGCTCCGAGCACGTTGCCGATTGTTGCAGTTGCCGTTCCTGCTGGATTTGCCGCCGCCATCATGGATTGAATGGCGTTTTGCGGAATGTTTTTCACATTCTGTGCCCACCCGAAGATTGGAAGTGACTGGAAAAGTCCCGGATTTGCACGGAAGTCTTTGATACTTGCCAGCATTGAACCGCCAAATCCCTTTGCTTTTCCAAGGAGTTTTGCGCCACCTCCTTTTGCTTTTCCCATCCCAGAGGACAGGAAGCTGGCAACGCCTTTCACGCCTGATTCGATTTTCGGGGCAGCGATCATGCCGCCCCATGCAGCAGCTACCGCCGAAGCGACGCCCGCCACCTGCGGCCCATTTTGAGACAGGTACTTGAACAGTGCTTCTGTTTTCGGCATGATTTTGTCAATGCCCGCCAGCACCGTGTCCATTAGAGCATCTATTTTTGGCATAGCGTCCGACAAAAAATCTTTCGCGTAGGGCAGTAGTTTCATGCCGACCTGCTGTGCAAAGACAGATACCTTGTTGGAAGCAATGCCAAACATATCATTCCAGTTGTTTATGCTGGTCATAAACGCTCGGTCTGTTGCGCCGTCCGCATCCTGCAATTCCGAAAGTTTCTGCTCGTACACATCCATGGTGTTCAGGATGCCTTGTGCGGCTTTTAGATCACGCATAGAAAACAGAGCAGCAAACTTCGTTGCGTCACCGCCTGCGTACTGCCCCAGTTTCTTAATAGTTCCGCCCAAGCCTTCCTGCTGAACCATTGCATAGGCTGACTTGTAGCCCAGGCTTTCCACGGCCTTTGATAGTGCCTTGGATGGTTTCAGCATCTTTGTGTACAGGGTGTTCAGGGCTGTGCCCACGGTGTCGGTATTACCGATAACACCGGTCAGCGTTGCAAATCCGGCATACAATTCCTCTTGTGAAACGTGAAGGGCAGCAGCGGAACCAGACGCTTTCTGGATTCCGTTTGCCAGTTCCGGCATGGTTGTTTGTCCAAGTCGGATCGTTTCAAAGGACAGGTCGGAAACGTGGGTGACAGCTCGCGCAGAGGTGTCCCCGTATGCCTTCGTAACGGCAGCCAGTGCGTTCACCGTGTCCACGGTTTCCGCCCGACCTGCGATTGCCGCCTTCGTTGCGGTTTCCAGAATGCTTGCCGTATCGGCTGTGTCCTGGAACGCAGAAATAACCTGATAGGAACCAGCAGCGATTTCGGTCGATACCCTGCCCGTTACGCGGGAAATGTTCATCACATCCTGCGTAAGTTCCGCCGTGCGGGCTTGCGTTTCGTCTGCGGTTCCGGTCAGTAGCGTTCTGGTCTGCGCCATTGCCTTTTCCACGTCCGCCGCCTGTTTCCCGCAGGTAGCGGCCGTACCCACCACAGCCGCCGTCACGCCAACCAGCGCAGCGGCGGAAGTTTTCGCAAAGGTGCTCACGCTCCGCGCCAGCCCCGAAGTCTGACTTTTGGCAGTTTTGATTGCCGCTGTCAGCGAATTATCGACTTTACCCGCAATGCGGATGCTCAGTTCTAGCGCGTTGCTTTTTGCCATTGCTCTTGCATCTCCTGTATGTCTTTGCAGGTTTCAAGAAATTCCGTGACCGGCATTTCCATAAAGAAGTCAATGCCCGTGTGTGTTGCGCTGGCTGCTGCAACGGCAAGTTTACGCAGCGATTTCGCGCTGGCGTTTACTCGAAAAAACTTGCAGCGTTCACCGTACCGCGAACCTTCACCGCTTCATGCAACGGCAGACCCGTGAAAAACTCCATCGGCTTGCCGGATGCGCGGGTGGCCAGAGCGCAGGAATAGGCAAAGAAGTTCTTCATGTTCACGGAGTAGACTCCGGTTTTCAGCACTTCGTTTTCCGCCTTGGAAACATCAATGCTGGTCAGCTCTTCTACACCGGACAGATCGATTTCACTTACAGTTTCGCCCCTGAAACTGTAAGGCTTATCCAGAACGACTACGCCGTCCTTTGCCTGATCTTTCACGGCAAAAGCTTCCTGAACCGCTGTGCGCACTTTGGAACACATAGCGATGGGCATAGCGTTGAAGAACTCCACCGGCTTGCCAGATGCGCGGGCGGCCACCTCGTCCAGAAATGCCTGCGATGCTTCCGGTGCATACAAGATGACCTGATCTTCGCCGTTGCCGACGACCTCTTTCTGCGCATCAATGGCATCCTGCATGGTCAGATTTTCCAGACCGGACAGGTCGATACTCTTGTATTCCTCGTCATCGAAGACGTAGGGCTTTTTCAGTTCGATCGTGTTTTCCATTTTGGATTCCCTTTCTTTTCAAAAAATCAGCCACCCCGAACCATTCCGGGGTGGCTGTTCATCAGGTCATAAGGTTAATTGCGGCCAGCATATCGTTTCCGTTCACGCGGTAAACGTCGTTGAGCTTGTCCACAGCGATCAGCTCTTCGGCACCACACTCCATCTTGTAGCGCACAACCTCAATAGTCACGCTTGCTTCCATCTGGCTGCCTGCTTCCAGGGAACCACCCTTGAAGCCTTTGACCATGCCGCCTTCCACAATGCGCAGCTGGCGCATGGCATAGCCACCAGAACGAAGCGCCACCTGCATTGCACCGCGATAGGTGATGTTCACATTCATCCCCTGCTGCAACAGGTATGCAACGTCATTGTCGAAAAGCGCGAACGGGATTTCGTGCTCCGTCGATTCCCACTGACCCGGCGTCGGGCTGTCGATCTCGCCGCCAACGCCAGCGCCGGACATAGTGCTGGTCTTCATCTTGAACTCAGGTGTATCAACCTTGCCGGTCACGCCCAGCTTGATGCCGTTGGAGTAGGCATTGAACTTTGCAATCTTGTCAGGAATATAAAGGCTACTCATGTACTGTCCTCCTTCCTCACTTGCTCATTGCAGCGGTGATTGCGTCGATGTCAAACTCCACAATCTCCTCAATGTCTTCCGCCGGGAGATACATTGCAACGTACTTGTGGAAATACATCTTACCGTCCGCCAGCGTTTCGCTGGTGTTCTCGCTGCTCAGAAATTCCATTTCGTACCGTGCGCAGATTTCGGCGGAAATGTAGCTTGCGCCGATGGTGTTTTGCTGGTCGATCACCGCTTCGCGCAGGCGGGGATTCGCCCGCATATCCACGTTGCCAAAGTTCGTGAGGATGAAGTTGTTGTCGTCATAACTCAGGAATCGGCGGGCGGAAATGAAACGATCCTTCGGATCGGTGTTGGACGGATATGCAACCGTATTGTTGCCCCAGAGACGGAATCCGTTGAAATTCAGGAAGGTAACGACACCGTTTCCGTTCACCTCATTTGCCTGATCCAGGTCCAGCAGAATTTCCTCTCCATCCTCGGTGCAGATCGACGTTGCGGCAACTGCAATGTTGGACTGCGGTGGCATGGGAATACCATCGTTCTCCGCATCCTGCCGGGCGATATATGCAGCAGCAAAGGCGCTGGGGCTGTAGATTACCTCGCCCACCTTCGGGCAGCCCCACACGGCTGCGCAGTTGGGAGAGGTAAGAGACTGTTTCGTCTTCTGGGCGCGCACGTCAGAATACTTCGGTGCGCCGGTGGAGGTCGTGTCCATATCCACCCAGCAGAACATACGCCAAATGCCGTTGAGCATCGTGGTCTTCGCCTGCATAATAGCAGCCACGGTCGGGTCCTTGCTGAACCAGGGCGCCAGCAGATTGCCCGGCACCATGCCCAGCTTCGGGAAAATCTGGCGCAGGACTTCCATGCCAGTTTCCTTGCCTGCCGCATTCACGCCGCCAATGATGTCTGCGCCCGTCACCTTTTCCGGGGCAATGCGCTTACCGGAAACCGTGACCTGCGATTTGCCGGAACCCTTGCCGGAAGGCAGGATCACCAGTGTAACCGTGCCATCATCGTTGAATGCTGCGGTGTAGTCCTCGCCGCTTTTCAGCACCACATCGTCTGCCTTGACCACCAGTTTGTCCAGCAGCAGACCAACAGTTTCCAGCTGTGCGGTGCCGCTGTTCACCTGATAGGAGCGTTCGACGACATCTGCGGTGTGTTCGGTTTTGGTGGGGTCCAGAACGTTAATCACGATCACAGGGGACACGTTCACGATCTGGAAGGATGCAGACAGTGCACCGCAGATTGTGTAACTTTTGAAGTCGCTGCTGTAGCCAACAAGGCCTTTGGCTTCTGCCATCGTGTGGCACAGCAGCGGCACATTAGTTGCGCCGTAAGGATCATCCGCCAGATTGACCGGGGCCACGCCCACGATTACCTGAGTGCCAGCATCGCTTTCGAGCGGTGCTTTCACGCTGGACGGAATCTCACTTACATATACGCCATGACGATATGCCATTGTTCTTCCTCCTTACAGCTCTGCTCTGAGCTGTTCAAAAATGATCCGCTCTGCCGTTTTGGGCTGGCCCGGCAATGCAGGCTGTTCCATGTTGGCACGGGTCTGTGCTACCTTGTCGTAAGGTACGATAAGGCCTTCCGCCATCGGGTGCTGCTCAACAAACTTTTTCATCTGCTCCGGCAGCTTACCGGTAAAGCATGTGTACTGCCGTGCCACGCCACGGACGGATGGGCCGCAGTACACGCGGGTTCTCGTTTCTTTCTTGGTCATACCATTTCCTCTATTTCTGGATCAGTCGCCGGATCAGCATTCGCGACAGTGCAGGTCATTTTCACTGCACCGAAGTAATACGGGTGATAGTCGTCTTCCGACATTTTCCCCTTGATGTTTCCTTTCACGGTACACGCCCTGCCGAACCTCGGGACCGCCCGGAAACCTTTCATGATGTCCGTTACGATGTTCAGAACATCGCGGTATCCCTGCCGTTTCAATCCCATGTCATATGCACAAATATACAGCGTCACGTCAACTTCCATCGGCTTATCGCCTTCTGGTGAATCCATGTCGCCAATCTCTGTGATGATGTAGGGAGCAAACGCCGCCGGGGTGTCAACAGCTTCATCCCGTTCCGTATCAATCGGCAGATTCTGTTCAAAGAATTTCAGTTCCTTATCTCCGCCGGGGCCACAATACGTTTTCCCTGCAAAGCGTTCCTTCAACTCTTTGTTCAATGCAATCTGCATCATGTACGGGGTCATTGCAAGCATCTCAGCCATTACCGTTTTCCCTTCCTCGCTGTTTCTCTGGCAAGCGTTTTCTGGATGGATGCTTCAAGTTTTCTCTCAAGCGTTTCCTGCACGTCCGGCTCAACCTGTTCCCAGATCACATGGTGCATTGCTGCCGCCGAAGGGCTTCCCATGGTTTGCAGCGTTTCCACGTTGCCATCTTTATTCCGCCAGCGCAGTGCGCCGGATTTCTTTGTGACCGTGTTATGGCTGCTGGAACCAATGACGCGCTGCACCATGCCAACGTGCCCGCTTGCGAACTCTACCAAAAATCCTTTGCTCAGATTCCCTTGACCAGGCAGCGGTTTCATTCCGCTGTTTTTCAGAACCTTTGCCTTGAAAAGATCAGGCGCATTCGCAACATCCTGTCCGACGTAAGGTCTTGACGGGATTGTTTTGAAATAGCCCAGGTCATTTTTCATAGCATCTTTCTGGCCCGGCCCGCCGATATGCAGTTCCGCGCCCAAGTCTGACACCTTCGCCCTTTTTCTGATTTTCAAGTCGTTTAAATGGCGGCGGCCGGCGCCGTTGACGGCATACCGTTTCTTTGCTTCCCGGATCATGACCTTGCGGGCATCCTTCGCCGTTTCGTTCACCGCATTGCGGATCACAAGCGGTGCTTTCTTCCCACAATTCCCCAGCGCTCTTGCTACGTCCTTCTCGCCGATCAGTTCAATCGAGAGGTCACTTGCATTGTATCGTGTATAGCTCATTGCCGTTTCCGATCTATGGTTATCACATATATACCCTGCTGTTCATCAAAGTTCTGGATGAACAAGTCCATTCCATCAACCTGTATTGGGTTTCCGATTTTGGGTTTCTTGCCGAAGTCCTGTACCTTGACGTACAGCTTTTTGCTTGTGGAGTAGATGGATGTGCCGTAGCTTTGACGCACGCCGCCTTCCCAATGTCCGCTGGATTCTTTCAGCGTGTCATTCGAGATTACAGCCTTCATCTTCTGTCCGTTGATGGTATGTTCATCTGCGAAAATATCATCATCCAGAAACACGGCATCAATATCCACTTCCAGCAGTTTTTTGAAGTCGGACATTTTCTTTCCTCAAAAAAGCTATTCCCCGCCGTTCAGCGCGGCGGGGAGCTTTCGCTTTTAGTCTGCGGCGCAGACCTCAACAACCATCCAGCTGTCCACCTTATCAGTGATGGGCAGCGGGTGGGACTGAACTTCCATCATGCGGCGGTCAGGGTGATGCTCAACATAAGAGCGCAGCAGGCGGTCGGTCTGAGCACTGACCCACTGTTTGGATGCATCGTCCAGGTAAGTACACAGGCCATAGCCCATCAGGAAATTGGGCGCATGGTTGATGAGGATGATCTTGTTGGGGTCCACCAGAGGCTTCGTGGCCGGGTGTTCCGGGTCAGTCCAGTCGTCCAGATAATACTCATTGTAGCAGTAGATATCCAGGGACGGGTCGTTCAGGTGGCCGTAGTAGGTTAGGCCATTGGGCAGCTCCTTCACGTTGATAACGCCGAAGCCGTAGTTCTTGGTGTCCAGACGGCTACGGATGTCCAGATCATCCAGGAACAGGTCCAGAGCCTTGCTGCCCATGATGCACATATCCACGTTGGAGAAGCCGTTCTTGGAAACCTCGCGTTTCCACTCACGCAGGTTCTTCACGATCTCCGCCTTGTCAGCGCCCCACATCGCGGTACTGGTCAGCTTCTTCGTGTTGGTAAAGCCGAAGTCGATGATCTCGTTCACGCCTTCGCCGACAATGGGAATCTGGCCGGTCATGATGGCCTGTGCGCACATCCACTCTTCACGGCGTACAACTGCGTCATTCAGGCGGTTGTACTCTTCGATCTGCTTCTGCGCGGCGCGCTGGGCAGGGGTCATGCCGCTGTACAACTCCTCACCGGGCAGGCGGCTCATAAGCTGGTCTGCCGTGGTGATGTCGTAGGGGTTAATCATGGGCGGCTTGTAGCTCAGGGTTTCATAGCCGTTGGCGGACAGAACCTTGCCGCCCTTGCGGGGGTGCACGAAGGCAGCCATGCGACGATCGCCCTTCACCAGGTCAAAGTCGATGCGATCTGTCGGAGAAGTCTTCTTGTTGGTAAAGAAGCTGTCGCGCATAAAAGTGTGGATCGGAGGTGCCAGTCTCACAACCTCTGCCAGATAGCGCGGATCATAAATGCTTACCGTATTAGGCATATTCTCTTCCTCCTTCCTTTACTTCAGGAAAATGCCGATGTTGCGGAATGCCACTTCCAGAGAAGCGGCGGTGACGCCAGTTTCCAGCGCCAGGCGGTCAGCGAAGAACTCACCCGTCAGATAGATCACGGCTTCTTCATCAGCCTTGAAGTCCTCGGTGGCAATGCCGTACAGGGCGGCCACGCCGTCGCTCTTGCCGACGGGCGACACCTTGCCGGTGCTGCTATCCAGCTTGACCGGTGCGCCCACTTTCAGATCAGCGCCAGCCTTCTTCACCGCCGTGGTAACGCGGATGTCGGTGCCCGCCAGCAGGTATTCCGGCGAGTAGGAAAACTTTTTGACCTCCAAATCCATGCTCATGGTTCTTCCTCCTTACTGCTTCTTGCTGACCGCACGCAGGGCATCCAGGTAGATGTCTGTCTGCTGGTTGCCGGGGTCAACGCTGTTCACGCTGTTTGCGCCGCCGCTCTGTGCGTCGTCATGCAGGCCTTTGGTCTTGTCCTCTGCCTGCTTGCGGGCAAACTTGGCAACTTCCTTGGCGTACTGGGTGGCATCCATGGGGTTCTCGCCGTACAGGGCATCCTGCATGATCTTTTCCATGCCAGGCATGGTCATGTCCTGAATGTCCTTGATGCGGGCACGCTCACGGTTGATGGCATCCACGGCGGCATCCTTCTTGATCTCGTTGACCATATCCGGGTATGTCTTCACCAGGTCGTTCTTGTTTTCGATAGCCATTGTTTCTTCCTCCTGTGTTCCGGTCTTTCCCGGATTATTTGCGGAATTAGAAAAGCCGCCGGGCTGTTTGCCCATGCGGCTTTTTACGAAATCAGGGGCCTTATCAAACGGCAGGCCCATCCCGATGCTGTTTACGAACAGCACGCCGTTTCTGTTTTCGACAACTGCATCCGATTCTTCATCGTCCACTTCGTCGATGAAGCCGTTCTCCTTTGCCTGGGCGGCTGTCCACCAGTTCGTTTCATCCATCCACTTGCCGCACTGATCCGTACTCTTGCCGGTTTTCTTGGCGTATAGTGCAACGATGTTTTCGCGGATGGTGTCCAGCGCTTTCAGGCAGTCGCGCATATCTTCTGCTGTCATGTAGTCGCAGACGCCCATGCTGGCAGGATGGATCATGTAGCAGCTATCCGCCGCCGCAATTACCTTGTCTGCATGGCAGGCAATGATCGTGGCCGCGCTGGCGCACAGGCCGTCGATGTGAACCGTCACCGTCGCGCTCGACCGTTCCAGCTGGTTTCCGATGGCCTGCGCAGCGAACACGTCGCCGCCACCGCTGTTGATGTACACCGTAATTTCCTGCACATCGCCCAGCGCGGCAAGATCGTCCGCAAATTGCTTCGGCGTAACTTCATCGCCCCACCAGCTGCTTTCGGAAATATTGCCGTAAAGCAGAAGTTCCGCTTTCTGGCCGTCTGCCAGATTGCGGAACTTCCAGAAACAGTTATTCGTTTTGGGTGTCTGCGGGTTTCCCGCCTGATTCACGATTCGGTTCGTTCCCTTTTGGGGCGTTTCCTTCATTCGCAATGTCGTCCACCTCCTTTTTCATTCTTGCTTCAATGACACGCTGGCGGATGTTCGCTGCATAGCTGCCGCCGTTCATCGTTGCAGTTTCCTGATCCGCTGTCGAGAATCCCGCTGCAACGCGCTTCACAGCGGCATCCACCTCCTGCACC
>ENA-UONT01001752-UONT01001752.1-human-gut-metagenome-genome-assembly--contig:-CS20-NODE-1752-length-17279-cov-6.969810_pt1 | contig 17279 bp, 13 predicted proteins | sample MGYA00242459_ERZ724006 | MGnify/ENA metagenome assembly ERZ724006 | reverse complement strand
ATGAAGCAATTCTACCTTTCGATCCTATGTCTCGCATTTATTGCGGGGGGGGGAATTTCCACAGCAGTTCAGGCATCCGATAAAGCCGATTCCACCACGAACCGGCGTTACGTCGGAAAACTGGACAGTATCCAGAAAATCAACGAGGTCATCATCGTCGGCACCCCCGTCATTCCCAAATACCGCGAAGTCATCCCCGCACAGGTCCTCAAGGAGGTCGACCTGCAACGGCTGAACAGTCTTTCGGTGGCCGACGCCATCCGCTATTTCGCGGGCGTGCAGCTCAAGGACTACGGAGGTGTAGGCGGACTGAAGACCGTCAACATCCGCTCAATGGGCACCAACCACATGGCGGTCTTCTACGACGGAATCCAGTTGGGCAACGCCCAGAACGGGCAGGTCGATCTGGGGCGCTTCTCGCTGGACGACGTGGAGGAAATATCGCTCTATAACGGACAGAAGAGTGACATTTTCCAGTCGGCCAAGGATTTCGGGGCCTCGGGAACCATCTACATCACTACGCGGCGCCCCCGCTTCGAGGAGGGCAAGCGGGCCAATTTCAAGGCCACGATGAAGACCGGCTCGTTCGGGCTCATCAATCCCTCGATGCGCTACGAGTATAAGATCTCCGACGCCGTCAGCTCGTCGTTCAGCGGCGAGTGGATCAATGCCACCGGCCGGTACAAATTCCGCTACCGCCGCCGCAACACGCTGGGCGAGATCGCCTACGACACAACGGCCTACCGACAGAACGGCGACATCAACGCTACGCGCATGGAGGCCGGACTCCACGGCAAGATGGCCGACGGACAATGGACCGTGCGGGCCTACACCTACAACTCCGAACGCGGCATCCCGGGAGCCATCGTCAACAACGTCTTTCGCCATGGTGAGCGGCTGTGGGACACCAACTCGTTCATCCAGGGAACGCTGACCAACCGCTGGTCGAAGAAATTCCGCACGTTGTTCAACACCAAGTACGCCGCCGACTACACCCATTACGAGAATCAAGACGCCAAGTTGATCCAAACCAAGAACACCTACAAGCAGAAGGAGTTCTATTTCTCGTGCGCTAATCTCTACAACATCTTCGAACACTGGGAGGTGTCGCTGGCCTATGACTTCCAATGGAATACGCTCGACGCCACTTTTTACATGCCCACAGAAAGCGATGGCACCTTCCCCTTTCCGACGCGCTATACCCATATGGCCGCATTGGCCACGGCATTTGAATGGGGACGGTTGAAGATGCAGGCCAGCGTGCTGGGTTACTTTGTCCACGAAAAGGTCGAGCGCTTCGAAGCCCGGCCAGACAAGGCTGTGGCTACCCCGGCGTTCTTCGGATCGTTCAAAGTGCTGAAAAACCACGACCTCTCTGTACGCGCCTTCTACAAACGGATGTTCCGTATGCCGACCTTCAACGACCTCTACTATACGGACATGGGCAACGCCTTCCTCAAGCCCGAATATGCCGAACAATTCAACGTCGGCCTAAAATACACGCGCAATTTTGAGAAATCGCCTTTCATGCGGATGCTCGACGTTTCGGTCGACGCCTACTACAACAAAATCACAGATAAAATCATCGCCTATCCCAAGGGACAGCAGTTCCGCTGGACGATGCTCAATCTGGGCGAAGTGGAGATCAAGGGCGTGGACGCCGTGCTGAACGCCCTGTTCACGCTCGGCAAGCTGGAGGTGACGACCAAGTTCCAGTACACCTATCAGAAGGCCATCGACATCACCGACCCGGCCGACACCTACTACCGTGACCAGATTCCCTACATCCCCTGGCACAGCGGCTCGGCCATCCTCGCGCTGTTCTACAAGGGGTGGGGGCTCAATTACAGCTTCATCTACACGGGCCAGCGCTACAACCAGCAGGAGAACATCCCGCGCAACCACACCCAGCCGTGGTACACGAGCGACCTCTCGCTGCAAAAGACTTTCAAGATCCGCACCCGAACCCTCAAGGCCACGGCCGAGGTTAACAATCTTTTCGGACAGGATTACGACGTGGTGCTCAACTATCCGATGCCGAAGACCAACTTCCGGTTCGTCGTCAGCGTCGATCTCTAACCTCCGCGAGCCATGAAAAGGTATCTCTTCATCGTTTTGGCCGGCTGCTGCCTCGCCGCCGGCTGCCGGAAGATCGAACTGGTGAACCCCACCGAGTATGAGGTGTTGCCGTTCGGGGAGGATCCCGACGCCGATCCGATCGGCATGTATCTCCTGAACGAAGGCAACATGGGCAGCAACAAGGCGGACATCGACTACCTCGACTACCGTACGGCGGTCTATGCCCGGGGTATCTATGCAGAAAAAAATCCCAATGTCGTCAAGGAATTGGGCGACGTGGGCAACGACATCCAGGTTTACGACGGACGGCTGTTCGCCGTCATCAATTGTTCGCACAAGGTCGAGGTGATGGACGCCTACACGGCGCGGCGCATCACGCAGATCGACATTCCAAACTGCCGCTACATCCGGTTCAAGGGCAAATATGCCTACGTTAGCGCGTATGTCGGGCCCGTGGCGATGGATCCCAACGCCCAAAAGGGCGCGGTCTTCAAGGTGGATCTCGACACCTATAAGATCGTCGGCCAGGTGACCGTGGGTTACCAGCCCGATGAACTGGCCATCATCGGCGGACGCGCCTACGTCGCCAATTCGGGCGGTTACCGCGCCCCGAACTACGACTCGACGGTCTCGGTCATCGAACTGGAAACCATGCGCCAAATGTACAAGATCGACGTAGCGATCAACCTCAGCCGCATCAAAGCCGACGCCTACGGCAACCTGTGGGTCTCCTCGCGGGGCAACTACGACGACGTTCCGTCGAACCTCTACCGGCTGGAACCCAACGGCGGACGTTACCAGGTGGCCGAGGCGATGAACATTCCGGCTTCGAACATGATCATCTCCGGGGATTCCCTTTATGTCTACAGTGTCGAGTACAGCAACCAGACCTCGAAAAACACGGTAACCTACGCCATCATCGACGTCAAGAAAAAGCGTGTCGTATCGCGCAAATTCATCACCGACGGCACAGAGCTCGATATCGTGATTCCCTACGGCATTGCCATCCACCCCCGAAACGGCGACATCTATGTCACCGACGCCAAGAACTACGTTTCGAGCGGCGTATTGCACTGTTATTCGCGCGAAGGCGTCCACAAATGGAGTGTCCGCACGGGCGATATCCCCGCACACATGGTTTTTCTCGAACGCAAACAGACTCGGCAATGAAAAAGATATTCGCCATCCTGCTGTCGGCCCTCGCGCTCGGCGGCTGTGAAAACGACGGCATCCCCTATGTGAGCCTCGGGCTGGACGACCTTTACAAGGTCGCCCGCATGCAGACCGTCGATCTCAAACCCGCCTTCACGGGCGAAAGTTACCGCTGGACGGTTAAGACCGCCTCGGGAGCCGATTCGCTGCTCTCGGAAGAGAAGGACTACATCTTCCTGATGCAATACCCGGGCACCTATGACGTAACGTTCCAAATCTTCGACCCCGTCAATCCGATCGTGCACCGGATGACCTTTTACGTGGTCGAAGAGGAGGTAGAGTACAGTCCCTACATATCTACGGTCTACGAATACTGCCCGGCTCCGGGACAGTTCGTGAACGCGATGCCCGAATATCGGGAGGGCGACACGGCGGAGACCATGCGGCAGAAGGCCGAGGAGGCCATCGCCGGAAAGATGCAGAGCGGTGTTTCTCTCGGCGCATACGGCGGTTACATCACGTTCGGATTCGACCATACGGTCGTAAACGTTCCGGGCGAATACGACATCCGCATCGACGGCAACTCGTTCAACAGCGCAGCTCATCCGGGCGTCGACGGAGGCAGTTCGGAACCGGGTATCATCATGGTCATGTTCGACGAGAACCAAAACGGCAAGCCTGACGACAAGTGGTACGAGATCGACAAGAATCCGTGGTACACGGATGAGGCGGCTACCTACGGTTATGAGATCACCTATCATCGTCCCGCCCCCGACCATGTCCCGACGCCCGGCGAAGGAAACGACAGCGCCCTGACCGATATGACCTACATCAAATGGGAGGATAATCGAGGACAAACCGACTATGTCTACAAAAACAAGTTCCACGACCAGGACTACTATCCTAAGTGGATCGACGCCGACGAAATGACGTTCCGAGGCACGCTGCTGCCCAAGAACGCCGTGGATGTCTCAGGCAACGGCTCCTATTACCTGCAATACATGTTCAAATACGGCGCCTATGCAGACAACTATCCCAACGAGGCCAAGGACGAAAACGGCAACTATTACAACGGCTTCGACATCGGATGGGCCGTGGATCCCGAGACCCGCGAACCGGTGCACCTGCCGGGGGTCGACTTTATCCGCGTCTACACCGCCCTAAACCAGTACTGCGGCTGGATCGGCGAGACCTCCACTGAAATTTTCATGGCCCGCGACATGCATATCTACGTGCGGCCCGACCAACACCAATAAAATAGAGATTTCACACTATGAAAATGAAAAAACTGCTGTTGCTGCCTGCGTTGCTGCTGACGCTGAGCGTCGGGAATGTCGCCTGCTCCTACCACAACGACGACAACCCCAACGAATACCCCGATCCCCAACCGGAGCCGGAACCCGAACCGGAGCCCGGACCCGACATTAACCAAAAATACCTCGAAGCTGCGTATACCTCTAACTGTTTTATGGTCAAGCCGGGACAGTCGGTCGACATCCCGATACTGAAAGCCTTTGCCATGTGGAACCTCTACGCCGAATGGCTGGGTGAAACTGATCTCATGGGACTGACACCCGAACCGGTTCTGCTTTGGCAGGATCTGCCGGGTTTGATCACGAACGTCGGACTGATTCCTGGACAACAAGCCGAAGAGGGTTCCATCGCCGTATCGACGGCCGACAAGGTGGGCAATGCAGTAATCGGCATCCGCATCGGCGGTGCAATCCGCTGGAGCTGGCATGTTTGGGTGACACGCTACGATCCGGATGCGGAATTGGTAGCTTACGGCAAAATCTACACATGGGACAATAACGGCGACGGAGTTGTAGATTATACTTTTATGGATCGCAACCTCGGAGCCACGATCGACAAGGCGATCATAGAAAATACTGCCGCTGACTCATTGGCCGCTTGCGGACTGATGTACCAATGGGGGCGCAAGGATCCTTTCCCCGGAGACCACGACTTTCGCCGTTCCAACAGTACCGATTACAACTATTTCGAAAGCAAACCGATCTACGACACTTCGGGAACGTTGCTTACCGAAAGAAGTGCCACTGGAGGTACGGGTATCCGCTCCATTAAGACGGATACGGATCTCACGCGGACGGGGCTCGCCAAATCCATTCTTGAACCGATGACCGTTCTGCTCGGCGCCGAAGGGTACAGCGATTGGTATTGCAGCAGTAAACCCACAGAAATCAAAAAATGCGACACGCTGTGGTGCGGCACACGGGGCAAAACGCCATTCGATCCCTGCCCCGAGGGGTGGCGTGTCCCAGCGAACAAGAATGACAAGTTCATCTGGAACGGGCTCGAAAACGCCACAACCGACTACTCGGCACTGGGAGTATTCCCCTATGCCGGATTCCGCTATCGGGCAGGCGGTGGCTGTCTGAAAAACTCAGGATTCGGAGCCAGTATCTGGTCGGGAACTCCACCGACCGGTATTGGCAATGCCTATGAACTCTCCATCTACATCTCACCTTCGGAAAAACGACCGATCATCAAATCCGACGTCAGTTGCCGCAGCGACGGACAATCAATACGCTGTGTAAAAGATGCATGACTATGAAAAAAACGTTTTTATTTTTCACATTGTTACTTCTTGCTAGCGTGATATGTAGCTCGTCATGCTCTTACCACAACGACGACAATCCCAACGAATATCCCGATCCCCAACCGGAGCCGGAACCCGAGCCGGAACCCCAACCCGATGTTAACGAAAAATACCTCGAAGCATCGTACACTCCCAACTGCTTTATGGTCAAGCCCGGCGAGTCGGTCGACATCCCGGTGCTGAAAGCCTATGCCATATGGGATCTCTATGCTGAATGGCTGGGCAAGAGCGATTTCACAGGGATGACACCCGAACCGGTTCTGCTCTGGCAGGATGCCCCCGGACTGATCACCAACGTCGGACTGATCCCGGGACAGACCGCCGAGGACGGTTCGATCGTCGTATCGACGGCCGACAAGGTAGGCAACGCCCTAATCGGCCTCCGCATCGGTGGCGAAATACGCTGGAGCTGGCATATCTGGGTGACACGCTACGATCCCAATGCGGAACTGGTGGCCTTCGGAAAGATCTACACATGGGACAACAACGGCGACGGGGTAACGGATTATACCTTCATGGACCGTAATCTCGGCGCCGTGATCAACAAAGCGCTCATCGAGAATACACCGGCCGACTCGCTGGCCGCCTGCGGACTGCTGTATCAATGGGGACGCAAGGATCCCTTCCCCGGCGACCGCATACTCCGCGGAACGAATCAGACCGACTACAACCGTTTCGATAGCAAACCCATCTACGACGCTGCAGGAACGCTGCTGACCGAGGGGTCGCAATCGGGAGGCACGGGTATCCGCACGATCAGAACCAGCGAAGACCTGACCCGGACGAACTTTGCCAAATCAATATTTTCGCCGATGCATTTCCTGTTAGCCGACGACTGGTTCCCCAGCAAGGAGCCCCTGAAAGTCGAAGCGTGCGACACGTTGTGGTACGGTGCTCGGGGCAAAACGCCGTTCGATCCCTGTCCCGAAGGGTGGTGTGTCCCGGCGGACAAGAACGGACTGTTCGCATGGAACGGACTCGACAAGGCCACGACCGACTATTCGCCACTAGGGGTCTTTCCCTATGCCGGATTCCGTTACCGCGTCGGTGGCGGATGCCTGAAGAATTCGGGATTCAATACAGGTATCTGGACTCAGGATACCTACCAGCTCTCCATTTACATCATTCCCTACGACCAACGTCCCAGCATAAAAAGAGACAGGGGCTATCGCAGCGACGGATATTCCGTCCGCTGTGCTAAAGACGAATAACTCAACACACCTTTAATTTATAAAACGATGAAGAAATTTACTTTCCGGAGTTTGCTGGCCATTGCGGCCGCAGGCGTACTCTTTACCGCATGTAAAGACGAGAACGACGACGGCAACACGTCGAAGACGACCTATGAATTCTCGGTGAAGGCCGAAGACAACCCCATCAGCGCCCCGGCCGACGGCAAGACCTACACCATCCTGGTCACCTCAACCAAAACGGCTCAGGCCGGAACGAGCGCAGTAGCCTACGAAGTGGTCTCATCTCCCGAATGGGCTCCGGCCGAACTCGAACAGACTGCGCTGGTCATCACGGTCGCCAAGAACAGTTCGACCGAGGCCCGCGAACCGGGCAAAGTGGTTCTCAAACAGGACGAAAGCGACAAAACGCTCGAAATCACGATCAATCAGGCAGGATTCTCCAATTCGATGTCGTTCGACGCGACTTATTCGACCGACCGCTGCAAGGTGCTCGTGATCGAACCGACGATCACAGGCTTCGACCAAAACCCCGTCTACAAATGGACGGTGAAGGGCCCTAACGACGCGGAAGCTGCCGAAGCCGGAACCGACAAGACGCTTTCGTTCATCCAACTGGAAACGGGCGACTACACGATTTCGCTGACAATCTCCGACGACAGCGGCATCACCGAGACCAAGAGCGCCACCGTCACCGTAACGACCGAGGCTACGGCCTATTCGTATTATATCTCGGAAGTCTTGGAGTATAATCCTGCGATTACCAACGGCAAGGGATTGGCATTCTCGACCATCGACACGCCGTCCACGGTATTGGCAAGCGTCAACACAAAACTCGTCGACAAGCCGTTTGACAAAAACGATCTGGGAGTGAATCTCGGTTCGTTCGGCGGCAGCATCGTATTCAGATTCGACCATACAGTGATGAATGTCAATGGTCTGCGCGACTTCCGCATCGGTTCATATGCCACCAAAGGCGCTTATCCTGCACAAGGGGTTGTCTATGTTTCGTCTGACGCGAACGGCAACGGCAAGGCCGACGATGAATGGTACGAACTGGCTGGCAGCGAATACGGCAAGACCGGCGAACGACGCAACCTGAAAATGGTTTATACCCGTCCCGACAATGTCACCCCGTCCGATGGAATGGTAGAATGGGTCTCCTATGCAATCAACGAATCGGAAACCGGAACCTATTGTTATGCCAAGGCTCCATGGGGGACATTCTCGGTCTGGCCCGCATGGTTGATGGAATCGGCCGAGGGCACCGCACTGACATATACGGGTTGCACGATGCTGCCGCCTCTGGCCAAGGCCCCGGAAGATCTGACGAACGGCTGGCCAACTCAAGCTTCCCGCTGGTACGACTACGGCTATGTCTGCAACAGCGACCCCACGGATGAGACTGGATCGTCGTTCGACATCGGCTGGGCTCGCGACAAAGAAGGGAACAAAGTTAATTTGCCGGGCATCGATTTCGTGAAGATCCAGAACGCCACCTTGCAGGATCTGGGCTACGGCTATGGTCCGGCCTGCGTGTTGTTCAACTGCGCTATCGACCTGCACTTGGCGGGAAAAGAGATCGAAACAATTGCGCAATAATATTTGACACGGCGGCGGGGCCTTTTAATCGCGGTGAACCATTGCAAACCTTCCTGTAATTAATCCTGCCGCCATTTTTTTGATAGTCTGTTTGCAGAAACTGGAGAATCACAGAGGTTAGTAGTATGCGTTGTCTGCCATACAACCATACATCCGGTTTCTGCAAACAGACTTTTTAACGGATTCTTATGAAAAAAACAGTCTATTTCATCCTGCTTAGCGCGGCTACCTTCCTTATCTCCTGCGCATCGAACACGACAGGAATAGACGCCTATACGGAAACCCTCTACAAACCGTCCTATGCCTCGGGCTTCGAGATCGTCGGTGCTGAAGGCCGGCAAAGTACGCTTCTCAAAGTATTCAATCCGTGGCAAGGCGCCGAGAACACCGAAACAACGCTCTTCATCGTCCGCAACGGAGAAAAGATTCCGGCAGGTTTCACCGGACAGGTCGTGAAAGCGGGAGCGAGGCGCATCGTTTGCCTCTCCTCTACTTATGTGGCGATGCTCGATGCGTTGGGACAGGTCGACCGGGTGGTAGGAGTTTCGGGAAGAAACTATATTTCGAATAAATATGTAACGACACACCCCGAAGCCGTGGCGGACATCGGCTTCGACGGAAATATCGACTACGAACTGCTGCTCGCACAACGGCCCGATCTGGTGCTGTTGTTCGGCGTGAGCGGCGCAAGCGGCATGGAGTCGAAACTGCTCGAAATGGGCATTCCGTTCTGTTACATCGGCGAGTACCTCGAAGAGTCGCCGCTCGGCAAGGCCGAATGGCTGGTGGCTATCGCCGAGATCACCGACAGCCGCGAAAAAGGCGAAGCAGTCTTCGAGCCGGTTCCCGAACGTTACGATGCGCTCCGGGCAAAAGTCGCGGCGGCGACTTCGAAACATCCGAAAGTGATGATTAACACGCCCTATGCCGGGTCGTGGTTTATGGCGTCGACCGAAAGCTACGTCGCCCGGCTGATCGCCGACGCCGGAGGGGATTATATTTACAAGAAGAACACATCGAACCGTTCGCTCCCCATCGACCTCGAAGAGGCGTATATGCTCACGGCACAGGCCGATATGTGGCTCAATGCGGGCAGTGCCGCGTCACTCGGGGAGTTGAAATCGCAGTTCCCGAAATTCACAAACACCCGATGCGTAAGAAACGGTGCCGTTTACAACTGCAACAAACGGCTGAATGTCGCCGGAGGCAACGACTACTGGGAGTCGGGTGTGGTACAGCCCGACGTCGTCCTGCACGACCTGATCGCGATCATGCACCCGGAGGTACTGGACGAAAACGACCGGGAATTACACTACTACCAACGCCTCGAATAATCAACGGTCGATACCGTCGCGCGAAAGGACGCCCTGCGTGTAGTAGTGCTTCACATCACACATTTCAGTAACAAGGTCGGCCGCATCGATCAGTGCCTGCGGTGCATAACGCCCCGTGATAACCACCTCAACAGCCGGATGACGGCTGCGCAGCACATCCAGCACGACAGCGGTCGAGAGCAGTCCGAAATGCAGAGCGATGGTCAGTTCGTCGAGGATCACCACATCGTATTCCCCGCTTCGGAGCAGGTCCGCACAACGGGCCCATCCTTTGCGTGCCGCTTCCGCATCGGCCGACTCGGGGTCTTTTCCGATAAAACATCCGCGCCCCAGTTGTTCGATACGGATACGGCCGAATGCCGGGTCCGAGCCGTTGAACAGCCGTTCGATCTTCGTTTCATTGTATTTCATCGATTTGACGAACTGCCCGACATAGACGCCCTTCCCGGCGCACAACGCCCGCAGGGCCAGTCCGAATGCCGCCGTGGTCTTGCCTTTGCCGTTACCGGTGTAAACGTGTACATAGCCTTTAGTCTCCATTCCTAAAAATTGATTTGATTCCCCTCGGCGAACAGCGAATCGAGAAGCAGACAAAGTTCCGATACCAGTTCCTCTCCGTCCAGATCGCCGTTCAGGGTGAAGAATTTCCCCAGCGGAGTGCAGTACTGCACCGTGCTGACGGCCTCGCAGGACTCGGCACCGCAGATAATGACCGCATCGACATCGTCCTCATGCCGCAGCATGGCGTTGTAAAACGCCAACAGGTACTGCGGGGCGTTTATCGACGGAACAAGTACCATCGTTCCCGATGCGTCGAATTTGTCGGGCGAATTTATCACTTTCAGACCGTATCGGTCTGCAATCCTTCCGGCCGTTTCCGCCGGAACTCCGTATAATACGATATTCATAACTATTCAATTAAAAAAAGGCGCGGCCGGCTACTAATCTCTATGCAATGACTTGTTATGGCAGTAACGGGTCTTTGTTTGGCCGCGCCTTTTTGAGTTATCCGAAAATCAAAATCAAAAGCTGGGCCGCCAGCACCCGCAGGAACATCGACAGCGGATAGACCGTAGCATATCCCACCGAAGGTGCGTCGGACGTGGTCTGCTCGGTCGAATAGGCCAGTGCCGGCGGATTGGTCGACGCGCCCGAAAGCACGCCGATCAGCGTATAATAGTTGAGTTTGTAGTAAAAACGTCCGAAAAGCCCCGCCAGCAGCAGCGGAACGATCGTGATTACAGCTCCGTAAGCGATCCAGACATATCCGCCCGCGACGAGCGTAGGCACGAAATCCTCGCCCGCACCCAGCCCCACGCCCGCAAGGAAAAGCGAAATGCCCACTTCGCGCAGCATCAGGTTGGCCGACATCGTCGTATAGGTGATGAGCCGGTAATGCGGACCGTAGCGGCCGATCAGGATGGCGACGATCAGCGGACCGCCGGCAAGGCCCAGTTTCACGGGCTGCGGAACGCCGGGAATCCAGAACGAAATGCTGCCCAGCACGACGCCCAGCGCGATGCCGATGAAAATAGGAATCAGGTTGGGATGGTTGAGACGCTTGAGCGAATTGCCGAAGAGCCGCTCGGCATGGGCTACCGAAAGTTCGGGACCCACGACCGTCACCCGGTCGCCCAGCTGCAACTGCAGATTCCCTGCAGCCACCAGGTCGATACCCGAACGGTTGATGCGTGTAATGGTGACGCCGCTCGTGGAGCGGATGCGCAGTTCGGCGAGTGTCTTGCCGTTCAGCTCGGGTTTGGTGATAAGTATTCGGCGTGAAATCATCTTCCTATCCTGCATCATCGGACCGGCATCCACCTCCCGGCCGAGCAACGCGACCAGTGCCTCGGCATCTTTGGGCGCCGCCACGAGCAAAATCCGGTCGCCGCAGCGGAGCGTCGTCGCAGCATCGGCCAGTTCGGGAGCTTCGCCCGGACGGCAAATCCGCGACACGACGAAATCGCGCAGGGCCAAACGGCGTATTCCGGAGATGCTTTTACCCTCGACGGCAGGATTGCAGATTTCGACGGAAATCCGCCGGGTCGTCAGGTCTTTCAGCACGTCCGTACCCAAACCTGCCGCCTCTTCCTCCTGCCGCACGTCGATACGCAGCAGATAGCGCAACGCCAGCAGGGTCAGGATGGCTCCGATCACTCCGAGCGGATAGGCCAATGCATAGCCTGTCGCGATATCCGGGGCATCGGCTCCGGCGTGCAGGTCGCTGAAAGCCTGCTGCGCGGCACCCAGCCCCGGGGTATTGGTCACGGCACCCGACATCACGCCGACCATCGTCGTCATCGGAAGCCCGGTGACATAATAAAGGGCAACCGTTGTAACGACGCCGAGCGCCACGACCAGTACGGCCAGTTTGTTCAGCGTGACGCCGCCCTTGCGGAACGAGGAGAAAAATCCGGGACCGACCTGCAAACCGATCGAATAGACGAAGAGAATCAGTCCGAACTCTTTGAGGAAGTGCATCAGGTGCTCGTCGATGTTCATGCCGAAATAGCTGAACGCGATGCCGACGAACAAAATACCCGTCACCCCCAGCGACACCCCGGCGATCTTCACCTTGCCCAGCATGATGCCGAGTGCGATGACCAGCGCCAGGATCATCACCGAGTGGGCGACACCGCCGCCCCAAAGCGACTCGGAACCAAATAGCAATCGTTCGAGTAATTCCATACCGAATCCCGTTTTAGGCCGAGCTGTTCCCGCAAAGCGAAACCCGTGTGCCGAAAACGGCACAGCAATCCTTGCAACAGCATCGGAATTAAAATTATCATGCAGTATACAACCGAAATCAAACGCCCATCCCTCGGGGTCCTTTGACATCGAATCGACTTGGCAGGTCTTCTGACTGACTCCTGTTCCGAAGCCTTCCCGATCCTTGCGGATCAGTGGCTGAGATGTTCGAAACCTTCACGGAGTTTCACAGCAGCGGGACTGTCCGGGATTTGCACCCGATTCCCTTTTCATTTCCTCCCCGGCACGGGGAACGGAAAACCAAATCTGGGGCAAATATAACGGTTAATCCCGAAAAACAGCGCTCGACAACAAATTATTTTCGTGAAACAGCATTACAAACGCCCGAAACGACTATTTTTGTTTCATGGATTTTTCATTTCGATATACCGCAGAAGACCATTGCGCTGCATTGCCCGTGGCTGAATATATCGCCCGGTTCCGTGATGCCAAGCGGTTTTTGGAGTGTTGCCGCGCCTGCCGCAATTACGGCCGCAGCTGGGGATGCCCGCCGTTCGGATACGATGTCGGAGCATATCTCTCGCAATATACGTCAGCATTGATTATCGCGACGAAGATCACTCCTGCCGAACAGCACGTTCCGATGTCGGAAGCCGGCCGGCTGATCCGCCCCGAACGGCAGCGGCTCGAACGGCGGCTGCTCGAAATGGAACGCAGGTACGGCGGACGGTCGTTCGCCTATGTCGGCACCTGCCTCTACTGCCCCGAAGGAACCTGCACCCGCCCCGAAGCGAAACCCTGCCGCCACCCCGAACTGGTACGCCCATCGCTCGAAGCCTGCGGATTCGACATCGCACGCACGACCTCCGAACTCTTCGGCATCGAACTGAAATGGGGTACAGACGGATCATTGCCCGAGTATTTGACCCTTGTCTGCGGGTTCTTCCATAATGCAGAAAATATAATATGGAACGGATAAAAGCCGTATTCAACTGGAGCGGCGGCAAGGATTCCGCCCATGCGCTGTTGCGGGCACAGCAATCGGGCGAATACGAGATCGTCGCGCTGCTGACTACCGTAAACCGGGATACGCACCGTTCGACGATGCACGGCATCCCGACGGCATTACTGCAAATGCAGGCCGAAAGCATCGGCGTTCTTCTTTATATCGTAGACCTGACGCCCAAAGGCAATATGGAGGATTACGACGTCGCCATGTCCCGGGCCGTGGAGCATTTCAAGACGCAGGGCGTGACCCGTTTCATCTTCGGGGATATTTTCCTGCACGATGTGCGCAAATACCGGGAGCAGCAACTCTCGCCGCACGGAATCGAAATCGTGGAACCGCTTTGGGGAAAATCTTCGGAAGAGGTGATGAACGATTTCCTCGTATCGGGATTTCGGACGGTCGTCGTAACCACGATGGCCGACGGACTCGGCGCCGACGCCATAGGCCGGGAGATCGACCGCGGCTTCATAGCCTCTCTGCCTGCCGGAGTCGATCCCAATGGAGAAAACGGCGAATATCATACATTCTGTTACGACGGTCCGATCTTCCGACAGCCCGTGCCGTTCCGGCTGGGCCGATCTTTTTCACAAAGCTACAACATCCGCCTAGACGACGGAACGGTGAAAACTTATTCCTATTGGTTTGCCGACCTTCAAGCTCTAAATACAAATTCGGATGCAGGAACCGGCCCTGCATCCGAATAACACGGTACATCTTGGTCACAGCGCGAATTTTGCTCCGATAAAGTAAGTGCGCGGAACTGCCGGACCGTAGATATAAGCGGCATCTTTGTTCTGGCCGAAATCGAGGTCCTTCTGGAAGCTGTCGAAAAGGTTTTTCACCCCGGCATTCAGTTCCAGCCGCAGTTGTTTCGTGAGCCGGAAATTGTACGACAGCCGCAGGCCCATATCCCAGAAATCGGGCGTCAGACGCTCGGTATCCCTCTCGATATACCCAGCATTGTGCTGCACGAGCATCCGGCCCGTGTAGTTGCCGAACACCGACGCCGTGAAATCACGCGTGAGGTTGACGTTCGCCGTCAAGTAGCCGTAATGGTCCGGCGAACGGAACATCCGCCGCTGGGGCGTCACGTCGTCCGACCATTTTTCGGGTTCGTCGTAACGGCTGCGCTGGAAGGTGTAGCCCAGCTGCAGCTCGAACCGTCCCGGAATACCCGCCTTGGCTTCGGCTCCCACGCCGGCCACGGTGGCTCCCGAAGCGTTGCGGCGCTCCTTAATGATGTTGCCCTGGGCATCCTCGCCGATTTTTTCGAGCGTAAACACGTCCTCAAGCATCGTGTAGAATCCTTCGACGAGCAGGTTGGCCTGCACTCGCCCGAAATTATGATACAGATCCACCGATGCACTCAGGCTGTGCGAGTATTCGGGTTTGAGATCCGGAGCGAGTCGAATGATCGCCACCTTGTTGTCCAAAGCGTCGATGTGCAGGTCCTCGTTGTAGGCCTGCGGCGCGCGGTAACCGCTCGAATAGCTGGCCCGCAGGCCGATCTTTTCCGTCGGACTGTAACGCACGTTCACGCGCGGCGAAAAGACGACGTTCTTCATCATGTTGTGCTTGTCCACGCGGCCGCCGATCAGGAAGTTGAGCTTTTCGCTCCGCCACTCGTTCTGGAAAAAGAAACCCGTGCTATGGGTGGTCTGCTCGAAGTCGCGCCCGAAGCCGAGGTATTTGTCGTGCAGCGTATTGTAGTTGTACTCGACGCCCGCCGTCAGTTCCGAGGGCAGGAACAGCAGTTTATGGAAAGAGTAGGTATATTGGGCTCCCGCCACGAACGTCTTGTCGTCCGTAGCGCCATAGGCGTCGGGCTTCTTGTCCGTGCCGAAATAACTGTCACGGTCGATATTCTGCGCCGAAGTATAGATGCCCATCCGGTGGCGGTTGTTCGGACTGAACCAGTCGAATTTCAATCCGCCGCCGTCGATCTTGTGATTGAGCTGTTCGGCGATATCGGCCATGTGGGGCGGCTGGTCGAACTCGTTGCCCCCACGGCGAAACTCGTGAATATGGTGGTATTCCGCCGTCAGACGCGTATAGGGCGAAGTTTTGTAATAGGCCCGAAATCCGGCCGTCTCGGAGTTGAGTTTTGGGATGTCCGAGAATCCGTCCCCGTTGCGGTCATACGAATCGCGGTCCTTAATCATGCCGAACAGGTAGACACCCATTTTGTAGTCGTCGGAGACGAACGAGCCGTTGAGCGAGGTGTTGAAGTCGGCCGTACCGCCCTCAAAGATATTGGTCGTATTGGAGAGTGTGACGGAGTTGCGCAGCGGCTCCTTGGTGATGATGTTGACCACACCGCCGATGGCATTCGCCCCGAACAACGCCGAGCCGCCTCCGCGGATCACCTCGACCCGCTCGATCATGGCGACGGGCAGCTGTTCAAGGCCGTAGACCGATGCCAGCGAACTGAAGATCGGGCGGCTGTCGAGCAGTACCTGCGAATACTGCCCTTCGAGTCCGTTTATGCGCAGCTGGGTCGTACCGCAGTTGCCGCAGTTGGTTTCGACGCGCAATCCCGACTGGAAATTCATCGTCTCGGCCAGATTGCACGAGGCGGTCGATTCGAAGAGTTTGGCCGAGGCCACCGATACGATAGTCGGTGATGTTTTCTTGTTGGTCTCCGTCCGGCTGGCCGACACGACGACCTCTTCGACAGAAAGCGCCTCTTCGGTCAGGGAAAAATTGACCTCGATGGTCTTGTCGGGCGAGATCTCGACCGTCTGCTCGGCACTCCTGTAACCCACAGACGAGGCAACGAGCGTAAAACGGCCCTGCGGCAGGTTCTTCAGGAAATAGTGCCCCGTGGCATCGGTAGCGATGCCGATGGTCGTGCCTTTCACGGCGATGGTGGCAAAGGCCAGATGTTCGTAGGTTTTGGCATCGACCACATGGCCGGTGATATTTGCGTCGCTCTGCTTTTGGGGCTTCATGGCAGGCTCCTCCCCGGCGGAGCATACCGCGGGGAGCAGGAGCATGAGAAATGCCCCCAATATTTTTTCTTTCATGGAAAAATCCGGTTTTTGATAATTACTGATACATATACATGGCAACGGGTGCGGGCAACAAGCCCGTCCCGTTCAGAATGGAATGTGTATCAGCAGACGGGAGGTGCACGCAGCCCGTAAATCCGGATCGGAGCGTCCTGCCGGACGGCCGGTTTTTGCGTTTTGAAAATGAAGGAAACTCCCAGCAGCCGTAAGGCGAATGCGACGAGCGTCGCCACCATCATTACCAGCAGCGACAGGTGTGCGATCAGTTGAAACTGCTGCGGGGTATGGCTGTGGCCGGGATTATTCGAGGTACCGGAGAAAGGATGCGAGTGAACATAGATATGCCCGTCGATATTGTGAGCATGGGGAAACAGCGTAACAGAACTCCAGTACCATGCGAAGAGTACCAGTAGCAATACCGCACCTATGTTCCGTTTGTATTTTCGCACTATTCTTTATATGATTGGCTCCAAAGATAACGAAAAAAGATGAAAAATGCATTGTCATCATAAGAAATGCAGACGAATTGCGGATGCAAAATACGAAATACAAATCTCATATTATTAAATACCA
>ENA-UONT01001735-UONT01001735.1-human-gut-metagenome-genome-assembly--contig:-CS20-NODE-1735-length-17371-cov-6.478401_pt1 | contig 17371 bp, 14 predicted proteins | sample MGYA00242459_ERZ724006 | MGnify/ENA metagenome assembly ERZ724006 | reverse complement strand
GCGTCAAGCGCCGCAAGAAGTCCGAGGCCGCCCGCAAGAACAAGCGCTATTATTAATTTTGATCGCACAGATCCCCGCTCATCCGAGCGGTGATTTTGTTTTTGCCAAAAACCCTTTATGGAGTTGACAGCCCTTTCGCGATGCGCTAAGATGGGCAAAATACCCGAAAGCCATGTGCAGAATACGATCGAAATAACAGGAGGATATGGTCTTGAACAGTGCTTATGCCAACCGTTTCGTCGGCGAAGGGCTCACCTTTGACGACGTGCTGCTCGTCCCGGCAGAGAGCTCCGTCGTTCCGCGCGATGTGAAGCTCGAAACGCATCTCACGAAGAAGATCCGTCTCGGCATCCCCATCATGAGCGCGGCCATGGACACCGTGACCGAATCACGCATGGCGATCGCGATCGCGCGCGAGGGCGGCATCGGCGTCATTCATAAAAATATGACGATCGAGCAGCAGGCCGAGCAGGTCGATCTCGTCAAGCGCAGCGAGAACGGCGTCATCACCAACCCGTTCTTCCTTTCCGCGGAGCACACGCTGCGCGATGCGGACAATCTCTGCGCCAAATACCGCATTTCCGGCGTTCCCATCGTGGACGAATCCGGCAAGCTCGTCGGCATCATCACCAACCGCGATATGAAATTTGAGACCAACCCCGACCGGAAGATCCGCGAGCTCATGACGAGCGAAAATCTCGTCGTCGGCCGCGAGGGAACCACACTCGAGGAAGCCAAAGAGACGCTGCGCCAGCACAAGATCGAAAAGCTGCCCATCGTCGATAAGGATTTCCATCTCAAGGGTCTCATCACGATCAAGGATATCGAAAAGGCTGTGGCCTATCCCAACGCCGCAAAGGACAGCCGCGGCCGTCTGCTCGTCGCCGCCGCCATCGGCGTCACGGCGGATGTGCTCGACCGTGCGGGCGCGCTGCTCGACGCGGGCGCGGACGCTCTCGTGCTCGACAGCGCCCACGGCCACTCCCGCAACATCATGGAGGCCGTGAAGAATATCAAGGCAAAGTACCCCGACGCACAGCTCATCGCGGGCAACGTTGCCACCGCCGCCGCCACGGAAGCGCTCATCCAGGCGGGCGCGGACTGCGTCAAGGTCGGCATCGGCCCCGGCTCCATCTGCACGACGCGCGTCGTTGCGGGCGTCGGCGTGCCGCAGATCACCGCCGTGATGGAAAGTGCGGAGATTGCCAACAAATACGGCATCCCCATCATCGCCGACGGCGGCATCAAGTATTCCGGCGATATCGTCAAGGCGCTTGCCGCGGGCGGCAGCGTCGTGATGCTCGGCTCCATGCTCGCCGGGTGTGAGGAAGCCCCGGGCGATACCGAGGTGTTCCAGGGCCGTCAGTTCAAGGTCTACCGCGGCATGGGTTCGCTCGCTGCGATGGCGAAGGGCTCGAAGGACCGCTACTTCCAGGAGAAAAACTCCAAGCTCGTCCCCGAGGGCGTCGAGGGCCGCGTACCGTACCGCGGACCGGTGTCCGACACGGTGTATCAGATGGTCGGCGGTCTCCGCTCCGGCATGGGCTACTGCGGCGCGCCCGACATTGAAACGCTGCGCACTACGGCGCAGTTCGTGCGCATCACCGCCGCGGGCCTGCGCGAGAGCCACCCGCACGATATCTACATCACCCGCGAAGCGCCCAACTACACCATGGGGCCGAATACCTAAAAAAATTCAAGCAAACCCCACTCCGTTGAGGGGTTTGCTTGAGGGGCTGCGGCTCGCCGCAGCGCAAACTCTGCGAGGCCTTTCATATTATGATAAAACGGGAGACGGGATCGCCGTCTCCCGTTTTCTGTTGCGCACATCGGAAAATGTTGGTATAATACCCTTAGTAACAGGGGGAGTGTTTCCATGCAGGACAATATCGCGGTGCTCCGCGAGTGGATCGCCGGGAGCGGCAACATCGTCTTTTTCGGCGGCGCGGGCGTGTCCACGGAATCCGGCATCCCGGATTTCCGCAGCACGGACGGGCTGTACCGGCAGGAATATAAATATCCCCCGGAGACGATTTTGAGCCACACATTTTTCGAGCAAAACCCGGAAGAATTCTTCCGCTTTTACCGCGCCAAGCTCATCCCGGACAAATCGGTTCAGCCGAACGCGGCGCACCGGCGTCTCGCCGAGCTTGAGCGGGAAGGGAAGCTGCGCGCCGTCATCACGCAGAACATCGACGGGCTGCATCAGGCCGCGGGCAGCAAGCGCGTCATTGAGCTGCACGGTTCGATCCACCGCTGCCGCTGCGCCAGATGCGGCAAGCCCTGTCCCGAGGAGGCCGTCAACACCGGAGTGGGCGTGCCGCGCTGCTCGTGCGGCGGCGTGCTCCGCCCGGAGGTCGTGCTCTATGAAGAGCCGCTCGCCGAGCGCGACATCACCGATGCCGTGAACTTTATCCGGAAGGCGGACGTCCTAATCGTAGGTGGCACGTCGCTCGCGGTGTATCCCGCGGCGGGACTGCTGCGCTATTACGAAGGCCGCAAGCTCGCGCTCGTGAATATGGGCGCTACGAGCTATGACGAATCGGCCGACCTTCTCATCCGCGAAAAGATCGGCAAGGTATTTTCGGAGGTATGAAGACAGACATTCTCGGCGTCGCGTTCGACGCGCTGACGCTCGATGAAGCCGAAGAGCGTGCCGACGCGCTGCTGCGCTCCGGCACCGGCGGGTATATCGTAACGGCCAACCCCGAGATCGTGCTGCGCTGCCGGGAGGACGCGGCGTATGCCGCCTCGGTCAACGGCGCGGCGCTCGTGCTCGCGGACGGCGTGGGCGATCTCTGTGCCGCGCGCATTCTGGGAACGCCCCTTCCCGAGCGCGTTACGGGCGCAGACCTTGTGCCGCGGCTCCTTGCCCGGCTCGCGCAGCGCTCCGGCAGCGTGTTCCTTTACGGCGCGCGCCCCGGCGTCGCGCAAAGAGCGGGGGAAAAGCTGAAAAGCGCTTATCCCGGCCTTCGTATCGCCGGAGCGGAAAATGGGTATATTTCCGATGAAACGGCGCTTTTCGCGGCGCTGGAACAGAAAAAAACCGATCTGCTGCTGCTTGGTCTCGGCGCGCCGCGGCAGGAGCTGTGGATGGCGCGAAACCGGCAGAAAATAAATGCCGTCATGATCGGCGTCGGCGGACTGCTCGACGTATTCGCCGGGGACATTCCCCGCGCGCCGGAGAGCTGGCAGCGGCTGGGACTGGAATGGCTCTACCGGCTGCTGCGCGAGCCGAAGCGCCTCAAGCGCATGATCCGTCTGCCTAAAATACTGCTTCTCGCGGCGTGCGAGCGGAAATAAAAAAAGAGACCCCCGAAGGGGTCTCGCAAAATAAGTCAGCAGCCGCACCCGCAGCCGTTGTTGTTTCCGCAGCCGCAGCCGTTGCCGCAGCCGCCGCACCCGCAGCCGCAGAGCAGGATGAGAATGATGATGATCCAGAGACAGCCGTTATTATTTCCACAGAACATGGAGAATACCCTTTCCCCGTGCCATATTTGCGCCCCGGCCGCGCACGGCGCTCCGGCCGGTCGGTAACATCGTTTCGCATTTCCGCCGGGGCTTTCCGCCCCGTCTGCGGTATTCTATGCCCGAGCGCCGCGGGCGGTTACAACTCCAAGGAGAGCATTTATGTCTGACGAAGAAAAGATCCGGCCCGAAGCGGAAAACCACATCGGGCGACACATGGCGCCCACGCCGCCTCCGGCGGAGGAGCCGGTAAAGGCTGCCTGTGTCCCGGCCGCGCCGAAAGCGCCGGAGACCGCCGCGCCGAAAGCGCCGGAGACGCCGAAGTCCCCGGCGGCGAAGAGCGCGAAGCCGGCGAAGAAAAAGCCGGTGCGCTCCGTCCGGACAGCGCGCCCGGAAAAGAAGCCGGAGCCGGAACCGAAAAAGAAAAAAGCCGCGCCGCAGCCGGTCGAGGCCGAGCTGGACCCGCGCGAGGCGGAGCGTGCGTATATGCCCATCCGCTCCCGGCGCGACGGGCGCATCGGATGCATGGGCGGCATTATGTACGCTGCGTTCATCCTCTGCGCAAGCGTGCTTCTCGCGGTGTTCGGCTGGATGGCGGCCTCGGACGTGCTCGCGCTCAACAAGAGCGCGGAGAGCGTGGAGATCACGCTGCCGGAGAGCGCCTTTACGCAGAAGACCGTGGACGTGACGGACGACGACGGCAACGTCACCGGAACGAAAACCGTCCGCGTGGCGGACATGAACACCGTCTCCGGCATTTTGAAGGACTACGGCCTCATCAACTACAAGTGGCTCTTCCAACTCTATTCGCGCTTTTCGAACGCGGAGGTGCAGCTCAGCCCCGGGACGTACGCGCTCACAACGAATCTGGACTACCGCGCTCTTGTGAAAAAGATGCAGACCGGCGCGGATTCGCAGCTCCAGACGCTCGTCATGTTCCCCGAGGGCTACAACCTTGACCAGGTGTTCGCCAGGCTCGAGGAAAACGGCGTGTGCAGCAGGGAGGATCTCTACGCTGCCGCGGCGAACGCCGAGTTCTCGTATACGTTCCTTGAAGGTGTGGAGACGGGCGATCCCTACCGGCTCGAGGGCTTCCTCTTCCCGGATACGTATTACTTCTATCAGGGAATGCAGGCCTCGAGCGCGATCAATAAATTCCTCTCAAACCTCCATTACCGCATCACGGACGAGATGTGGCAGAAAGCGCAGGCCATGAATCTGACGTTCAAGCAGGTGATCACGGTCGCCTCGCTCATCGAGCGAGAGGCCGCGAACGACGCCGAGCGCGCGACGATCGCCTCGGTCATCTATAACCGCCTGAACATCGGTATGCCGCTGCAGCTCGACTCCACGGTCGTGTACGCCATCCGCGAGACCGGCGAGACGACGATGTCCACCGAGCTCATCCAGGCCACCGACAGCCCGTATAACACCTATCTCTATCAGGGCCTGCCGCCCGGACCGATCTGCAACCCCGGCATGAAGTCTATCGAAGCCGCGCTCAACCCCGAGCAGACCGGGTATTACTACTTTGCACTCGACATGGAAACGAAGAGCATGCGCTTCTTCGCCACGCTCGCCGAGCACGAGGCGTTTGTTGCCACACAGGATTACGGCTAAACGCTTCAAACAAACCTTGTTTGACTCCTGCGGAGGCAAACCCGGGCAAGACATTTTAAGCACAAAAGACCGTGGAAAACATTCTGCGGTCTTTTTGCATTGTCAACGCAAAACCGGCGTGATATAATCGCAGCTATGGAAACGAACGATCTTATTCGGCGCGCGGAGGACCTTGCCGCGCGCTGTGAGCGCACCTCGTCGGTGACGGCGACCGCCTTTCTCACTCCGGCGGAGCGCATGGAGCTGCAAAATACCCCCTCGCTGCGCGGCACGGCCGTCGTCTATTCCGGCGGCGGGATGGAGTGCGAGCGCACCTGCGCGTTCTTTCTCCCGTTCTATCTCACGGCGGAGGAGCTCGACCCTTCGGAGTATATCAGCGCGGTGCATTTCCGCAGCTTCTTCGGCGAGCCGGGCCACCGAGATTATCTCGGCGCACTGCTCGCGCTCGGCGTGCGCCGCGAGTGGGTGGGGGATATCCGCATCCGGGGCGCGGAGGCGTGGGTGTTCTGCCTGCCGAGCGTCGTAAAAACGCTCGCGGAGCTCGACCGCGCCGGGCGCTATACCGTCCGCGGCGAGGAGATCGCTCTCGCGGACGTCCCGGAGGAAGAGGTGAAGACCGAAACCGTGAGCTTCACGGTGCAGAGCCTCCGGCTCGACGCCGTGACCGCGGGGCTTTTCCATGTCTCCCGCACGACCGCCGCAGAGCTCATCCGTCTCGGCAGCGTGTCGCTCAACTATGTGCCGTGCCTGCACACGGACGCCGCCATCCGCGACGGCGACGTTATTTCCGTGCGCGGCAAGGGCAAGGGAACGGTCACCGACACCGGCGGCCGCTCGCGCAAAGACCGTATCTTCGTCACCGCCGAACGGCGGGTCTGAAAACATAAAGGAGGAACAACCATGATCCCTGAAAGACTCTCCCGGCTGCGCCGGGAAATGGAACAGCGCCGTATTGACGTGTACGTCGTCCCCACGGCGGACTTCCACGAATCCGAATACGTCGGCGCGCACTTCAAGGCACGCTCCTACATCACCGGCTTTACCGGCAGCGCCGGCACGGCCATTATAACAATGACCGAGGCCGGTCTCTGGACGGACGCGCGCTATTTCCTGCAGGCGAAGCACCAGCTGGAGAATACCGGCGTGACGCTCTACCGCATGGGCGAGGAGGGCGTACCGACGATCATGGAATACCTGCGCTCCGCGCTGCCCGAGGGCGGCACGCTCGGCTTTGACGGCCGCGTCATCAACGCGCGCCTCGGCGCGGAGTTCCTCGCGCTTGCCGGGGAAAAGAACGCCAAGCTTGCCGTCGGTGAGGATCTTGTCGGCATCATCTGGGACGACCGCCCCGAGCTGCCGCACGCGCCGGTACGCATCCTCACGGCGGAATACTCCGGCCGTTCCACCGCGGACAAGCTCGCGGACGTGCGCGCCGAGATGAAAAAGCAGGGCGCGAGCGTCCATCTGCTCACGTCGCTTTATGATATCGCGTGGCTGCTGAACGTCCGCGGCGGCGATATTGATTATGTCCCCGTTGTGCTCTCCTATCTCGCGCTCACGGAGGAGCAGTGCCTCTGGTTCGTGCAGGACGCCGTTCTCACGGACGAGCTTCGCGCCTATCTTGCCGAGAACCGCATCGAAACGCGCCCGTATGAGAGCTTCTACGACTATGCCGCCGCCATCCCCGCCGGGGAGACGGTGCTGCTCGACAAGGGCGTGTGCAACTACCGCCTCGTCTCCGAGCTTTGTGAGGGTGTCGAGATCGTGGACGAGACGAACCCCTCCGTGCTTATGAAGTCCATCAAGAATGAGACCGAGCAGAAGAACACGGTCAACGCCCACATCAAGGACGGCGTCGCCGTGACAAAATTCATCTACTGGCTCAAGAAGAACATCGGCAAGACGCCGATGACCGAGCTTTCCGCCTCCGACTATCTCGCCGCGCGCCGCGCCGAGCAGGAGGGCTTTCTCGATCTCAGCTTTGACACCATCTGCGCCTATGGCGCGCACGCCGCCATCATCCACTACGCCCCCACGCCGGAGACGGATATCCCGCTCGAGGCGCACGGCCTGCTGCTCGTGGACTCCGGCGGACACTATCTCGAGGGTACGACCGACATCACCCGCACCATCGCCCTCGGCCCCGTGACGGACGCCGAGCGCGCCGACTTCACGCGTGTCCTCCGCTCGCATCTGCATCTGGCGAACGCCCGCTTCCTCCACGGCTGCACGGGGCTGAATCTGGATATTCTCGCCCGCGAGCCGCTGTGGGAGGCTGATCTGGACTACAAGCACGGCACCGGCCACGGCGTCGGCCACATCCTGAACGTCCACGAAGGGCCGAACGGCTTCCGCTGGCGGCAGTCGCCGGAGCGCAGCGAGGGAAGCGTGCTCGAAGAGGGCATGATCACGACCAACGAGCCGGGCCTTTACATTGAGGACGCCTACGGCATCCGCATCGAGAGCGAGCTTCTCTGCCGAAAGGGTGTCAAAAACGAGTTCGGACAGTTCATGTACTTCCAAAATCTCACCTGCGCGCCGATCGACCTCGACGCGATCGACGTTAACGCCCTCACCGTGACCGAGCGCCGCTGGCTCAACGAGTACCACGCCGCCGTGTACGAGACCGTCGCGCCGCACCTCACCGAGGATGAGCGCGTCTGGCTGCGCGACGTCACCCGCGCCATCTGATTTTGCACGTTATCTGCTTCGGGAAGGAGAACACCCATGCTTGATGAAGCCGTTCAGAAAGAGATCATTCAAAAGGGACGTGACTTTCTCAAAAGCCCGCTGGAGCGGGACCCGTACGAGGAAGTGTTCGAGTCCGATCAGGACCGGAAGCTGCCGCAGCCGCCGCTCGTGAAAGCGCCCATGGCGGAGGAGGGCGAGCGCATCGCTCTCACGAAAGATTTTTCCGGCCTTGCGCTGAAAAACGATCTTGTGAGCCTCATCCGTGACCGGCGGAGCGCCCGGATCTATACGAACGAAACCATGACGCTGGACGAGCTCTCGTTCCTTTTGTGGGCGACGCAGGGCATCAAGAAGATCCGCGGCAAGGCGTATGCGACCATCCGCACCGTACCGTGCGGCGGTGCGCGCCACGAGTTTGAAACGTATCTGATCGTCCGGAACGTGGTGGGTCTGCGGCCCGGCGCGTACCACTATCTGCCAATGCTCCATACGCTCGAGTTTCTGCACCCGATCGAGGACATTCCGGAAACTATAACCCAGACGCTGTGCGGCCAGAAATGGGCGGCCAAGGCCAACGTGGTGTTTTACTGGTCGGTCGTGCCCTACCGCGCCGAGTGGCGCTACGGCATTTACGCCCACCGCATCGCGCTCATCGACGCCGGACACGTGGGGCAGGCGCTCTATACGGCCTGCACCGGGCTGGGGCTCGGGACATGCGGTCTCGGCGCTTTTCAGCACGAGAAATGCTGCGATCTCTTCGGGCTTGACGGCGAGGAGGAGTATATCATCTACACCGCCCCTGTCGGCACGATCCGCGACGAGGACCTGACCGAAGAAAACGCCTTCTACCAGTTCGTGGAAGACGAGGGACTCTGAATTTTATAGCGCAAAAAAGCTCACGGACCCGATCCGTGAGCTTTTTGCGTGTATGCGGTCTCTATCTCCCGCGGAGCGGCTCAGTACCGATCCAGCCGCCGCTGGATCTCGTCGATATCGCTCTGGTCAAAGTCTTCTGTGCGCAGACCTTCCTGCCGGCACAGCTCTTCAAATTCCTCGTTTCCGATATGGCAGGTGCCGCGGCGCACGATGGCATCGACGATCTTGCGGATACGCTCCTCGCGCGCGTCGTCGTCCAACATCTGCGTCAGCATCGCTACTTCCAGAACATCGTCCCAGCAGTCGATTTTCCCGTCGCCGTTCCAGTCTATGCTGGTATGTGAATCCAGAAAATCCAGAAGAAAACCCATAAACGCGCCTCCTTACACGGCTTACCATGATAAAAAAGACACGATACCGCGCCGGCGGAAAGAAGAGAAAGCATTCCGACAGGGGGGATCGTGTCTATATTCATTATACGGTTTTTCCGCGGAAAAAACAAGGCCGCACGCCGTCAGAGCGCGAATTTTTTGCCGTATTCCTCCGCGTACTGCATGTATTTCTGCGTTTTCATCTCGCGGAGGCTTTTGAGATACTCGTGGGTATCAAAGCTGTCGGACTCCAGCTCGATCATCGCCACGGCGATGTTGGAGCAGTGGTCGGCGATACGCTCGTAGTTTGTGAGAAGGTCGTTAAAAACAAAGCCCATGGCGAGCGTGCAGGAGCCGTCCTGCAGACGGATGATGTGGTGGAGCTTCATCTCGTCGCACAATCCGTCGATCGTATCCTCCAGCGGCTCGACGCGCAGCGCCATTTCCAGATCGTTCCCGATGAACGCGCCGACAACGAGCGAGACGATCTCGCTCACGGCGGTGCGGAGCACGTCCAGCTCGCGCTGAGCGGCGTCGGTGAAGCGGATGTCCTTTTCGTAAATTTCGCGCGCGACCTCGGCGAGATTCATTGCGTGATCGCTGATGCGCTCAAAATCGCCGATGGTGTGCAGGAACTTGGATACCTCCTCGTTCTGCGCGGTGGAAAGCTCGCGGCCGGTGAATTTGACGAGATACGTGCCGAGATGATCCTCGTACTGGTCCACGGCGTCCTCCATGTCCACGACCTGCTGAAAGCCTTTCTGGGAGAAATTCTTTATCAGCTCGAGCGCGACGACAAGGTTATCCTGAGAGCGCATCGCCATGGCGTTGATCGTCAGGCGGCACTGCTCAATGGCAAGCGCGGGGTGGACAAGAAAGCGCTCTTCCAGCCGCTCGATGCCCGCGGTGAGCTCGTTGTATTTTTCCGAGGTCTTCTCGGGGATGAGCTTTCCGGTGAGCGCCTCCAGCTGGCGCAGGAACGGGAAAAGGATCAGGATCGAGCCGATGCGGAAAAGGGAGTTCACCATCGCGATGCCGACCGGGCCGAGCGCGGTCTCCATGAACGGGAACGGGGAAAAGGCGTTGACGCCGTAGAAGAGGGCAGAGAAGATGACGGTGCCGAAAATGCCGGTGAAAAGATAAATGAGCGCGGTGCGCCGCCCGTCGCGGTTCGCGCCGATGGCGGAGACGAGCACCGGCACCGCCGCGCCGATGCCCATGCCCATGATCATCGGGAAGGCCGTGGCAAACGAGATCGTTCCGGTTACGGAGAGCGCCTGCAAAATACCGACGGAGGCGGAGTTGGACTGCAAAACGGCGGTAATGAGCGTGCCGATGAGAACGCCGAGGATCGGGTTTTCAAACATCGTCATCAGACGGAGAAAGCCCTCGCTCTCGCGCAGCGGGGACACCGCGCCGCTCATCGCGTTCATGCCGTACATCAAAACGGCAAAGCCGAGCAGGATATCGCCGGTGTGCCGCTTCTGCGACGTTTTCCCGAGCATGCGCAGCAGTATGCCGGCAATGGCGGCGATGGCGGTGATCGTTGCGGAGCTCAGAAGGGAGAGCGCGTCGCTGCTGCTGATATACGAAAGGCAGAGGATCCAGCCCGTTACGGATGTACCGATGTTCGCGCCGAGCACGATGCCGATCGCCTGCGAGAGCTTCATCATGCCGGAGTTCACAAAGCCGACGACCATCGCGGACGTGGCCGAGGAGGACTGGATCACAGCGGTGACGGCGGTGCCGAGCAGTACGCCCTTGAGCGGCGTATTGGAGAGCCGGTAGAGGATGAGCTCGAGCCGCTGACCGGCGACGAGCTTCAGGCTGTCGCCCATGAGCCCCATGCCGAAGAGAAAAAGCGCCACGCCGCCGAGCAGCGCTAAAATGTTGGAAATACCCACAGCCATCGATTCCTTTGCAAGTTATAGATTATCCGCATATCAGTGTACCGTATGAAGGTTAAATCCAAAAGCAAGACAAGGTTAAATCCACGTTAAATCCATTTTACAAGCGGCGCTGCGCGTGATATGCTATAGAAAGTTGGAATTGCAAAACGGAGGCGGAAGAGATGATCTACCTTCTCGAAGACGACGAGAGCATCCGAAAGCTCGTTACCTATACGCTGCAGCACGCGGGATACGAAGCCGCGGGGCTTAGCTGCCCCTCGGCATTCTGGGCGGCAATGAAACGCCAGACGCCGGAGCTCGTGCTGCTCGATATCATGCTGCCGGAAGAAGACGGCCTTTCGGTTTTGAAAAAATTGCGCGGCTCGGCGCTCTGGCGGGAGCTTCCGGTCGTGATGCTCACGGCGAAGAACGCCGAGTACGACCGCGTGGTCGGACTGGACGCCGGGGCGGACGACTATATATCGAAGCCCTTCGGCATGATGGAGCTTCTCGCGCGGGTGCGGGCGCTGCTGCGCCGCACCGGGATGACGTCGGCGGGCGAGCATACCGTCGGCGAGCTGTACGTCTGCCGGGACAAGCACATCGTGCGCGTTTCCGGGCAGGATGTGCCGCTCACAAACAAGGAATTTTCGCTCCTCTGCCTGCTGCTGGAGCATTCCGGCGCGGCGCTCACGCGCGACCGGATCATGGACAGCGTATGGGGCAGCGGCTTTGACGGGGAAAACCGCACCGTGGACGTGCATGTGCGCACGCTGCGCACCAAGCTCGGCGCGGCGGGGGCATACATCGAAACGGTGCGCGGCGTCGGCTACCGCTTTACCCCGGAGAAGGGGAGCGCGCCATGAAGGGAAAGCTCTTTCTGCGTGTGGGGCTTCTGCTCTTCGCCGCGATCCTGCTCGGCTCCGCCGTGACGTATGCCATCGCGCAGCCGCAGCTTGCCGGGACAGAGGCGAGAGCGCAGGTATCATCGCACCTTTTGTGGCTGCTGCCGATCGCGCTCTGTCTTGCCGCAGCGGGCGGCTGGGCCGTAGCGCGCGGCATCGTTGACCCCATCCGGAAGATCGACCCGGAAACGCCCGGCACGGAAGCGCCGTATGAAGAGCTCGTGCCGCTGCTTGCGCGCATCCGCGCGCAGAACCGTCTCATCCGCCAGCAGGAGGAAACGCTCGGACAGACGCGGCGCGACTTTGCCGCGATCACGGAGAACATGGGGGAGAGCTTCCTCCTGCTCGATAAGCGGCTGAACGTTCTCTCCCGCAATGTATCGGCGAGCTATCTTCTGCCCGCGCCGCCGGACGGCGAGGCGGACAACCTCAACCGCGGCGGCTGCCCGGAGGAGATCGTCCGCGCCGCCGAGCGCGCTCTCGCCGGCCGCCGCACGGAGCTGACGCTCGAAATGCACGAGCGGTATTACTATGTGATCGCAACGCCCGTCTTTTCCGAAAACCAGATCACCGGCTCGGTCGTCATCGCGCTCGACACGACCGAGCGCGAGCAGCGCGAGGCGCTGCGGCGCGAGTTTTCCGCGAACGTGTCGCACGAGCTCAAAACGCCGCTCACGTCGATCTCCGGGTTTGCGGAGCTTCTCGCCAACGGCATGGTTCCGCCGGAGCGGGTGGGCGAGTTCGCCGGGGATATCTACAAGGAATCCCAGCGGCTCATGGCGCTTGTGGACGATATCATCGAGCTCTCCCGTCTCGAAGAGGAAACCGCCGCGCCGGAGACGGAGCGCGTCGATCTTTATGCTCTCGCGGAGGAAACGCTCGCCTCTCTCCGCCCGGCGGCGGAGCGGCGGGACGTGACGCTCACGCTCCGCGGCGGGGAGGCCGTCGTGCAGGGCGTGCGCACGGCGCTGCAGGAGCTTGCCTATAACCTCTGCGATAACGCCGTAAAGTATAACCGTCCCGGCGGTAGTGTGACCGTCACGGCGGAAAAGCGCGGCGGTGAAACGGTTTTGTCTGTGGCGGATACGGGCATCGGCATTCCGTATGAGCACCAGAACCGGGTGTTCGAGCGGTTTTACCGCGTGGACAAGAGCCATTCCCGGCAGCTCGGCGGCACGGGCCTCGGCCTTTCCATCGTCAAGCACGCCGCGGCGATGCACAAGGCGCGCCTTGAGCTCTGGAGCGAGCCGGACGCTGGAACCAAGATCACCGTCCACTTTGACGGACAGTAAAGCCGTTGAGAACCCCCGGCACGGGCATTGGATGTCTGTGCCGGGGATTTTTTGCTTATTGTGCAAAGTGAATAAATTGAAACGTTTTCCTTTATATAAAACCGGCATTTAGTTTGAAAAATTCCCTGAAAGGGTTGCGTTTTGTGGGATTTACTTCCTTGTTCGGTATAGTACAATAAAACTGCAATGAGTCGTAACGGCTCAAAACAAAAGGAGGAAATGAAGATGAAAATGAAGAAGCTCATGGCTCTGGTGCTGGCGCTGACGCTGGTGCTCGCGCTTGCGGCTTGCGGCCAGACGAGCACTCCCGCCGAGGGCGGCGACACCACAGTCCCCGCCGAAGGCGAGCAGACCCTGATCGTCTATACCGCCAGAAGCGAGAGCCTGAACAACGCCGTCATCGAGAACTTTGAGGCGGACACCGGCATCCACGTCGAGGTCGTCACCGGCGGCACCGGCGAGGTCCTCAAACGCGTGCGTTCCGAAGCTGCCAATCCCCAGGGCGATATCTGCTGGGCGGCGGACGAAGCCATGCTCAAGGATTACACCGACTGCTTTGAAGAGTATGTCTCCCCCGAAGACGCCAACATGATGGAAGGCTACAAGAACACCACCGGTTATTCTTCTCCCGCCTTCTGCGATCCCACCGTATTCATCGTGAACACCGATCTCGCCGGTGATATCGAGATCAACGGCTTCGCCGACCTTCTCAACCCCGCGCTCAAGGGCAAGATCGCCGCGGGCGACCCCGTGAACTCCAGCTCCGCGTTCCAGTGCCTGATCGCCGGCCTCTACGATATGGGCAACGGCGACCCGATGTCCGATGCCGCGTGGGATTGGGCGGTCAAGCTCGTTGAGAATCTCGACGGTGTTGCGCTCACCAGCTCCTCGCAGGTCTACAAGGGCGTTGCCGAGGGCGAGTACATCGTCGGCCTGACCTGGGAAGACCCCGCTGCCGCTTACGTCCGTGACGGCGTTGCCGTGAAGGTCGTGTTCCCGGAAGAGGGCGCTCTGATGTCCGGTCAGTGCGTGTCCATCATCAAGGGCGCTCCGCACATGGAGAACGCCAAGAAGTTTGTGGACTACATGCTCAGTGAGACCTGCCAGAACTATGTCGGACAGAACCTCACAGTTCGTCCGCTCCGCCAGAACGTCCAGCTCAACGACAGCCTTACGCCGTGGAGCGAGATCACCCGTCTGGAGTCCTATGACGGCGTGTGGGTCGCCGCCAACAAGTCCGCCATCACCGAAAAATACAGCGAGTGCCTCGAAAACGTGGCTTAATTCGCAAGGAAAGCATCCCGTGCGGGTCTGCGGCCGTGCGCCGCAGACCCGCACATTCTACAAAGAATCTCGCAGAGAAAGGGAACTGAAACGATGGGAGCCACCATTACCATTGAAAACGCCGTCAAGCGCTACGGCAACGACACGATCATCAACGGCCTGTCTCTGGAAGTCAAGCCGGGCGAATTTTTCACGCTGCTGGGCCCCTCCGGCTGCGGCAAAACGACGCTTCTCCGCATGATCATCGGATTCAACTCCATCGAAGGCGGCACGTTCAAGATCAACGACCGCGTCATCAACGATATCCCCACCAACAAACGGAACATCGGCATGGTGTTTCAGAACTACGCGGTATTCCCGCACATGAATGTATTCGATAACGTGGCCTTCGGCCTGCGCAACCGCAAGCTGCCGAAGGATGAAATAGAGCGCAAGGTCAACAGCATCCTCAAGGTCGTCAAGATCGATCATCTCAAGGACCGCATGCCGGCAAACCTCTCCGGCGGACAGCAGCAGCGCGTGGCGCTCGCCCGCGCCATCGTCATCGAGCCGGAGGTGCTGCTGATGGACGAGCCGCTGTCCAACCTGGACGCGAAGCTGCGCGTGGAAATGCGCAACGCCATCAAGCGCATCCAGCAGCAGTTCGGCATTACGACCGTGTACGTCACCCACGATCAGGAGGAGGCGCTCGCGGTCTCCGACCGGATCGCCGTCATGGACGGCGGCGTTATCCAGCAGATCGACACGCCGCAGCGCGTCTACCAGCGCCCGGCCAACCGCTTTGTCTCCAACTTCATCGGCCTCTCGAACTTCCTGAACGCGACGGTCTCCCGCGGCGAGGACGGCGCGGAGCTCTGCTTTGCCGGGAGCGATTACCGCGCGGCGATGACGAATCTCCGCGGCGAGGCATCCGACGGCATGGACGTGCTCGCGGCGGTCCGGCCGGAGGAATTCCTGCTCTCGACCGGCGAAGGCGAGGGCATTCCCGCCACGGTGCGCAGCAGTGTCTTCCTCGGCACCACCACGCATTATTTCCTGACGCTCTCCACCGGGCAGGAGATCGAAGCCGTCCGCGACAGCGACGAGGAATGGGCGGTCATTCCGGACGGCGCGGAGGTGCGCCTGCGCGTGAAGCCGCGCCGCATCAATGTCTTTACCGCCGACGGAAAGCGCTCTCTGGTCATCCGGGAGGAGCTTTTATGAGATACGCCGGAGAAAAGCGCTTCAACGGCTGGACGGCGCTGACGCTCGTTTTGCTCGCGCTCTTTTTGCTGTTCGTCATCTATCCCATCGGTATGCTGCTCATCAAGAGCCTTTTTACCGGCGGGAAGATCGATCTGAGCTACTTCGTGAAGTTCTTCACGAAGAAGTATTACTGGGGCGCGCTCGTCAACAGCTTTAAGGTCACGGTCGTGTCCACGCTTGTAGCGTCGCTCATCGGCGTGCCGATGGCGTATCTGCTGCGCAGCGTGAAGATCCGCGGCGCGGGTCTCATCAACATCCTTATCGTGATCTCCTATCTCTCGCCCCCGTTCATCGGCGCGTATTCGTGGATCCAGCTCCTGGGCCGGAACGGCTTTATCACCCGCATCGCAAACGCCCTCTTCGATGTGAAGCTGCCGGGCATTTACGGCTTTGCCGGTATCGTGCTCGTCTTTTCTCTCCAGTCCTTCCCGCTGATCTACATGTATGTTTCCGGCGCAATGAAGAATCTGGACAACTCCCTGAACGAAGCGGCGGAGAGCCTTGGCTGCAACGCCTTCCAGCGTGTGACGAAGATCATCTTCCCACTGGTGATGCCGTCGCTGCTCGCGGGCGCGCTGCTCGTATTCATGCGCGTGTTTGCCGACTTCGGCACGCCCATGATCATCGGCGAGGGGTATAAGACCTTCCCGGTCATGCTGTATACGCAGTTTATGGGCGAGGTCGGCACGAACGACGGCTTTGCCGCCACGATGTGTCTGATCGTCATCGTTATCGCGCTTATGTTCTTCTTCCTGCAAAAGGCGCTCGGCCGCCGGTTCACCTATTCCATGTCGGCGCTCAAGCCCATGGAGGCGGCAGATCCGAAGGGCTGGCGCGGTGTCGTTTCCCACATCGTGGTGTATCTCGTGGCGCTCGTCGCGGCGCTGCCGCAGATCACGGTGCTCGTCACGTCCTTCATCGGCACGATCAACGGCTCGCTCTTCACCGGCGAGTTTACGCTCGATAACTACCGCAACATCTTTGCCAAGAGCAACACCAGCGCCATCACCAACAGCTACTTCTTCGGCCTGATCGCCATCGTGATCGTAGTCGTATGCGGCATACTGATCTCGTATCTCAGCGTCCGCAAGCGCAATGCGCTCACCTCGGTGCTCGATGTGCTCACCATGTTCCCGTACATCATCCCCGGCTCGGTGCTCGGCATTTCGTTCCTGTACGCCTTCAACGGGCCTCCGTTTATGCTCGGCGGCACGGTGCTCATCATCGTTATATCGCTCTCCATCCGGCGCATGCCGTATACGATCCGATCGAGCACCGCCATCATCGGGCAGATCAGCCCCAGCGTGGAGGAAGCGTCCATCAGTCTCGGCGCATCGCAGCTCAAAACGTTTCTGCGCGTCACGATCCCCATGATGCTCCCCGGCGTTCTCTCCGGCGCGATCATGAGCTGGATCACGCTTATCAGCGAGCTGAGCTCCTCAGTCATTCTGTACACCAGCAAGACCATGACGCTCACCGTGGCCATCTATTCCGAGGTCATCCGCAGCAACTTCGGCAATGCGGCGGCCTACTCCACGATCCTGACTCTCACTTCAATCGTGTCGCTTCTTGTGTTTTTCAAACTCAGCGGCAAAAAGGACTTGAGCGTATAAAGCGGGAAGCGTCCTTCAAGTCTTTTGCAGGGCCTTGCGGTGCGCCTGAATGGGCGCACCGCTGAGCTTGTCAAAAAAGTATTTTTGACAAGCTCTCAAACGAGACCCACTTCGTTG